>Ga0208334_100546_pt1 | contig 12209 bp, 16 predicted proteins | sample DeeseametaMP0900_FD_184201 | JGI IMG/M metagenome (GOLD analysis project Ga0208334, IMG submission 184201) | Marine microbial communities from the Deep Indian Ocean - MP0900 (SPAdes) | ecosystem: Environmental > Aquatic > Marine > Oceanic | place: East of Durban, South Africa, South Indian Ocean...
CAATGCGCGATGATGGCGAAAACAGCCACAACCTAACAACCGGTTTTATCGGTAAAGCTGATAAGCAGGTTAGGAAATTGGCTGCAGTTCTACACACCATTGACCAATGGCAAGATGGTGCAGACCGCAATAAAACCATATCAGATGATTACGTTTATTGGGCTATGAGCATATTTGACGAACTGGCTAAAACGTTCATCAATAGCGCTGATTATATGGGTTATGTTGGTTCAAACTCAGAGGTAAACAAAATGATTGAGGTGATTCAAGGCATGGCATCGCGGGGCAAAACAAAGACAACGGTTGCCGCTATTCGTGATTTAGTGAAGAACAAAAAACCGTTTAAAGGATCGCGCAACATGACGCGAAAAATAAAAGAGGAGGTTATCCCGAAGTTAGAGCAACTTAATTACTGCGTGTTAGATTGTCAAACCGTTTTTATTAATCCGAGGTTAAAGTGATGATTGAACAATATGATGTGCTAGTTGAAAGCAGTGGTGATTTTGCAGGGTGGATTTATTTGGGTAAGTGCTCGTTTGGTGAGATTGAAAGGATTGCAAGCCAAAGCGTGAAAGGATGCAAGATTTACCACGCTGCAGTTACAGGCTCACTTAGCAAAGAAGAAAAACGCGAAATAGCATCGCGTCACGGTATCTAGCTATGGATAAGCACGAGATAGACCGACTTAAACGCCATGTAAACATAGTTGATGTTATTGATAGCTATGTGCGACTAAAAAGGAACGGTAAAAATTACTCTGCTTGCTGTCCTTTCCATAGTGAAAAAACGCCATCTTTTACCGTTAGCGAAGATAAGCAGTTTTATTATTGCTTTGGTTGTGGTGCGAAAGGTGATGTTATTGACTGGTTGACGGAATACGCGCAAATGGATTTTGTTGACGCTATAAAGTCGCTAGGTGGTGAAATCGAAATGACATCGCCCGAAAAGATAGCTAGAAACGAAAAGCGAGCACCAAGAGCAAAGGTTTTGAAAGACCATTGCGAAGAACCAGAAATGTGTAATCAGATATTGGCTAATTGCGATCCAATTGATGATTACTACAAGTCAAAAAGCGGAAAAGTTTATTTACCGTTAATGACTGCAGACGGAGAATTAAAAAACCTTGTCCACTTTGAGCCATACGACAAAGAAAAGCCTATTTTTGTTGCTGGTGGTATTTCTTACGATTGCTTCTATCGAATCGCAAAGAATAGCGGTGACAAATGGGCTGCTGTGACGACTTTAAAAGATGGGTATGCCATTGCATCAAAATTCAATTTAAACGTCGCTGTGTGCTTTACAGGCGTTATTTTGAAATATATATGCAAGTGGAACAACGGAGACTTAAAAATAAAACCAGTCATTACCCCCTCAGATGATGACTGGCTGTGTTATGAAATGAACCATCTTTTATGGGATGGCAAACAACTACAAAAGCGAGACAGATTAATTTGATTATGTAACGATACTGCGTTACTATGGAGATATTATGATTACTGAAAAAAAATGTGAAAACTGCAATGAGAAATTCCACGGAACAAAAAGGGCTAGATTCTGTAGTACCAAATGCAGAGTTGCCAATCATAGAGGCTCAAATAATAACAAAAGCCCAGTCAGAGAGGTTGGGGCTAAATAGATATTACACTGGGAAGCCATGTAAAAATGGTCACGTAGCGCTAAGGAAAAACTACAATCACGCATGTTGTATATGTGCAACCTTGAGAGACAGAAAGTACAAAGAAAGAAGAGCTGAATACTTTAATGATTATTACTCATCCGAAGATTACAAACAAAGAAAAAAGGTTTTAACTAAAAAGCCTGCAAACAAGGAGAGGAAAAGAAACAGAGCAAGGGAACTTTACCATGAGCAAAAAGAAATAAGCAGGAAAAGAGCCAGAGATAAATACGCATCAATGACACGTGAGCAAAAAGAATCAATGTATGAAAGGAGAAAGTTTTTAAGGGATTCATCGCCAGAAGTAAGAATGAAAGACTCTATGAGAAATATGCTAACTAGGGTTTTAAAATTCACCGGCAAAAAGAAGCACACTAAAACCGAGTGTTTACTTGGTTACAAAAAAGAGGATTTGGTTAATCATTTGGAGTCTCTCTTTACCCCTGAAATGAATTGGGGTAACTACGCATCATATTGGGAGATAGACCATATAAAACCACTATCTTCCATGATTAGAGCAGGAATTAAAGACCCATCTATAATAAATGCTCTTGAAAACTTACAACCTTTAACAGTTAAAGAAAACAGAGAGAAGTGGGATAGGGAGGATTACTATGATTAAGTTAAGGTATTACCAGCAAGATGCGCATGACGCAACGATAAGCCACTGCAAAAAATCAAACGAGCCAGCCATTCACAATATCACGGTAGGAGGTGGCAAAACAATCTCTATTGCTTTTGATGTAAAGCATGTGGTTGATAAAGGCGGTCAAGCCGTTGTACTTGCTAGACAAGGTGAACTTATTGAACAAAACTCTGATGATTACCGATTTATCGGCGGCAAGTGCTCAATATTTAGCGCCTCACTTAATCGCGCTTCTACTTTTTACCCTGCAGTGTTTGGCACCGAAGGTTCAGTGTGTAGAGCGTTACAGGAGCATTTTAATTACCGTGTTGACTTTTTAGCTATTGATGAAGCCCACATGGTTAATTGGAAAGACGTTTTATTGTGCCGTGAAGAGTATCAAAAAGGTTTTGACATATACGAAAATAAGGACGAGAACGGAAAAACCAAATACAGCCAGTTTGCAATAATCATTACCCACTTTTATTCGCTTAATCCAAAACTGAGAATAATCGGTTATACAGGTTCACCATTCAGAGGCAGCGAAACCGTATATGGTGATTTTTGGAAGCACGAATTGAGCAACGTTTCAACATACCAGTTAATCAGCGAAGGCTTCCTAGTTAATCCTGTTTTCGGGTTTGGTGATGAAAATCATCATTACGACTTAAAAGAGTTTGACAAAACCGAAGAAGGTGCCGGAGATTATACGCAAAAAGAATTGCAAGCGATGGGGCGCAAAATAATCAAAGACAAAGATATGACGCAATCCATCATGGAAGAGGTTATACACCGAACAAAAGACCGCCTTGGGGTTATGATTACGTGCGCCAGCAAGAAACACTGTGAGCAAGTCGCCGAATGCTTACCTGATGGAAGTTGGGGAATAGTGACAGACTCAACCAGCACGAAAGAGCGCCGCCGCATACTAGCAGATGCAAAAAGCGGTAAAATTAAATACCTAATACAGATTGGATGTTTGACCACCGGTATAAATATTCCACGCCTAGATACCAGCGTGATATTGAGAAAGATTGGCAGCTTAACGCTAGTTATTCAGTTATTAGGTCGCGTATTGCGAACGCTAAAGCCTGAGCAAATCGACGCGGGGCTAAAAAAAGACGATGCGCTAATTTTGGACTACACCGACACCCTGGAATTAATGGGTAATATCTACGACGACCCAATAATTGATAAATCCACTGCAGCAAAAGCAAAACAAGAGCATAACCAGATAGAATGCCCCAAATGTAAAACAGCGAACAGTGAATTTGCGGTTAGATGCATCGGTGGAGATACCCAGTCAAATGATGGTCGATGCGAACACTTTTTTAAATCTACCATGTGCCTAAACTGTGAAACGGAAAACTCGCCAACAGCACAAAATTGCAGAAATTGCGGTGCCTTGATGATTGACCCCAACAGCAAGCTAGTAAGAAAGGCTTACACTGATGCTGATTACAAGCCAGTTAGAAAAATGCATTACACAGAAACCGGCACCGGTAAGTTGTGCGTTTCTTATGAGTTAGAAAGCACTTACAAAAAGAATGGCATGGAATACCCAGAAGTGGCAAAGGAGTATTTCGATGTATGTAACGACGACAGAGTGCAACGTGCGCGCTGGTACAAGTTTATTGAACAGCACATTCAAGGTAGGAATTTTAGAAACGGCATGGCGCGAACAAGGACGGTTGCCGATGTAATAAGAAATAAAGCAATGTTCGATACACCGGTTGAGATTACACACCGGGTAAACGATAAAGGCTTTAGCATCATAAACCGTAAAAAGTTTAGAACAGGAAGAGAAGAAAAAGCATCTTGACGGGTGCTTTTTTATTGATTAATATGGTTACACTTAATTAAAAGTGATGGAGATTGAAAGTGAAAAATCAAAAGCTATTTATTAGCAACGATGAGTACAGAAAAATGGAAGGCGTAGCAAACTCTGATTTGCTAATGGTTAAGAAAAACCCGTCTGATTACCCTTGGTCAAAAGTGGCACCGGTTGATAACTCAAAGGTAGCAACAAAAGATTTTGGCACAGCATTGCACACAGCATTGTTAGAGCAAGATAAATTTGATGATGATGTTTTTGTTAGCAGCGTTTCAGGTCGCACAACAAAGACATTTATTAAAGAGGTTAACGACAACCCCGACAAAGTGGTTCTAACAGAGGTTGAAGCCGAACAAATTAGAATCATGCAGGCCAGCGCACTTTGTCACCCTGCAATGAATTTGTTTTTAACTGCAGAAGGTGATCGCGAATCATCAATATTTGTTTACGATGATGAGTTTGAAATCTGGCTTAAATGCAGACCTGATGTTGACGCATTTGAAAAGCATGGTTTTATCGGTGACTTAAAAAGCACTGCATCAATTAGCGACTGGCGCGAGCCGGTAGAGTGGAAGAACCCGTTATTTAAATTCGATTACGGGCATACTGCAGCGTTTTACCTTTACACCATGTCAAAGTTTTACGGTGAGCCGGTTGACACCTACAAGTTTGGTTTAAGCCAAAAAACGATAGAACTTGGCAAATATCCACAAAGCGTATTCACAATAACACGCGGAGAATTAGAAACACTCGGTTTTTGGGATGACATGCTAAATAACCTTGGCGAGTATTCGAGGAGATTTAAAACTGATGATTGGGTGTATGAAGAAGTTTTCCCAATTTTTGTCCGTGATGATATGGAGGTAACATTCGATGACTAATGATATTTCAAACCTATCTGATACCGTGGTGCCAGAGTCAGACCGACTTAACGGTGATGATTTATTGCACGGTGAAAAACTAATAACTATCACCGGTGTGGTTCGCTATCTTGACCCAAAAAGAAACCCTGCTTTCTACCTTAATTATGAAGGTGATAGCGGGAGACCGTTTAAGCCATGTAAAACACAAAGGCGCATTATCACTCAGTTATGGGGCGAAGATGGCAACTTATACATTGGCCGTCAACTTCGACTTTACAACGAAATGACGGTTGTGTATGCGGGTAAAGAAACTGGCGGTTTACGTATCAACGGCATGACAGATATTCAAGGCACCGCAACCATTAAAGTTTCTGAGGCTCGCGGAAAGAAGAAAACCTACACCGTAGAGAAGCTGGAAAAGCAACAAAAGCCGCCTTACCCGGTTGAAAAGTTTAACGCAGCATTGGGCGCAATGGAGAAAATGATTAAAGGTGGAGAGTTCACGCCAGAGCAGGTTATTACACGATGCGAGCAAACCGGCACATTAACCGATGAGCAGCGCGAAACTATCAGGTCATTTGCTGAAGTTAACGAACCGGCACCGCAAAACTCTGCAGAGGATTTTTTAGATGATTAAAATAATCGGCATTGACCCCGATATGCGCAAGTGCGGTGTTTGCGCAACGGTTGATGGTGAAATTGATGTGATTATGAGCGACGACACCGCAGCGTTACTTGACGCTATAAGATACGCAATAAGCGAGGATACTTGGTTCGCAATTGAAAACGTCAACGCGATAAAAACCATTTACGCCAAAAATCGCAAAGGCGGTCAAGCTGTGCAATCACGCATAGCGCAGAATGTGGGAATGGTTAAGGCTGCGGCCACCATCATTCAAGACTACATCGAACACCACGGCGGCAAGGTAATACTTGTGCCGCCTGGAATCGGAAAGCAAACCAAGAATAACGCAAAATTATTCGCAGAATTAACGGGCTACACAGGGCGCACAAACGAAGATACACGAGACGCTTACTGGATAGCAAAATACGCATACAACCAAGTAAAAAACGGAGCAAAGTAGAATGAATAACGCAACATTTGCGGGAAATATCGGCCAAGATTGCAGAGTTAACAGCGTTAACGGTAATCAAGGTCAAATAACAGTTGCCAATTTCTCTCTTGCAGTAGACAAGAAAAAGAAAGACCAAAACGGCAACAAAGAAACGCTGTGGGTTGATTGTGCAGTATGGGGTAAACAGGCAGAGGTGCTTCAACAGTATTTAGTTAAAGGTCAAAAAGTTTCCGTCAGTGGCTCGGTTGATGTTGACACCTTTACCAAAAATGACGGCCAAATAATTCCAAAGCTAAACTTAATAGTTAGGGATTTAACGTTGCAGGGTAGTGCAAGTCAACCTCAAAACGGTAATTACCAGCAACCACAACAAGCGCAAGCGAACCAGCAGCAGCCGCAAAATCAAGGTTCAATGCATCAACATCAGCAAGGTAAAGGTAATTATAGCGACGATATTCCTTTTTAATTAACGTAACTAACAAGGGCGCACCACGCGCCCAAGTGAGGGAAATAAAATGATTGAACGTAAATACTTCTTTTCTGTAAAAGTGGCACACAATAACAACACAGGCAACTACTAATGGTGGCATGATTTCGCGACTCACACTTCATTAACTCCTCAGCCTGAGTTTGTTATGAAGTCTATACGAAGCAAATGCATATCAATGCTCTCTGATGAAGTTCCGCACAGATTCAGTCGAGATGATATAGAATTTTTGGCATTTAACAGGGTTTAGCGCCAGAGTGAGTAAAAATGAGCGAGTTAAGAAGAGTTGAAAAACAAGATAACGATGACTTTTCGGTAAATGTCTACTTGGTTATTTCATAGGAAAACGACAGAGTAATAGCGGCATTCTTTTCATGGGATGAAGCTGTTAGGTACTGTGAGTTATACAACGAATTTGATGGTGAGTTATGAAAACAACACTACTAAGCCTAATCAACGACGTAACGATTTGGCACTACAATCGAAATTTAATCAAAGGCTCTAGCGACAAAGACCAATTCCATAAGCTCATCCAGGAGTGCGCAGAGCTATCGGATAACATATGCAAAGGAAACGACATACGCGACGACATAGGCGACATTCTTGTTGTGCTGATAAACATAGCAGAGCGAAACGGATTAGCGTTACAGGAGTGCTTACAGGTGGCGTATGATGATATTAAGCATCGTAGAGGGCGTATGATTGAAGGAGTGTTTGTCAAGGAGGCCGATTTAACCCCTGAGTGGCCAGAAAAATCAGGCGCTAACATGGAATTTACGCATTTAACGGGTGATAGCTAACTGGTCGGATATGTCACATACACATTATGTTGTATTGTGTGGGTGTTGATTGATTGAGGAGATTTAGGGAATGATTAAATTTAAAGCAACATTCGAATACGGCTTAAAGCTTGAAACTGTAAATGTAAGTGCAGCAAGTAGAATTGGAGCATTGAGCCAGTTGAGAACAATGGGCCATAACATGGGAAGAATTAGAGGTCTGTCGTTAGCATGATTCAAAAGCCAACCCGCCTAAAGCAGTTATGCAAGGAAAGTCCGGCGCTTGGTAAAAAGTTAGCTGAGATTTTCCTAGCCGGCCCGATTGGCGCTTACGATAGAAATAACGGCACGCCAATATTTCAAGGTCAGATAAACGCGCATTACCACTGCAAGGATAAATACTTAACTCCACATGAGTTGATGCAGGAAATGGCTAAAAGTGGTTTGGGTAATTGTGGTGTGTCGGTTTCAATAAGTGATGTTCGAGGCTTGCTATTCAGAGAATGGAATCACGGACGAATGGAAAGAAAGCGACTTGATTGCAGCGTATCAGATAGATTGATGTGGGCGTACAAGTCAATTAAATAACGAGCAGCCGCGCAGTAGCTCACAAGGAGTGACATATGAGAAGCACAGATATAAACAGAAAGGCGCAACTCAAAGCTTTACTGATTGCGGTTGCTACAATAGCGATACTGATGTATTGCGGGTATTAGTTTCACGCCGCCTAGAATTACAGACAATCCTGTCATAATCAGTTTGTTTAACATGGTATTTGTCTAGGCGGTTTCTTTTACACTGGTTGCGGATTTCTTTTAACCTTAGTGATTGACGCGTAATGCTGTTATATCGGGTGTCTACTGCATTTGACGATGTATCGAGTAACGGCTTAACCGCAACCAGTTTTTTATTTTTGGATATTGATATGAGTGAAGTGAAGTTTACAAAAGGTGAGTGGTGCATAAGGTTGGTAGATGGTAAGTTTGCAATTATGCGCCACGACACGGGTTATGGGATTTGCTCTACGGTTATGTGTGACGACACCGACAAAGCTAACGCCCACATAATAGCCGCAGCGCCAAGCATGTATGCAATGCTTGAATGTATAGATGACTTGCTTGGCCTTCTAGATGAGCATACGCACTCAAGTATCGAGCTTGATTGTCAGCAACATGAAATCAGAAAGATACTAGCCAAAGCGCGAGGAGAATAACATGCCATCAATAGTAACACGTTTCAGATTTGGCGATAGCGTACAAGAGATAGCGGATGAATTGAAATTAACCGTTAAAGAGGTTTTAGCGGTTTTGCGTGAGAAAGAATCGGAGTGGAATATACACAAGCCCCGCAAATAGCGGGGTTATTTATTGCGCCCCGTTACTCTTAACGTTCGCATAGTTAACGCCAAAGCTAGCCGTTACAATAACACCGAATAGTGATGTGATAGGCACAAACAAGTCTGTAACTTTACCCGTAGTAGCCGATATAGCCACCATAGCGCCATCTAAGACCAATTCAGTGTTAAGCCCTATCAAGTTAACGACAAACTCTAAAAATAGCAGCGCAAGTACGCTCACTACGTATATTTTGTATAATTGTGTAACATCACGGCTTAACTGCCTACGCATAGCGCCATTCGGGTCCAGCGCTTTAATCATTACCGTTTTAGCTTCGGCTTTTTCTAAGTCCGTTTCAATCCACTCAGTCGCGATATTTTCAACGGTTTGCATCGTGCCACCACTGGTAAAAAACTTTGCGATACCTGTTAGCCAACTCATATATCATCCCAGCCATCAGTTAACCCTAAATCACCCCAATATTCTTCGATTCCAAAACCCCAATCTTCTTCGGTTACGTATAATCTTGGCCCTACCATAATCAAACCCTCTCAAAATGCGGCATATCCCAACCATGCTCAACGCCGTATTTCTTTTTGCCATTGCTAGACCACAATCCGCCCCATCGCAAATTAACACCGCAGCGCACAGCAGCTTCAAGCATTGCACAGGCAACCATTGATAGGTGATGTTCATCCCATGACGGCTTTCCATCAACATAGGCAAAAACATCAACTGCATTACCCGATTGATGATTTGACTTTTTATCGTAACCGTCGATATTAGTAATTACATCACCTGGTTCTGAGCGACCTTGGCGGTACAACTTGTTTTGCTGTTCTGGTGTTCTATACCCATCGGATACGCCAAAATCAACTTTGGTGATTTGAATTGCTAGTTTGACGACATCCACTAATTCATGGTGAACACCGTCGAGGTTTCTTAGTGATGACTTACTGAGTTTAAACACATTAACCCCCATAACTCTTAAAAGCCCCGTAGAGCACCACAGCGACGACAACGCCAACAGCCGCCTTAATCACCCAATCAACAAGCTTTCGCTCTGCCACAGAGCCAGCGTGAGCCGCTTCGAGAGCATTTATGCGCTTAGAGTGGTTGTTTAATCTGTTCTCGCAGTCATCTATGCGTCGAGTCATGTTTTCGTCGTGAACTTCACGCCTAGCTATAACCGTTACCAAGTCCCCTATCTTTTGTGACAGGTTTCTTAATTCGCCGTTTGTATCGGCTTGTTGATTCTCTAGCTTCTCGACCATTTTGAATAACTGCTCAGTCTCGTTGCTCATTTAAGCCCCTCCTTGCCTTGCGTCCCTTTACTGCAATGACGATAAGGCTGAATATGTAGCATGTTAGTAAATACCCTGAAAGAATTATGCCAGCAATTAGCCAAGGCGGTATTAAACTTTGGGATAGATACGCACATAAGAGCAATATGCAGTATAAAGATAATACTTTCATGATTGTGCCAAAGCCATGTGTATGTTTCATAATTTGCAATTGTATCAAGGGCATAGACAAGACTGTATAGCGCAATAGCAGAACAAGCAACCGCTGGAAGTATTAAAGACTTTTTTAAGTGGCAATAAGCTAATGTGAGATATAGAGCCATGAAGAAGAAAAAGGATGTATATATCTCCTTGTTGGTAACTTCTTCACTGTATGTTAATTGCAACAATAATACAGTTAGGAAAGCAAAAAAGCAGGCTAACGAATACCTGCTTCTTGCAATTATTGCGGTTACCATATACAGCAAAAGTATACAGAAATTCATGCGTCACTATTTCTTCTTAGTGCTGTCAGTTTTACCGCGTGTACCTTTTTTAGCGCCTGCCATCGTGTTGTCCTCATTGTCATAAAAGTCATTAAACTTTAGCACAATAAAAAGCCCCTGTTAAGGGGCTTGTTGATTATGGATGGCAATAAAAAACAGCGTTTAATGCATCATCTGCCGTAATTACGTTTACGGTAAAGCCTTTTTCTGTCCACGCAACAAACTCAGCCCTGAATGTCACAACGTTGGAGTCATTCTTTAGCGTGATAACATCAGTCTGATTTAGCGCCGATATCTGACTAGCCCCAACTGAGAAAGAGATATTATTGTCATTTCTAACGCCGCCTGAGTTCCAAGAAAAGCCGCCGCTAGACTGCCTACCAAGGCTTGCGTTATTGGAGCTTGCTATGACACTTACATATCTTGGTCTAAACCCTACATCAACGGTATATTGACCAGTAGCATTGGCCGCCCATTGCTTCAAGTGCGGTACTACCTCATTGGAAACATGTCCTTTGTTATTACCTATTTCTATCGGAATTCCTAGTTGCCATACGTTACCCGTAGTAGTGTTTAGCATTTCCATTCCGGCTGGCGCTTTAAGCGTGTTCCCAAACACATAGCAAGAACCTGCCAAGTTGTCACCGCCAGACTTATACTGTCTTAACACTGAGGGGTAAGATGCCCTATCTTCTTTTATGGTGTTACCGCTTATAGTTAGGCTTTCGCATCCTACACCATCAAATGTACCAATTGCGTAAACGCTACCGTCAGAAACAGATGCAGAGTTACCAGCTATCGGCGCAGAGCCAACAGCAAACGCGTAGCGCTCACTAAATGGCCCGTAAGGAATTGTGTGGTTTTTGTATACGTTGTATGTCCTGTTTCCTTTTACATCAGTATCAATGCATCCAACTATTCCGAAAGCCTCCCCATCAGAATTAAATACGTAGTTTCTGCTTATGTTTAGGTTTTCTAGGCCATTGACTTCAAAAGCTTGACACACGATGTCCGTTATAACGCCGTTAATAAAGTTGTTACCTGTCATGTCAACAACGCCACTTCCGTTCATATTTAGGAAGGTGTTACAGAATACACACGACTCGCCCCAGCCTTTAACTGTATTATTTCTTAACGTGCCGCCTTTTGTCGGGTTGAATATAACGAAACCGCGCTCTAGGTTTTGCGCGTAGTTTCCTTCAATGATTATGTTTTCGCTATCAAGAAATGTCGCTGTGGGACTATTCGGGTTGCCGAAGCTCTGAGTCCATATTGCATGATAAGGCCCGTCATCTTTACCAATGTTGATAAAGTTATTCGCTCTTATAGTGACATTCTTGCCGCCACCCTCAGTTATCGCTCTGCCGTAGTGATTTCTGAACGTGCACCCCTCAATGGTTGTGTTTTCCGTGCATGTCAACTCCATTAGTTCGGTTGTCTGCGTATAATTAGGGTTTCGTCTATCGGCTGCGATTACATCAAAAATATCCCCTCCCCCTGCGATAATTCCGCCCGCTTCATAGTCAGATTCCGGATCTGTTATTGCTGCGCCTGTTGTTGGATTTTGAAGCCATCTCTGCGGGGATAGGTTTGCACCGTCTAGTATTAGGTTGAAAATTTTCAATCCTGATACCGCCCTAGTCGGAGCATCACCGTTAAATGTTTTAAGCATGTTGACCGTTAGCGGTTTTGATGGGTCAGATTTTAGCTCCATCCCGTTTCCTTGAACCGTCATGCCGCCATT
>Ga0208334_100550_pt1 | contig 12148 bp, 12 predicted proteins | sample DeeseametaMP0900_FD_184201 | JGI IMG/M metagenome (GOLD analysis project Ga0208334, IMG submission 184201) | Marine microbial communities from the Deep Indian Ocean - MP0900 (SPAdes) | ecosystem: Environmental > Aquatic > Marine > Oceanic | place: East of Durban, South Africa, South Indian Ocean...
ACAGAATCTATTCACGCGATAGCTTAATGGACACCATGTACGCAGACCAACGTATAGTTAGCCACCGTACTATAGACAGCCACATAAAAAAGTTACGTAAAAAGCTAGATGAAGTAACGCAAACCGACAGTGTTATTCAGTCGGTTTACGGTGTGGGCTATCGGTTTGTTCACCCTCAATAGCTAAACTTGAGCGCCGTTTTACTCATCGTCAGCGTTTTTAATACGCTCTAAACGGTCGAACTCTTCGTATTCGGCCGCTTGTATTTCATCGAGTACCGCATCTACGTCTGCAGATTCGTTACTGTCTTCAAATTCTCCGCTGAGCACAGTGTTTGGCGTTAAGCTAGCCTCTTCAAAAAGTGCCCACATTTCTTTAGCGTAATGGGTGTTTAATAGGCTAGGTGCAAACTGCGCATAATAACGGCGTATGTTGTTTACATCGCGCGTAAACATTGCTTGCGCACTGTTATTGGCTGCGGCGTTTACAGCTTGCGGAAGGTCAATAATTACAGGCCCTTTACTATCAACAAGTACGTTAAATTCTGATAAGTCACCGTGGATAATACCAGCGCACAGCATTAATTTAATATAATGAACCATCATACTGTACTGCTCAATAGCGTCTTGCTGCGTAAGGGTCACATGCCCTAACTGTGGAGCAACATCTCCGTCTTCATCGCACACAAGCTCCATTAACAACACGCCATCAATACAGTAATAAGTATCAGGAACTCTGACGCCAGCGCGTGATAAACGTGAAAGCGCGTCTACTTCTGCATTTTGCCAAATTTCCTCTTCTAGTTGTCGCCCATAACTAGAGCGTTTACCCATGGCGCGGGCTTGGCGTCCGCCTCTTACTTTTCGGCCTTCTTGATACTGAGCTGCCTTTTTAAAGCTGCGTTTAACGGCATCTTTGTAGACTTTAGCACAGCGAATTTCGCCACCGCTGCGCACCACAAATACATCCGCTTCTTTACCGCTCATTAAGCGACTTATCACTTCATCAATTAGGCCATCATCAACGAGTGGCTGGAGGCGTTTAGGTATTTTCACTGCGATACAACTAGAAAAATTGGAAGATTAAACATGTATGTTAATAAGTCCTTAGTATGTTAGCTCTCAAAACAGGTGTTGAAAGTGGTTTTAAGTAATTAGTTATCACAATAACCGAAATACCGAATAAGGTAAAAATAACATGATAAAAATCGGATTTATTTTTATTTCCTTATTGTTTGCACAATGTTTGCATTTTTTAAGCGTACTTTATATTCATACCCTTTATTAATATTTAACCCAAGGTGACCACGATGAAGCATTTTTCTACTTTTGCCGTTGCTGCATTATTATCAATGGCTTTTTCAGCCAATGTTGCAGCCAGAGGCGGTGATAACCCACCACCTAAACCTGACTTTTCAAGCATAGATGCAGATGGTGACGGTGTGATTAGCCTTGCAGAATTTAGCGAAAGTGCGCCACCGCAAGGCGATGCGCAAACTATTTTTGACGAAATAGATGCCGATGGGAATGGCGAAATTAGCGAACAAGAATTAAGTGAACACAAGCCACCACGCCGCGCACGTTAAGGGAGAAAAATATGATCAACAGTATTGGTAGCTCAGCGAGTTTTATGACTAAACAATCTAGCCAAGTAAGCGCTTTAACTTCAGAGCAAACTGAGTTTGTTAAAGAAACACTTGCAGAATTTGATGCACAAAACCTCAGCACGGAAGATGCGCAAAGTATTCAAGCTGCATTTGAAGAGCAGGGGATCTCGCCGACAAAAGAGTTGGCTGATTTAATGAGCGAACTTGATTTTGACGCTAAAAGTATTGGCGATGCAGGACGCCCTGAAGGGCAGCGCCCGCCACCGCCGCCGCAAAACTCGCTAGAATCTGTTGATACTGACGAAGTGGTTAGCTACTTAGATGAGTTATTAACTGAGTATTCAAGCCAGCTATCTGATGAAGATAAAGAATCAATTCTTTCATCGGTACAAGAAAAATTTGGCTTAAGTGAAGGTGATTCACTGCTAAATGTAACTGCTTAGGTGTTATAACTTGAGGTAAAGCGGACTGTTTATCCTTAGGTCTTAAGTCCAAAGCCCGGCAATTATTTTGTTGGGCTTTTTTAATGTACCAATTCGCTTAATTGATCACGTATTATTGCGCATTGGTATTACTCTGCTTGAGGCAAAAAAATCGCGCTAATAGCCCCTAACAAACCGAGCAGGCTATACAACAAAATAAGCTGTGCGGTTGATAAAAATGCTTCTAAAAGCCCTATACTGCCTAACATTAAAAGCAAAATGCCAATTACAGTATTACTAACCGACACGTAATCAGTGCGTTTATTGCCTTGTGCCATATCCACTAAATAGGTTTTACGCCCGAGCCGTACGCCTTGATGAGCAATGCAAAGCAAAAAATAAAAACCAGGTATTACCCAAGCATATTCAAACAGCTGGCTATACCATGTGGCTATTACAAACACGCTCACGCCGTTTATGGTGACAAGTAACGCACTTAATACAAGCACCTTTTGGCTAGAAAAATCGCTGAGTCTTCCCCATATTGGCCCAGAAATTAAACTTGCTAAGCCAGACACGGCTAAAAATACTGCCAATAATGAAAATTCAAACTGCTGAGAGCTTGCTAAAATAATATAAAAAGGCGCGCTTAGGGCTGAGCAAAGTAAAAAGGCGCGGGTAATTACAAAGTGTGCAAATTGTTTATCTTGATAAAGCAGCTTTAATTTACTTAGCGCATTTAAAAAGCCATTTTTACCGCCTTGTGTCGCGCCTTTGTATTCGTTTATGCGGCTATAAAAAAGTGCAGCAACAACCCACAAAACGGCGCCTAAACACAGCGCAATTAATACCGTATTTTGCTCTTTTTGCCCCGAAAAAAACCACATCATTAAACCAAAAGTGAGTGTTGCAAAGCCAGCAATACTTGCCGCTAGGCCACTAATATTGCCCCGCTTTTTTTTAGGAATAACTTTACCTAATACATCTTTAGCGGCAATAGAATTAAACCCGCGGGCGAGGCTAAAGAGCACCAGCAGAGCTAAAATTGCATAGCCAGCCTGAGCGCCTTCTAACACAAATGAAACACCAACCATAGCGCCAATACATACCGCTTGGGCAAATGCACCGCAAACCCATACCCACTTTCTTACAGAGAGTTTACGGATAATATTGGCTATCGCTAATTGTGGTAATAAAGAGCCAGATTCTCTTATAGGCACCAGCCACGCTATAAACGCGCTTGGCACGTTTAAGCTTTGCATTAACCAAGGCAGAGTTATTTTAGGGTTGAGGAGAGCATCGGCAAACTTACTAAAAAGCTGACTTGTTAATAAAAGAATAAAGTTACCGGCCACTTCTTTGCATTCATCTTCGTTTATGTCTTTACAGGCGCGTGCGTCTTCATCGTTGTTAAGGCGTTTATAGACTTGCTCTTTAGTGAGTTTTTTCATACTGCTAGCTACACAATTTGTTTTGCTCTTTGAGGTACGAATCTACAAAGTGTTGTTCCATAGGTTTAGAAAAGTAATAGCCTTGTAGGTGAGACACGCCAATTTCTTTTAGCATGCTGGCTTGCTCTAGGGTTTCTACACCTTCAGCGACTACTATAAAATCAAGTGTTGAGGCCATTTGCACAATCGCATGAATTATACTTAAGCCTCGCTTATCCATGTTTTGAATGAAACTTTTATCTATTTTTACTATGTCTACACCAATATCTAACATGCTCGACAAGGATGAGTACCCAGTACCAAAGTCGTCAATAGAAATACAAAATCCTTGTTTTTGCAGCTCTTTTACTGCTGCTAAAAAGGTGAGCTTATCCTCAGCAAACACAGATTCAGTGATTTCAAGGTGCAGGTTTTCTGGCTTTACGCCGTATTGATCAACGATATTTACAACCTTAGTGACAAAATCAGGGTCTTGAAGTTGTATTACAGATACATTAACGCTCACAGCAATAGGGGGTTGTACGTTTTTAAACGTGCAAGCTTGCACACACGCTTGCTCAATCACCCATAAGCCAAGTTCGGTTATGAGGTTGTATTGCTCGGCAATGGCAATAAATTCATCAGGAAATATCGCTTCGTCATTTAACTGCCAGCGTAAAAGTGACTCAAACGAGGTCACCTTCGCTGTTTGGCTATCCACAATAGGCTGAAACACTAACCGCAAGCCGTTGTCTTTTATTGCACTTGCCAAGCGCTTACTGAGTAATTGTTCGCGCTCTTGTTGGCGCTTTAAGTCGTTGTTGTAAATATTTACGCAGCCTTTGGCAATACGTTTTTGATGGTACATGGCTAAATCTGCTGAACGAATTAACGCGCTTAAATCGCCCTCATGTTCAGGAAATAACGCTATGCCAATAGTGGCAGATACCCAGCTTTGGTATTTATATCGTTCATGCTCGGCACGAATGCTTTTAATAACCTTTTTGGCAAAATCAAATAAGTCTTGTTCATCCTCATAGGTTGTTAAAATTAAAAATTCATCTCCGCCCCAGCGGCATTTGTATAAGTGGCGGGTGCAAACGTTAGTGAGTCGCTCGGCTATTTCTTTAAGTACTTGGTCGCCAACTTTATGACCCATAGAGTCATTAATTTGCTTAAAGCCATCTAAGTCTACAAACAGTAAAGCGAGTTTTTCCTCGGGGTGATCTGCCAGCTGTTTATTTGCCACTTTTAAAAAAGCGGTACGGTTTAATAAACTTGTTAGTGGGTCAGTGTTTGATAAACGGTAAATTTCTTCTGTGCGTGTTTCTACTTTGCTTTCCATTTCGTTAAGTAGTTCGCGGTTTTGATTTCGTAATTTTATGGCTGTTTGGGTAAACGTGGCCGACTTATAAGAAGAGGCGACCATAATTGCCGAAAAAGTAATGCCCAAAAAGCCTAATACATAGTGGTAATAGTCATCAGATAAGGTTAGTACTATAGAGTAAGGCATTAATAAAATAATGCTGTAACACACCGAGGTAAAGCGACTACCCGAGAGCAAATTGGCTGAGCCACCAGCAAATGCCGACAAAATAGCTATTGTGGTGGTAATTTCAACGGTGGATGAGCTTTTATGAAACCACAGTGCGTAACATGACCACGAAATCGCGGTTGCTATACAGCCCACCGAAAAGCGTTTTAAAAAGCTATTTGCATTAAAAGGCTGGTTAACTTCTTTGGTGTAGTTAAAGTAAATAACATCCATTAGCCTTGCTGCCAAAACAACCAGCATAAAAAAAAGCCAAATTATTTTTTCTTGATTTGTTCTCTCATCCGTTAGGTCAAATGCAAATACAAGTACAAAGCTAACTAACGCCGAAACACCAATGCCAGATAAAGCATTAGAATATAAAAGTTTTACGGCTTCTCTGCGTTCATCACTATTTAAATTTTTATATTGCACTCATTAAAGCCTTATGAAAAGTAATGCGGGTAAAGCAGGTTACATTTTATAAAAACACAATAATAAATATAGTTTAATGACAGGGAAAATGCAGATTTTAAATAAAAAAATGCCCATAACACAATGTCTTGTTATGGGCTGTTAGATTAAAAATCGCTGGCGTTATGTCGTTCGCTAAGTTGCTCTTCTTCAGGGCCCCAGGTGCGATTAACACGTTGACCACGTTTAACAGCGGGGCGCTTTGCTATTTGCTCTGCCCAGCGCATTACATGAGTGTAAGAGGCAACATCTAAAAACTCGGCGGCGTCGTATAATTTTCCAAGCACCAACGAGCCATACCAAGGCCAAATGGCAATGTCTGCAATAGAGTACTCACTACCCGCCATGTATTCGTTTTCACTTAAGTGGCGATTTAATACATCGAGCTGGCGTTTAGTTTCCATAGTAAAGCGGTCTATTGGGTATTGCATTTTTGTTGGCGCGTAGCTATAAAAATGACCAAATCCGCCACCTAAATAAGGCGCTGAACCCATTTGCCAAAATAGCCAATTGCGGCATTCGGTCTTGGCTTTAAAATCTTTTGGGATTAGCACATCAAATTTTTCTGCCAAGTATTGTAAAATTGAACCCGACTCAAAAATGCGTGTTGGTGGCGTGGTAGAGTGATCCATTAGCGCAGGAATTTTAGAGTTTGGATTAATATCAACAAAGTCTGAGCCAAATTGGTCGCCTTCGCCAATGTTAATTAAATAGGCATCGTAGTCGGCATCGGTTAGGCCAAGCTCTAATAACTCTTCAAACATAATGGTCGCTTTTTGGCCATTAGGCGTGGCTAATGAATAAAGTTGAAACGCATGCTTGCCAATGTCTAAGGTTTTGTCATGAGTGGCGCCGGCAATAGGGCGGTTAATATTAGCAAATTTACCACCACTTTCGCTGTCCCACGTCCAAACTTTAGGCGGCGTGTATTCGTGTTCATTACTCATAAATAACCTCAATTTAAAAATGTAATTAATTTATATACTCATAGATAACAAGCTGGGGGCGTAAAAAATTAATTAAAGGCAATGAAAAAATTATCGTGCTTTTAATTTATCTGCTTTGGCAAGTTTATACCCTAAAAAGAACCCACTTAATGCTCCAAAAAGGTGACTCTCGAACGAGACATGAAAGCGTTGTGGTAGCACGCCCCAAATAAATCCGCTGTAAAGCACTGCCACTACTAGGGCAATAACAATAGACTTAAATGAGCGCCTAACCACGCCATAGCACAGTATAAATCCCCATAAACCATAAATAACGCCGCTTAATCCAACATGAAAACTACTTCGACCAAAGGCCCACACTAATAGCCCGCCAATTAACGCAGTAAATATAAACACGGTATAAAAGCGTTTTACACTGTATTGGCAAATTAGCCAGCTAAGTACAGCAAAAGGCAACATGTTGCTAGCAAAGTGCCACCAGCTGCCATGTAAAAATGGGGCGCATAAAATGCCGATTAACCCTTGAACGCTGCGAGGGTAAATACCTAAACCATTAAGCGTAATGCCAGGTAAACTATTGATCACCTGTAGTATTAGGCATATAAAAACTACGCTAAATATTGCAAATCGCGTACTGGTTATCAGTGAATATGATGATGGGGTAGTTGGCATATAAACGCTTTAGTAGGATTGTTTTGTACCAGTATAGGAGTATGTTTTCGCTATTAAAAGCGATTTAATAAGCGCGGCGTTATACGCCGCGCACAGGGGTTATTTTAACCTAGTTTAGTTAATAGTTTTTTCGCAGCAAGCTCTGAACTTGCTGGGTTTTGGCCTGTAATCACTAAACCATCTTCGAGCGCTAATACGCCCCAGTCGTCGGTTTTTTGATAATCGCCGCCTTTTTTAATGAGTTCATCTTCAACTAAAAATGGCACTACGTCTGTTAATTGCACGGCAGCTTCTTCTGAGTTAGTAAAGCCTGTTACTTTTTTACCGGCTACCAGCGCATTGCCGTCTGCATCTTTTACATTTAAAAAGGCTGCACTTGCGTGGCAAACAGCCGCTACTGGCTTTTGCTCTTCTACAAACTTTTCAATAAGTGAGATTGAATCGCTGTTATCTACTAAATCCCAAAGTGGGCCGTGGCCGCCTGGGTAAAATACCGCGTCAAAGTCGCTGGCGTTTACTTCACTTAACTTTTTGGTGTTTGCCATAAGTGTTTGTGCTGCGCTGTCGTTGTCATAGCGCTTTGTTGCATCGGTTTCAAAGTCAGAAAGCGTGCTAGTTGGGTCAATCGGCGGTTGGCCACCCGCAGGGGATGCAAGTGTTACCTCTGCCCCAGCATCAACAAATGCATAGTAAGGTGCTGCAAATTCTTCTACCCAAAAACCTGTTTTTTCGCCTGTGTTGCCAAGCTCTGAATGTGAGGTAAGTACCATAAGTATTTTTTTAGCCATAACAATATTCCTTCGATTAGTGAGTAAATTAAAGCTTGGTGTTAACCAAGGTGTTGTAATAACTATATGCACTTAAAAGGATTTAAACAACGATGATAAATTTAACTTTATTGGTTTAATTATTGATACAATTATTGAGTTGAATAATCATTGGTGGGTTTGTGATGAAAGTGTCGTTTGAGCAACTTAAAAGCATGGTGGTATTTGCGCAAATTGTCGAGCAGGGCAGTTTAACCGCGGCTGCAAAGCAGTTGGGGTTAACGCGTGCGGTGGTAAGTTATCACCTTAAAAAATTAGAAACGCAATTAGAAGTTACGCTGCTAAATCGCTCAACCCGCACTATGGCGCTAACTGAGGCGGGCATTGCGTATTATGAGCGCTGTAGAGTGATCACAGAACAAGCAAACGCAGCTAATCAGCAAATAGAAAATATTAAAAGTGAGCCACAAGGAGTATTAAAAATTAGCTGCCCTGTTAATGTAGGCATGCAACTAATTGTGCCTGCAATTAATACGTTTAAACGCCAATACCCCAAAATTGAAATAGACCTGCAATTAACCGATGATGTGGTTGATATAATAAAAAACGGCTTTGATATTGCTATTCGTGGGGTCGCTTTAAGTGACTCAAACTTACAAGCCACCAAACTAACCACCATGAGTACCTGTATTTGTGGCTCAGCTGAGTATTTTGAGCATTTTGGCAAACCTCAAGCGCCAGCTGAATTAGCCTTGCATAAATGGGTGGTGTACCAGCTTAGCAGTAAAACATTAACCCTTAGCAAAGAGGGCAAAAAATACGATGTAATACTACAAGGCGGCATAAGCACCAATAATGCCGCTGCGCGTACCGCGTTTGTAGAGGCAGGGCACGGGCTCGGGCGCATTCCGTTGTATGATGCGTGGCCTAAAGTGCAAGCAGGGCTGTTAGAAATAATACTCGATGATTATAAAACAAAAGATATTGAGCTTTATGGTGTGTTTCCACCTGGGGCGGCAGGCTCCAAAAAGCTCAGGTTGTTTATTGATTATTTAAAAGCATATTTTGTTAAACAGCATACTGCACTGGGCATGCTAAAAAGCACGTAAAACCGCACTTAATTACAAAGTACGATTAAATAATGCAACTGCTTGTTGGTACATAGTAATTGCAAGCGCGGCATCGTAACGCTCGCCCTCATCACGCATAAACGCATGCTGTGCGTTTGCTTCTTGCCAGTGGTAGTTAATACCCGTGGCTACACATTGCTGGTAAATTTTACTTCGGCCTTGTTGCGGTACATGTGGGTCTTGCTTACCCCAAATAAAGTGTATTTCACCTTGAATATCAGCCATGCGTTCAAACGAATTGTTACCTGCATTGGCCGTTAAGGTATCACTATGAATATCGGTGGCGTATAAACAAAATGCAGCTTTTATGTGTGGGTTTAATGCGGCTCTGTAAGCTAAATGCCCACCAATGCACACTCCCATGGCGCCTACTGTGCCAGTGCAGTAATCTTGGCTTTGTACAAAGTCGATGAGTGCTTGTGTGTCGCTGTCGTGGTGCTCAAGTGGCTTTTGCCATTTATCGGCATTGCCTTTATCTTTACCCGCGTCATCGTACGCAAGTACAGTACCAATCGGGTTTAGCTCATGAAATACCTCAGGCACTAACACAACAAAACCATGGCTTGCTAAAATAGCAGCGCTGCGCGCAATAGGCGCGGTTTGCTGAAAAATTTCAGAGTAAAAAATAATACTTGGATATTGGCCAGCTGCTTGTGGGCGGTAAACGGTAGTACGCATTAAGCCTGTTGGGGTGGGTAGGTCGGTATTATGGTGTTGGATTATCATAAAAGCGCTCAGTTAAATAATTAATAAGGTTATGGTAACTGAGCGCAAAAAAATAAACGACCACTGATACTGGTTTTTTAAATGCTTGCAGGCATTTTATTACAACTTGCGTAGTAGCTTACGGTCGCGGGCCAATCCGAAAATATACCCATAACCCCAACATCCTGCGCGAGTACATCAACCACCGTCATCATGTCGCCATCGTTATCGATAACATCGGCGATTGATTGATAGTAGTAGCCACCGCCCTCGTTAAGAGGCCCCGAGCGCTCAAGGCTCCATGCTATCAGTTCAAGCCCTGCAGCTTTTGCGTCAATGGCGTATTGTGAGGGGACAATATTACTTTCGTTGTCTATGGTGAGCATCATCCAAATAGGGGGCGCTAATATTTTAACGCCATCGGCTACTAGCTCTTCCATACTAGGCTGCCATGTTGCAGGGTTACTTGGATCAAAGCCCGCTTCGCTGTCACGGCCATCTAAATATACGCTTTGATTTGCAAAGTCGGGGTTGTTATTTATCCAATATTTCACATCATCAAGATTAAACGATTGCGGGTACACATCACTGCTTGGTACGTCCAATTGCGTGTATTCATCAAGCATTTTTTGCGCGTATTGCTGTTGTGTCATTCCCTCAAAAGGCATGCTAACTTGCGGCGATTTTAGCTCTGGGGTCATTTTTACACCCAAGCTTTTAAATAACTCAATACTTTGTTTATGGGTTACTAATGTTCCTCCTGTGGCGTATAAATCGGTGCGCCAGCTGGGCGTGCCCTGCATATATTCACCAACAGTAGTGGCTTGGGTGTTGGCGCCATCCATTTTACCTTCAAGCGTTAAAAATTCGCTCAGGCTGATATCGCTTGTGCAGCATTTAGCGGTGGCAGGCGTGCCACTGGCCGCGTTAGCTGGAGTAAAAGGCACACTGCACTTAGCGGCAAGTTCAGGAATGGCTAATATATTGGTGGTGGTGTGCAAATCGCACTGAGAGTGGCGACACACGAGCTCTTTGTCGCTGGTAAAGGTTACATCGCACTCAACAATACCTGCGCCCATACGCGCCGCAGCTATATAAGACTCCTTTGTATGCTCAGGGTATTGCATTGGCGCACCACGATGACCAATAGAAAAATCTGTACGGTAAAATGGCCCATCTGTACACGATTCTAATTTTGTTTTTAAATCGCTTTGTGCCATATCGTTAATTAGGTAGTCGGCACGAGTACCTAATTGAATATCAGGCGCCTCGCCTTTTGCAACTTCAACAATTACAGGCGTCGGTACTTCAACAACCTCAACGGTGGTATTGGTAACGACTACGTCTTTTTCTACAACTTCGACATCGTCGTCGCAGCCGCTCAGTAGTGCAAGTATTACTGAGCTTGTTATTAGGGTGAGATGTTTCATGTTTGTTCCTTAACGTTATTTTATTCAACCCTAATCGCATTCAATGACAAATTAGCTACAAGGATGTGACGTTCTGTTTATTTGTCCCTATTTGATTAATTACCAGTGCTGCTAACATAATTGCACCCCCCATACTTAAGCGCATAATGTCGGCATTTTTATTCCATATAAGCACGTTAACAATAATACCGGCAGGAATAAGCACGTTGTTCATAACGGCTAATGCTCCCACATTTACTTTTGTTGCCCCTTTGTTCCATAAAAAGTAACCAAGGCCCGAGGCAACAATACCTAAGTATATTAAAATACCCCACTGGGTTGGTGTACTCGGTAACTTGCTTGTATTGCCAAATAAAGCGTAGCAAGCACTCGCCACTACTAATGCGCCAATAAAAAACCAACCAAATACGGTTTTGTCATCCAACTGACTAGTGGCCATTAAACGTTTATAAGTTACTTGCCCGGTGGCAAAACTAATATTGGCACCCTGAACCAGTAATAAACCGATGATGAAATGACTATTGAGGCTTTCCCAGCGAATAGCTACCGCGCCTAGTACGGCAATAAGCGCAACCGCAAAAAAGCGAGGGTTAAAATGCTTATTAAGTGCATCGTTTAAAAGCGTTATATAAAGCGGCGTCATAACGGTAAAGAGCAACACTTCGGGTACGCTTAAAAATAAAAAGGAGTGATAGTAAAAGCTGTACATAACACCCAGTTGCACAGCGCCTATCAGCATTAGCTTAAGTGCGAGTGGTTTTGAGGTAAGTTTAGGTTTTAAAAAGGGTAAAAAAACCAATGTGGCTAATGCAACTCGTATTAATACGCTAAACCACGCATCAACTTGGCCTGCTAAGTACACACCAATTAAACTAAATGAAAAAGCCCAAAGTAGGGTAACTGCAAATAAATAGCCCATAATTGTCGTTTTTTATAATTTATAGTGTGGTTAGTTTATCTGTTATAAACAATAAAAGCCCGCAAGCGGGCTTTTATAAGGTTAAAATTAATAAACGAGGTTATTAATCAACTAA
>Ga0208334_100563_pt1 | contig 11848 bp, 7 predicted proteins | sample DeeseametaMP0900_FD_184201 | JGI IMG/M metagenome (GOLD analysis project Ga0208334, IMG submission 184201) | Marine microbial communities from the Deep Indian Ocean - MP0900 (SPAdes) | ecosystem: Environmental > Aquatic > Marine > Oceanic | place: East of Durban, South Africa, South Indian Ocean...
TAACACGGTTGGAGAAAACGCAATGGACGAAACGGGAAAGGAAGGGCCACTTCTTGGTCTCGATGAGCAATGCGCGTCCCAGATGAAGCGGGGCCGTTTGCCAGTCGCGGTGCACGTTGCAGACATGCCCCATGGCCTTGGCAAGCTTCTGGATAAAGCTCTCGAGGAGCATTTCCATGGCGGCTGATGTCAATTCGTATGACGCGTGGTTTCGCGCGAAGGTGCAGGCCGCGCTGGAGGAGGAATGCACGGGAACATCTCAAGTTCAGGTGATGCAGGCCGCACAGGCATTGATTGATGCGAAACGGGAGGTCGAACCCAAGTCCTGACCAAGCCTTGGAGGTCAGCGCGGTCTGACCCCCGTCACCCTGAAAAGCGAAAGCGGGCTTTTTGTCCTTTGGAACTCAGACCCTGTTCCAAAGGAAAATCCCCATGTCCAAACCCAGAACGGCCAACCCGGCTCTCGCAATGTCCGAAGCCGATCTCGCCTCTGCGCTAGCGCTTATCGGCACAGAGATCCACCACCAACCCCTGCGCAGCTCAGCGCTCGCGCGCGTCATGCGCGAGACGTTTCTTGGCAGCGATGCCGGCGGTGCCTGGGACTGGCGCATGGCATATGACCTGATGCAGGCCGCGGCTGTCCAGGTGCTGCTGCGTGGGGACGGCGTGGCAGGTGACATCGCCGCTGCAAGGCTGCTTGCCTCGCGGCTGCTGACGGAAACGCGCCGGTCAGAGCAGCAGATCCGGCTGCAGCAGTTTTCCACGCCGTTGCCTTTCGCGGCAATGGTCGTGCGGGCGGCAGCCATTCGCAAGGGCGAGACTGTGCTGGAGCCCTCGGCTGGCACGGGTGCCCTGGCCGCTTTCGCCGCCCGGGCCGGTGCCACGCTTGTGCTCAATGAAATCGACCCCTTTCGCCAGCGCCTCCTGCGCGCGGTTTTCGGCGGCGAGGTCACAGGCCATGACGGCGAGCATATCGACGATCTGCTGCAGTCGACGGTTCTACCCGACGTCGTGGTGATGAACCCGCCCTTCGCCTCCTCGGTCGATCGCTCCCGAGACAAGCACATCGCCGCCAAGCATCTCATCGCGGCTGCAAAGCGCCTGGCACCCGGCGGGCGGCTTGTGGCGATCATGCCGCCGGGATTCGCGCCCGAACGCGATGCCGCGCATTGGGCACGCGCCTGCGGCCTCCTCACGCCGCGCCTGGCGTTGACGATGCCGGGGCAGGTCTACCGCAAGCTCGGCACCTCTGTCGAAACCCAGCTGATGGTCTTCGACAAGGTGCAGGAGGACGGCGAGATGATCCGCGTCCCTGTGCGGGATCTGGATGAAGCCCTTCCTTTTGTCGACGCCGTGGCCGCAACCCGGACCGAGATGCGCCCCGCCCAACGGGCAGAAGCGATCCATCACGGGCGGCCGGTTCGTCCAGTAGCTGCCCCACGCAAGACCGCCGCTGCGCCTTTCGCCGCCTCCAAACCCCGCGCCAATGCTGCCATCCCGCTCAGCTTCACAAGCTTCGATGTCCCGCGCGACAACACGCCGGTCTCGGACATCTATGCGCGCTACCGTCCGCAACGGATCGAGATTGCGGGTGCGCAGGAACATCCCACGCCGCTCGTTGAAAGCATCGCCATGGCTTCGGTTGCCCCGCCCATGCCCTCAAACACGGGCAGTGATCACTTGCGCCTGCCCGCACGGTTGATCGAGGAGGGAGATCTCTCCGAGGCGCAGCTCGAGACCATCATCATGGCGCATGATGCCCATGGGCGCGACCTGCCCGGTCGGTTTACCATCGATGACGATCAGACCAAGCTGACGCGCGCCGATGATGACCCGGATGCACGTGCCTATCGCCTCGGCTATTTCCTCGGCGACGGCACCGGTTGCGGCAAGGGCCGCGAATGCGCGGGGCTCATTCTCGTGAACTGGCTTTCCGGGCGCAGGAAGGCGATCTGGGTCTCCAAATCCGCCACGCTCATCGAGGACGCGATCCGCGACTGGACCGATCTCGGCGGCTCGCCTGCCGACATTCAGCCGCTCTCCAAATGGAAACCGGACCAGCCGATCCCGATGGGCGACGGTATCCTCTTTGTCACCTACGCCACGCTGCGGTCCGCGGGCAAATGCGGCACCACGCGACTGAGCCAGATCCTCGACTGGATGGGCGAAGACTTTGAAGGCGTCCTCGCTTTTGATGAGGCCCATGCCATGCAGAACGCGGCAGGGTCTGAGCTGGGCAGGGGGGTCAAACCCTCCCAGCAGGGCCTTGCTGGCCTGCGGCTGCAACTGGCAGCACCCCGCGCCCGCGTCTTATACATTTCAGCCACGGGTGCCACGAGCGTGCACAACCTGGCCTATGCCGCGCGGTTGGGGCTCTGGGGGCAGGGCCCCGAATATCCCTTCCCGAGCCGCGAGAGCTTTGTGTCGGCGATGGAAGCCGGCGGCGTGGCCGCCATGGAGGTGGTTGCCCGCGATCTCAAGACGCTCGGGCTCTACACGGCGCGTGCCGTCAGCTTTGATGGGGTGGAATATGACGTGCTCGAACACGCGCTCATCCCGGCCCAGATCGAGATCTACGGCGCCTATGCGGGCGCGTTTCGGACGATCCACCACAATCTCGAGGCGGCGTTGACAGCGACCGGTGTCAACGATGCCTCGGGGGAGACCAATGCCTCGGCCGCACGCGCCTCGGCCAAGTCCCGCTTCGAGAGCACCAAGCAGCGCTTCTTCAACCATCTCCTGCTGGGCATGAAGGCCCCGACCATCATCCGCGCCATCGAGGACGATCTGGCGGCGGGCAACGCCTGCGTCATCCAGGTGGTCTCGACAGGCGAAAGCCTGCTGAAACGCCGGCTTGAGACGATGGACTCGGAAGACGAGCTCGTCGGGGGCGCGCTAACGCCGCGCGACTACGTCTTATCCGGAGTTCCGGATAAGGCGTGATATGCCGCGTCACCGTTATGCGGAGTTCGGGATTTCAACCTGTTGTTCTGCTGATTCATTTTCGGGTTTCCACTTTGGATAATCATGATGCCTCTGCTCTCAACCGCAGAAGGACATCTTCCATGAACTCCCCCTCCAACTCTCCGCTCAGTGGCCGTGCTGACGATCGGGAAGACCCGCTTACGCCAGTCCGTTTCGCGCTTTATGCTTGGCGGAAGGGAAAAGATTGGGTGGAAACCGCGGGTGGCAGAAAAGAGCGACATCGGGGAGGAAATGGCGCGGGTTCGAGCGCGTCTGGCCGATCTGGATGCCGAACGGCAGCGGCTTCAGCGCGAGATGGCGTCCCTCGAGGTTCGCCTCGCCGCAGAGCACGCGCCAGCCGTGAAACAGCCTTCCTTCGAGGACGCTCCGGTGACGAACAGTTCGCCGTCGCATGAAAAGGTCGACCTGTTCCGAAGTCTATTCGCCGGTCGGCCTGACGTGTTTCCTGTGCGATGGGAAAACAGGAAGACCGAACGCTCAGGATATTCGCCTGCTTGTGCCAACGAATGGGTGAATGGCATTTGCGGCAAGCCGAAGGTCAAATGCGGCGAGTGCCCGCATCAGAAGTTCATCCCGCCGAATGAGCACATCATGGAAAAACACCTGCGCGGTGATGATGGCCGAAGCGGGGATTTTGTCGCCGGCGTCTACCCGCTTCTCCAGGGTGATACTTGCTGGTTCCTTGCTGCGGATTTTGACAAGGCATCCTGGGCGGAAGACGCTAGTGCGCTGCTGGAAACCTGCCGGGCAAAGAGAGTCCCAGCAGCGCTGGAGCGGTCGAGATCGGGCAACGGCGGTCATGTCTGGATCTTCTTCTCTGAACCCGTGTCCGCCCGTCTGGCGCGCCAGCTCGGATCGGTCCTGATCACGGAAACGATGGAAAGGCGGCCGGAGATTGGCTTTGCCTCCTATGACCGGCTGTTTCCAAACCAGGATATCATGCCGCTCGGCGGTTTCGGCAATCTTATCGCACTGCCGCTCCAGAACACTGCGCGCAAGGCTGGCAACAGCGTCTTTGTGGACGCGGGTATGCGGCCATTTGACGATCAGTGGGCCTTTTTGTCTTCCCTGCCGAGAATGTCGGCGGCAGCGGTGAGTGACCTCGTCGAAACGGCGGAGCTTTCCGGGCGGGTGTTGGGCGTGCGCATGCCGGTGGATGACGAGCAGGCGAATGAGCCCTGGAAGATGTCTCCGTCACGCCGCAGCACGCCGCGACGTCTGGATGTGCCCATCCCGCAAACCATCAAGGTGACAGTCTCGGACCAGATCTATATCGACCGGTCAGAGCTGCCTTCGGCCATGATTGCCCAACTGGTGCGGCTGGCCGCGTTCCAGAACCCAGAATTCTATCGCGCGCAAGCGATGCGGCTGCCGACATTCGGCAAGCCGCGAATTGTCTCCTGTGCCGAACTGCATCCCCGACACGTTGCGCTGCCGCGCGGCTGCTTCGACGAAGTGATCGGGTTCCTGTCCGATCACGATGCGACAGCCGATCTGGACGATTTGCGCGAGGATGGAACCCGCTTGCCGGAGACGGTCCGCTTCCGTGGCGAACTTCGCCCGCCGCAATCGCGCGCGTTTGACGCCTTGGCCGAACACGATACCGGTGTGCTTGCCGCCACGACCGCATTCGGTAAAACGGTCGTGGCCGCGGCGCTGATCGCACATCGTGCACGCAATACGCTGGTGCTGGTTCACCGCCGGGAACTGCTAAACCAATGGGTCGAGCGGCTGAAGTCCTTTCTGCAGATCGACCCGAAGCTGATCGGCACCATCGGCGGCGGCAAACGCAAACCTACCGGTGTGATCGACGTGGCGCTGATCCAGAGCCTGGTCCGCAAAGGCGAAGTAGACGACATTGTTGCCGACTACGGACACCTTATCGTCGATGAATGCCATCATCTGTCTGCGTCAAGCTTTGAACTGGTCGCCCGCAGATCGAAGGCGCGCTACGTCACCGGGTTGTCGGCGACCGTCGCCCGAAAAGACGGACATCATCCGATCATCTTCATGCAATGCGGCCCCGTGCGCCATCAGGTGAGCGCCAAATCGCAGGCCGCCGAAAGCGGCATTCACCATCGGGCGCGTGAACGTCACACGAGATTCCGTTTGCCGGAGCCCCTCGCCATGGCGGAGCGCCCATCCATACCTGCAATTTATGCCGCTTTAGCGGAGGACCTTGCTCGAAACGATCTGATCTTCGACGATGTGCTGAAATCACTGGAGGCCAAACGCTCGCCGATCGTGCTGACCGAACGGAAGGATCACCTCCAGTATCTTCATCAGCGATTCTCCCGATTTGCGAAGAACATCGCCGTGCTCCGTGGCGGCATGTCCGCAAAGGACCGGAAGGCCGCGCATGCGGCGCTGACTGTCGATGACGATGAGGAACGGCTGATCCTCGCGACAGGGCGCTATATCGGTGAGGGCTTCGATGATGCGCGGCTCGACACCCTGTTCCTGACGATGCCGATCGCCTGGAAAGGCACGCTGGCGCAATATGTCGGCAGGTTGCATCGGCAGCATGACGGAAAGAAAGACGTCCTGGTGGTCGATTATGTCGACAGTTCGGTTCCGGTCCTGTCCAGAATGGCGGCCAAGCGTCGTGCAGGCTATCGGGCGCTCGGCTATGTGATGGAATAGCGCCCCGCCGGAAGCGGGACGCCAGTTGTTACGCGTTCAGTCAGGAACGCTGCGTGGCCGCCGCCAATATCTGCATCAGCTTGTCCGAGGGGTCCCGGAACTTGCCCGGTTTGATCAACGGTGCGTGATGGGCATCCAAGAGCGCGAGCTTCTCGGTCGGGTCCGCGCGCAGATACATCTCCGTTGTCTGGATGCTGGCATGGCCGAGCCAGAGCGCGACCTTGCGGACATCGCCGGTGGCCTGAAGCGTGTGCATCGCGCAACTGTGCCGCAGCACATGCGGGGTGACGTGCTTTGCGGCGATCGACGGCGCCGCGCGTTCGGCTGTCACCACATGCTGCCTGAGCCTGTAGGCGAACCCGTCCCGTGTCATCTGGCGACCATCACGGTTCAGGAACAGTTCCGGCCCCGCATTCCCTGGCCGGACAGCCAGCCACGCGCGAATGGCGGCCTGGGTCTCCTTCCAGAGCGGCAGAATCCGCTCCCGCCGACCCTTGCCAAGAATCCGCACGCTGGAAAACGAGCCTTCAGGAAAATCGCCCATTCGCACTGCGAGCAGCTCGGACGCCCTCAAGCCCGCAGCATAGGCCAGATGCAGCATCGCCCGGTCACGCAATCCGCCAAGCGTATGGCGGTTCGGTGCGGCAAGCAGAGCCTGGAGTTCTTCCCGGGTCAGGTAGTCGATGAGCCTTGTATCCGACCGCTTGATCGGCAGGGCCCGGATCATCATCGCCTGTTCAAGGCATGCCGGGTGGCGATGTTCGACGAAACGGAAGAACGATTTGATCGCCGCCAGCCGCGCGTTGCGGGACCGGGCGGAATTGGCGCGCCCTACCTCGATGTGTTCAAGGAACGCCCTGATTATCTGGACATCGAGGTCTTCGATTGCGAGTTCCGAAGGGGAGCGCTTGAGCCGTCCAGCGGCAAACCGCAGCAGAAGAGTGAACGCGTGGGCATAGGCTGCGATGGTATGTCGGCTTGCACCGCACTCGCCCGGGAGATGGGTTTGCAGGAAGGCCGAAAGATCGGGAGCGAGCGGGGTCATGCTGCACCTCCGATCCAGGTCTCTTCGGCGGTCGATGCAATCATCTTCAGCAGCACTGGCGTGGCCTCAAGGTACCAATAGGTGCTGGCGATATCGACATGGCCGAGATAGGTGCTCAGAGCCTTCATGTGCCGCAAAACCGACTGCAGATCGTTCCCGCAGGCCTCCAGAGATCGCATCGCGAATGTATGGCGCAGATCGTGCAGCCGGGGTCCGGGACCAGTCGGAGTGCGATATCCGAGCTTCCGCACGATCCGGACGAAGACCACGTGGACCCTGGTCGCCGTCGGGGCACGGCCATGGCCAAGAACGAAAAGATCATCGCCCGCATTACCTACGCCATTGCGGGCTTCGAGATACCGTTCCAGAGCAGCGCGGGTCGAGGCATGTATCGGCACGAGGCGGCTTTTGCCGAACTTGCCCTTCCGGATCATGAGACCATCTTCCGTCAAGTCGTCGCACCGGAGGGACAAAGCCTCCGAAATCCGCAAACCTGTCGATGCAAGCAAACCGATAAGATTGTGGTAAGTCAGCGGGCTGATCGGTGTCAGGCCCGGCACCAGAAGAGCTTCCCGCATGATCCGACTGATCTGGTCCTGCGCCATGATATATGGGGCGGGCCGCCGCCGTCGTGAACGGCCCAGCAGATTCAACGGCGGTATCTCGTGATGCGCATCTTCCGCATGCAGGAATACGGCTAACGCCCGGGCTTGATCGACCCGGATTTGCACGGCACCTGGCGTCGAGGCGCCACCGGCCCATTCCAATATCAGGGTAGTTGTCACGTGGCTGGCTGATCGGTCTGCAGCGAAATCCGCGAAAGAGCGCAAAGACGTCTCTTGCGCGGCAAACTTCTTTCCAAGGGCACGGTTCAGTTGAACGAAGCGGTCGACATGGGAATGCATCATGATGCGCACTCCGGCCAAGGCTGGGCCACACCTGCCAGCATGTCGACATCGACCTTGGCATAGATCGCGGTCGTATCACGCGAGCTGTGGCGAAGCGCGACACCGATCTGATCAAGATCCGCGCCGCCGCGCAACCAGGCCGACGCCAGTGAATGGCGAAACACGTGCGCGCCCGTCGGCAGACCGGTGAAACCACCCCGGGCAAGGACACGGGAAACGATCCCGGCGATCTCAGCAGAGGAGCGAAACGGAGTGAATGGCGCCTGAATGCGCAGAAAGACCCTGTCCGTTGTGACGACCGGACGCACATCTTCGATATAGGTCAGCAGCGCATCCCCGGCATCCTGTGGTATTGGTACCAAAACTTCGCGTCTGGCTTTGCCATGCAATCGCAACCGACTCGCACGCCAGTCAATGTCTGACAGTCGCAATTGCCAGATGTCACCGGCGCGCAAAGCCAGCCGCGCGAGCAGAAGGAGTATGGCGCGGTCCCGTATCTCGACAGGCGTTTTGGTTCCACAGGACGCTATTATCTCTTCAATTTTGGTTCGAAGGATCGTCGGTGGTACCGTTGACAGCTTGCGCGAAACGGCAGATGGCACAGCATATAGGAGCGACGGGGCGCACTGACTCTGAACAATCGTGAAGCGCAAGAAAGCGCGCAGAACGGTCACCGTCATCCGCACCGAAGATCTTGAGCGCTCTTCGCCCTGGTTCAAAACGATCGAGCGGATTGCCGCCGCGTTGTAGTCTTTCGGGGTTGCCCCGAGGCTATCCAGCCAGCGGTTCGCTTCGTACAAGAAGCGCCGTACGGTCTCGTGCGTCACCCCACGTTCGCGGCGCAACCATTCCGAGAACTCGGTCAGGCGCGGATCGCAGGTGGTAACGCAGTCAGGCGCTTCAGGTGGGATCAGACCCTCATCCCTCAGGAACCGGACAAAAGCACGCGCACCACGGCGGCGGTTCTTGAGGCGCGAGCCCAGCATGTCCTTGCCATGTTTGGTCTTCTCCCCACAGCGGCAATTATGCCGTGCGAAATGATCGATGGTGGCCTCGTTGATTCCGTGGACCGGAACACGCGTCAGCAGCGCCCATTCCGCGAAATGGCGGGCCTGACTCAGGTGCGTCGAGTACGTCACCTTGCTATATCCGGTGGCGCAGAGCTTCTCTGCATGGGCCTCCAGATATTGCCCGAGCCGGGCGACTTCATTTGCAATGAAGACCACCCCGGTGGCTTCGAGATAGCTCAGGAATCTGCGTGTATCTGTGGCGTAGGCAGGCTTGCGCAGTTGCGAAGGGCTGTAGCGGCCGCAACGGCAGCGATGGCGTAGGAACCGATCCACCGCCGATGCATCGAGGTCTCTGGTCGGGATCTTCCGGGCGCGTGCCCACTTCAGAAAATGCCGGGCGGCACCCACGGCGCCCTTCGAGAGCCGGGGATTGTCTGCGAGATAGGCGCTGACCAGAGCGACGTCGTCAGCGCCGGCACGGCCACCGAGCGGAGAGTTGGAGGGGGAGTTCATGGAGGATGTCCTTCTGCGGATGAGAGCAGAGGCATCATGATTATCCAAAGCGGAAACCCGAAAATGAATCAGCAGAACAACAGGTTGAAATCCCGAACTCCGCATAACGGTGACGCGGCATATTATGTTCTGGGCTACCTCGAACAGGCCTTCCCGATTCATGCGCAAAAGCTCGTGGAGATCGACGGCAATATGGTGGCAGAACCTTTGCGCGATGAAACTGGCGCGCTGGTCGTCTCGCGCGAAGCGCTCGCTTTGCGTGACGCGGCCATGATGGAGTTGATGACGCTGGCGCCGATCCCCTCGGCGCTCGATCAGATCCTCTGGGCTTTTGGCGACGAGGCCGTCGCAGAGGTCACGGGTCGGTCCATCCGCCCTTTGAAGGCCGAGGATGGTCATCTCTTCATCGAGAAGCGCGCCGCCAGCAGCAATTCATCCGAGACCCAAGCCTTCATGGACGGCGAAAAGGATATCCTGATCTTCTCCGATGCAGGCGGCACGGGCCGGTCCTATCATGCGGCGCAAACGGCGAAGAACCAGAAACGGCGGCGGCACTACCTGCTGGAGCCCGGCTGGCGCGCGGATGCGGCCATCCAGGGGCTGGGCCGCACGCATCGCTCGGCTCAGGTCAGCGCGCCCTTCTTCCGGGTCTGCACCTCGGATGTGCATGGCGAGAAGCGTTTCACCTCGACTATAGCCAAACGCCTCGACCAGCTGGGGGCCCTGACGAAGGGTCAGCGCGAGACCGGCTCGCAGGGCATGTTCCGGGAGGAGGACAATCTCGAAAGCCCGATCGCACGGGCCGCGCTGCGTGGGTATTTCGCCGATCTTGCCGCCGGGCGCGCTGAGGTGATGAGCTATGAGAGCTTCACCGACTGGACGGCCCTGCGGCTGATCGACAAGGACGGGGTGCTCCTTGAGGAACTTCCCCCGACCCAGCGCTTCCTCAACCGGGTGCTTGCCCTTCCCATCCACATGCAGAACGCGCTCTTTGGCGAGTTCATGCGCCGGATCGCTGATCAGACCGAACGCGCGCGGGCGGCGGGCACGCTCGATCTCGGCGTCGAAACCCTGCGCGGCGAAAAGATCGAGCAGGTCTCCACAGAGGATCTCTGGACCTGCCCGAAATCCGGCGCCGTGACGCGGATCATCGGGCTCGAGGTGACGGACCCGGTCCACGTGCTGTCGGCGGATGACGCCCTGTCGCGCAACCCCGACAAGCTGCCGATGGTCAACCGCGCCTCCGGCCGCGCGGCGCTCATCTCGGCGCGGCCCATGCAGGTGTATGACGAGGATATTGTCACGCTGATGCGCAAGGCGGTGCGGCCAAACGGGTCGAGCTACCTGGAGGAGACGCGGTTCGGGTCTTCGGCCTGGGAACAGATCGGCAAGCCTGAGTTCGCACGGCTTTGGGATGCCGAGGCTGCGTCCTTGCCAAAAACCACCACGACCAAGCTCTACCTGCTGACCGGGCTCTTGTTGCCGATCTGGAAGGATATTCCGACCACGAATGAACGCATCTACCGGGTCACGCCGGACGGGGCGACGCCGATGATCGGGCGCACGCTGAGCGAGGAAGGGGCGGCAGCGTTGCGCGCCCGCTTCCTCGTCTCCAATCCGCAAACGCCGCAGGAGATGCTGACCGCCGCCCTCGGCACCACCGCGCCTGTCGATCTGGGCCGGGGTCTGACCCTGACCCGTCGCCGGGTCGCAGGCGAGATGCGCCTCGAGCTTGGCGGTGCGGATCGGGGCATGATTGAAGGTCTCAAGGCCCTCGGCTGCTTCACCGAGATCATCGCCTTCCAGTTGCGGGTGTTCCTGCCGCATGGGGACGGGATCGACACGGGAACCATTCTGGCCCGGATCGTGGGGCAGGGAGCCGCTAGAGCGGCAGAACAAGCCGCCTGAAAAGTCAAAGCGGGCTTTGGGTCGGGCGTCGCGGATCGGGATTTGACCGGTCTGCGCTTTCGGGGCGCGCGCTGACCAATGCAACGCCCGGCCCCCCAATTGCAGACAAGAGGACAGACCCATGACCAATCCCCAGATCGACTATGCCGCAATGGCGGCTCAGTGGCGTGCAGAGCGCGAAACCTCGCTGAAGGCATCCCGTGCGGAGCTGCTCGCGCAACTACGTGCGCTTGGCATCAGCGAGGTCACTGCCGAATACGAAGGCTATGGCGACTCCGGCAATGTCGAGGATGTGACGGTGCAGCCTGCAGAGATCCAACTGCCGGAGGCGCTTGCCACAGAGGTTGGCGACTTCGCCTGGTCGCTCGCCTATCACCATCACCCGGGGTTCGAAAACAGCGAGGGTGGCTACGGCACGCTGACCTGGGACATAGCACTAGACAACATCGCCCTCGATCACGCGGACCGCTATGTCGAATGCTCGCACAGCTATGTCGAGGGTCTTTGAGATGGCCCATCCGCTTCATCATGCCGAAAGCTCTGCCCGGAAATTCGGCGGGGTGCCGTCTGACTATCAGTCTGTGCACGATTGGTTTGACGCCTCGAAAGAGTACCTCGCGCTCTTCACGCACCGCGCCATGCGTCACCATGCGCAAGGCCTGTTCGAGGCCGAACGGGTTTTTGGCCTGACACTGACCAATAGTGCGGGCCGCGACATCCCCGTGCGCTGGATCGGTGAGCAGCATATCCGTGAAGACTGCCAGGGCCGCATCCCGAGCATGGCGGACTGGCTGCGACGGATACAGCCTGAGCCATGGATGGCCAATGGCCACATC
>Ga0208334_100564_pt1 | contig 11829 bp, 7 predicted proteins | sample DeeseametaMP0900_FD_184201 | JGI IMG/M metagenome (GOLD analysis project Ga0208334, IMG submission 184201) | Marine microbial communities from the Deep Indian Ocean - MP0900 (SPAdes) | ecosystem: Environmental > Aquatic > Marine > Oceanic | place: East of Durban, South Africa, South Indian Ocean...
ATTTAGCAAAACCTTTAAAAGGTTTTCACAGAAAGATTCATTCAGAACTAAATAGTGCGTTACAAGCTATTGGCGATGTGGCCGTTCCCACCATTGACCATACTCGAAAGCCTCTTCGCATAGCTCATGCAGCATGACACCATGCTATCTGTAATACTAAGCCGCCTCGTCAGGCGGTTTTTTTATGTTTGAATACGTATGCATGTTTTTTAACATCCAGTTAACGCGTATCCTGTTGGCATAATTTACGTTTATCACAATGATTACCATGCCAAATTTCCAATTTCGTTTTTGTCTTAAACCCTTGTCAATTGCTATGCTGTCAATTGGATTAACAGCGTGTACAGGGCCGACCTCTCCAGTGAATAATCAAAAACCGGTGATCAAAGACGCTAGTCTGAAACCATTTGGTCAAAGCGGCGAAAGTTCGACGCTAAACGATTCGGCTGAAAGGCAAGGTAAACCTGTTGTTTATCAAGTTTTTACTCGCTTGTTTGGAAACACGAATACAAATAACCAGCCTTGGGGCACAATTGAGCACAATGGGGTAGGTAAGTTTAGTGATTTTACTCCCGAAGCGCTAAAGGCCATAAAATCTTTGGGAACCAGTCATATCTGGTATACCGGTGTGCCGCACCATGCGGTGATTAATGACTACACTGATTTTGGTATTTCAAACGACGACCCAGATGTAGTGAAAGGCAGAGCGGGCTCTCCCTACGCAGTTAAAGATTACTACAACGTTAATCCAGACCTAGCCGATGATCCAGCCAAGCGTTTAGAAGAATTTGAAGCGCTAATTGCCAGGACTCACGCAGCGGGAATGAAGGTTATTATCGATATTGTGCCTAATCATGTCGCCCGTGATTACCATTCACTTTCTGCACCTGAAGGTGTAAGTGATTTCGGCGCGCACGACGACACGTCTGTTGAATACGCCCGTGATAACAACTTTTACTATGTAGTAGGTGAAGCGTTTCAAGTGCCCACAGCTGATAACTATCAACCTCTAGGTGGTGAAAAGCATCCACTATCTGACGGTAAGTTCGAAGAGTTCCCAGCAAAATGGACAGGCAACGGGGCTAGAGCTTCGAAACCGGATATAAACGACTGGTACGAGACCGTAAAAGTGAACTATGGCGTGAAGCCTGACGGCACTTACGACTTTCCAGTTTTACCTGAAGAGTATAGTGATAAGTCTTTAGAAGAACATGCCGCATTTTGGCAAGGAAAAGACGTACCAGATTCGTGGTATAAATTCAGAGATATTGCACATTATTGGATAGATAAAGGTGTCGACGGTTTCCGCTACGATATGGCCGAAATGGTGCCTGTCGAGTTTTGGTCGTTTCTAAATAGCAGTATTAAACAAAAGGCACCTAATGCGTTCTTGCTAGCGGAAGTTTATCAACCAGATAAGTATCGCGAGTATATCCACCAAGGCAAAATGGATTACCTTTACGACAAGGTGGGTTTCTACGACACATTAAAAACGATTATGCAGGGGAGTGGAGAAGTAAGCAAACTGGTTACTATTCATGATGAAATCAATGATATCGCCCCGCATATGCTTCATTTTTTAGAAAATCACGACGAACAACGTATAGCCAGTCCCGACTTTGCCGGTAGTGCCCAGAAAGGTAAACCCGCGCTTGCAGTGAGTGCGCTTATTAGCAGTTCGCCTACGTTGTTGTACTTTGGTCAAGATGTGGGTGAAGACGGTAGCGAAGAGACAGGTTTTGGAGATCCAACACGTACGTCAATTTTCGATTATGTAGGCGTTCCTGCCCATCAGCGTTTTATGAACGACGGTAAGTTTGATGCAGGGAAATCTACCGAAGATGAAAAAGCACTTCACCAATTTTACCAAGACGTGATGGCTATTGCTGCCACAAACCCTGCTGTTACAGGTGAATATCAAAGCCTACACGCGCTCAATCTTGATGTGAAAGATTCAGCCTATACTGAGCAGCAATTTGCTTTTGTGCGCGCGCAAGGTGAGCACGGATTTGTGGTTGTGGCTAATTTTAACGATAAGCCTACAGGTGCAATGAAGCTTGTTGTTCCTTCAAATGTTTTAGGTAAAGATAGCGATCGGATCACGCTAGCGCCTATGCTTTCTCATGAAGGCATAACACTAGAAAAAGAGGGCATTAACTACAACGCTTCGTTCTCATTGGAAGGGCTTGAGACTAAAGTATTCGCCTTCTAATTAGGTTTTATCACATGCTGCTGAGTTAACGCGAAACACCATGTTTTTTTACATGGTGTTTCGTGAATACGTATGCAGAGCATTGGTCAGATCGGACGGGCAAGGTAGTATCTCATCACCATCTTGTACTTAACGTATTTTTAACATGGGGTTGATGTGCCAAAACGTAATCGTGTAACTAATGACAGTGGTCATAAACAAATCCAAAAGCGCGCAATTCCGCTTCTCCTCAGCTGTATCACTACATTTCCTTTGTTCTCAGTTCAATCATCTGCAAACAGTGGCATTGATGTTTACCCGCCGAATTGGTGGGTTGGTATGCAAAACAGTAATGTAGAATTGATGCTTTATGGTGATGATGTTGCCGATGACACTGTTTCAATAGCGAAAGGCGATGTAAGCGTTAAGCATAGCCAAGCCCTTGATAGTGAAAACTATCTATTCGTAACGCTAGACACGTCGAATGTTAGTGCCCAAGAACTGGTTATCAGGCTTACTGACAGCGATGGTACGACCCGTGATTTCACTTACACGTTAGAAAAAAGAGCACAAGGCTCAGCGTCGCGCGAAGGCTTTGGGCCTCAAGATGCTATTTATCTTATTGCCCCCGACAGATATGCCAATGGTAATGTGGAAAATGATAATGTTAAGGGTTATGGCGATCCCGCAGACCGTTCATTCAAAGGTGGTCGCCACGGTGGTGACATTCAAGGTATTGTTGATAACCTCAACTACATTCAGGATATGGGCTTTACTCAAATATGGACAATGCCCATGCTCGAAAATGCCATGGATAAATACAGTTATCATGGCTATTCCACCACGGATTACTACAAAATAGACCCTAGATTTGGTTCCAATGACGATTTTATTGCGTTAAGTACTGAAGCTAAATCAAAGGGGCTTGGCATTATAATGGATATGGTACTTAACCATATAGGCAGTAATCATTTATGGATGAAAGATACGCCGTCACACGACTGGATCAATAACAACGGTAAATTTGTAGGGACAACCCACAAGCGTGAAGCTCTTCACGACCCTCACGCCATAGCAAGCGATATAAAAGGGTTTAGCGATGGTTGGTTTGTGCCAACCATGCCGGACTTAAATCAGCGCAATCCGCATTTAGCGAACTACCTTATTCAAAACGCGATTTGGTGGGTTGAAAGCGCTGGGCTAAGTGGAATACGTGTGGATACGTACTCCTATCCTGATAAGGCGTTTTTGAGCCAATGGACAAACCGCATAATGGACGAGTACCCGAATTTCAATATAGTAGGGGAAGAGTGGTCAGTTAACCCCGCAATCACGGCATATTGGCAGGCGGGTAGCCACCGCCACGATGATTACGATAGCGCTCTACCATCGGTTATGGATTTCCCGCTTCAAGCCGCAGTCGTTGAAGCGTTGAGCAATGACGAAAGCTGGAATTCTGGCTTCATCTCTGTATACGAAACCTTAGCTACTGACTTTTTGTATGGCGACCCGAATAATTTGGTCATCTTTCCTGATAACCACGATATGAGCCGCATTTTTACTCAGCTCGGTCATGATAAAGACAAATGGAATATGGCGATGACGCTATTGCTCACTACGCGCGGTATTCCACAAGTTTTTTACGGTACAGAAATTTTAATGGGTAACGAAGGCAGTGAAGACCACGGTATTATTCGTTCTGACTTTCCAGGCGGGTGGCCTTCGGACAATGACAAAAACGCTTTTACCGGGCACGGTTTAACGGATGATGAGCGTTGGGCACAGCAGCGTGTGAAGGGCTTACTTCAACTGCGTAAATCACACCCTTTGCAGTTTAAAGGCCTGTTGAAGCATTTTGCACCGGAGAATGGGGTTTATACCTATATTCGAGAGGTGAATGTCGATTCAGCCAGTGGTGCAGATAAATCAAATACTAATCAGTCTGATAAAATATTGGTCATCTTAAATAAAAAGCCAGTGGACCTGCCTCTAAATAAGTATGCAGAGGTGCTAAGCACACACCAGACGTTAACACGAGTTAGCGATGGGATATCTTTTAAGACGACGGATACCTTAAGCTTACCAGCAATGTCTGCTAGTGTTTTCATTGTGCAGTAATCGTATTAACTATAGTAAAACAATAAATAGAGCAAAGTATGCAAGCAACTCAACCACGCCTTTCTTTCTGGCAAATATGGAACGTCAGCTTTGGCTTTCTAGGTGTTCAATTCGGTTTTGCACTGCAAAACGCAAACGTAAGTCGGATCCTTTCAGACTTAGGGGCAGACCTTCACTCGCTATCACTATTTTGGCTCGTCGCGCCAATCATGGGGTTAATCGTTCAACCAATTGTTGGCTCAGCATCTGATAGAACGTGGAATCGATTAGGTCGACGCCGCCCGTTCATCCTTGCTGGTGCAATCGCCGCAGTATTGGGTATGATTTTACTGCCTAATGCGCCGATATTTGTTGCCTTCTTGGCACCTATGGTAATGGGCGCGTTAATGGTTGCACTTATGGACGCGTCGTTTAACGTATGTTTTCAGCCGTTTCGCTCATTGGTGTCAGACATGGTACCGCCGTCACAACGCAATGTTGGCTATTCGATTCAGTCATTACTGATTAATATAGGCGCAGTTATCGGCTCAATACTGCCATTTGTACTTACCAATGTTATTGGCCTTGAAAATACGGCACAAATGGGTGAGGTTGCACCTTCTGTTGTTTGGGCTTTCTACATTGGCGCTACAGTACTGCTTGGTACGGTCATTTGGACGGTAGTTCGTACCAAAGAATACGCACCAGATGAATACAACCGCTATAAAGGGCTTACCGAAGAGCAGCCTGCAACTGAAAAAGCGCCTAAAGCACCGCTAGGACAACGCTTAAGTGAGTTTTTCACGTTAGTAAAAGATATGCCAAAGACGATGAAACAACTTGCTGTCGTGCAGTTTTTCTCGTGGTTTGCGCTCTTTATTATGTGGGTATACACCACACCTGCTATTACGCAGCATATATGGAATGTAGATAAGCAGTGGTTTGACCCAGCTTATATTGCTGCAGCCCCGATGGTGCCTGAAACCATCATCATGGCCAAGGGAGCCGCTGGTGATTGGGTAGGGATTCTATTTGCTGCGTATTCGGTATTTGCTGCTATTTTTTCTATTTTCTTAGCAAAACTCGCTGACAAGTTTGGTCGCAAAACGGTTTACGCTTCGTCTTTAGCGCTAGGTGGCCTGAGCTACGTAAGCTTCTTGTTATTCCAAGACCTAACGATGATCAACGTAAACTTACTGATTACTGAAGTAACAGTACCTTTGGGCGCAGTGAAGCTGTTAATCCCTATGGTAGGCGTAGGTATTGCGTGGGCTGCTATTCTTGCTATGCCTTACGCTATGTTAGCTGGTGCGTTACCTGCAAATAAAACGGGTGTTTATATGGGTATCTTTAACTTTACCGTAGCCGCCCCTCAAATTGTATCGGGCCTAACTGCTGGCTGGATTCTAAGTTCTGTTTTCGACAACGACGCAAAGTACATTATCGTTGTTGCCGGAGTTTCTATGTTAATTGGTGCGGTTTCAGTTTTCTTCGTGAACGAGGCCGATAAGCAAGAAATTGAAGAAGCGCAGGGAGCTTAATATGTCATTTAATCGTACAACAATCGCATTAACGTTAGCTGGTTTATTTTGCTCAGCCTGCTCGAGTACGTCTGTTCCTTCATCTAACGATATACAAGAAAACAGCCACGCTATCGTGGGTACCACTACGCCATTTGCTAGCGAAGCGGTGTACTTTGTTGTAACAGATCGTTTTGTAGACGGCGACCCTTCGAACAATCATGAAGAGCAGGGAGGCGATCACCCTACGTGGCAACTGCCCTTAGAAGGTCCTGAAGGTAAGAAAGCCTATGTGGGTTACATGGGCGGTGATTTACAGGGTATCTTAAACAACGCCGATTATATTAAAGAAATGGGGTTCACGGCAGTATGGATGACGCCTGTCCACGATAACCCGGACTATGCGTTTAATGGCGATGAACCCATTACTTATGGCGGTGCCTTTAAAGACGGTGGTAAAACGGGTTATCACGGCTATTGGGCAACGAATTTCTATAAAGCTGACGAGCATTTGGTTAGCGCCAATTTAAGCGTTAGTGACTATACGGCGAAAATGCGTCAGCATGGCCTTAAGTCCGTGTTTGATATTGTGGCAAATCATGGCACACCAAGCTTCACCATGGAAAAGGACTTACCCGGCTACGGGGAAATATATGACAGTGATGGAAATCTGGTTGCTGATCATCAAAACTTGGCGCCTGAAGAGCTTGACCCTGAAAACAACCCGCTTCATAGCTTTTTTCACAACTATCCAGATTTAGTAAAGCTTTCTAATCTAGATGACGAAAACCCCGCCGTACGCGATTATCTCATCAACAGCTATTTGTATTGGATTTCTCAAGGTGCTGATGCATTTAGAATAGATACAATCAGGCATGTGCCTCATGCGTTTTGGCGTGAAGCGTCAGATCGTATACGCGAGCAAAACCCTGACTTTTTTATGTTTGGCGAAGCATTTGACTATGAGGCGAACAACATTGCCCAACATACGTTACCGAAAAATGGGGGCGTCAGTGTATTAGACTTTCCTATGCAAAAGGCCATGGTGAGTGTATTTGAAAAGCCGCTAGAGAGTGATTTTGCTGACTTAGAAACGGTGCTTCATCTTACGCACGGGCCATATAACAATCCATATGAATTAACTACGTTCTACGATAACCACGATATGGCGCGCATTAATGCCACTGATGAAGGCTTTATTAATGCGCATAACTGGTTGTTTACAGTAAGAGGCATTCCGGTTGTATACATGGGATCTGAAATTGGCTTCATGCGCGGTACGGCGGAACATGCTGGCAATCGTAACTATGTTGGCCAAGAGCGCCTAGACCAAGCCAAGACACATCCTATTCAACAGGCGCTTACAAAGATTGCCAATGTGCGTAAAAACACGGTAGCACTGCAGCGCGGTGTTCAAGTCAACGTTGAACTTGACGGTCATCAAGCGGCGTTTTATCGCGTTGTTGATACTGCAGAAACACAGCAGACTGCACTTGTATTACTTAATAAGGGTAATGCCGCACAATCTTTTGAGGTTAGTGACTTTATGCAATCGGGCGACTGGACGGAACAATTATCTGGAGAAACGCAAACGGTAAAACTAGGTGATGCGTTAACCGCAACGGTTAAGCCCAATGGCGTTCAGGTATGGGTGCGCGAGGGTCAAGTAAGTAACAGTGCATTACTTGCTCAAATTAAGCATCAGTTGGCCCGCCAATAAAACGTGTTTAGCGCACAATAAAAAAGCCCCGTGGTTGTTTAACGCCCGGGGCTTTTTGTTTAGTTTCTAGCGTGTAATTTGCACACGCTTACTCACTGCCACATGACTGCCTAATAATAATATCCGCAGGCATTAAATAATCCTGAACGTCTTCGTTGTTAATGGCTTTTAATAAGGTGTTTACCAATAACTCGCCCGCCAGTTTGGTATTTTGCTGAACAGTGGTGAGCGAAGGCGTGGTGTAGGCTGAAACCGCAATATTGTCATAGCCAACCACGGCTACATCATCAGGCACATTCACTTTTGCCTGGCGCAGCGCTCTAAGCACGCCCATTGCAATAAGGTCCGATGCGCAGACAATTGCTTGGGGAAGTTCGCCACTTTGCAGCAATGATTTCACCGCTTCTGACCCCGCATCCTCAGTCGAAATAGCATTGCGTTGAACACTTGACTGATCAAGCCCATGAGATTGAAGTGTTTCAAAATAACCGTTAAAACGCGCTTTGAATTCAGGGGCGTGATCGCCGTTGTCGCCAATAAACGCAAAGGAAGTTTTACCCAAGCCAATTAAATGTGACGTTATGCTTTGGCCACCTTGATAGTTATCACAACCGATACTAACCCCTGGGTGGGCTTCATCTGGCGCACCCCAACGAACAAAGTGGGTGCCCTGTGATTCAAGTTGCGCGACTTTGTTTTGGTAATCAGTATAGTCGCCATATCCTAATAGAATAATGCCGTCAGCCTTATTTGAGTCTTCATATTCTGCGTGCCAGTCATCATCTAAATTTTGGAAGGACACAAGCAGATCATAGTTTGCTTGCGCACACGCGCGGGTAATACTGCCGAGCATCGCTAGGAAGAACGGATTAATCATCGAATCATCGGACGTAGGATCTTCAAACAAGAGTAGGGCAATTGTGCTGCTCTTTTGCTTTCTCAAGTTACTTGCGTTTTTATCCACTTTGTAATTGAGTTCCCGGGCAATACGCTGAACGCGATCTCTAGTTTCTTGATTAACTAGCGGGCTATTATTTAACGCTCGCGAAACCGTCGACTGCGAAACACCTGCCAAGTGGGCAATGTCAAAAGAGGTTGCTTTTTCTTTCATAAACACCATGATTTGCTGCTACGACCTTGTTGTCGCGAATTTAGATTACCATATTTTTATAATGACGCGCGCATTTTGAGACGCAGTCGCTCAAATGCCACGCAAAGTTACGATTTCGTTAGTGCTTATTTATATTCTGGAAGTCATAACGGCATTTAGTTTTAGAAGGTATTTGCAGATCGCTCTTAATTCAATCACTTGTCAGGCTTCTTTGAATAAAACATGGTTGAAGTAATTGCGAGAGTGTTATACTCAGCGAGATTTTGAAATATTACGTGCATAAGGGGAACAAGCGAATGGCCGAGACTGAACACCGTCCGACCAATTTTATCCGTCAGATTATTGATAAAGACCTGTCTAGTGGTCTACATGACGCAATTAAAACACGGTTTCCACCAGAGCCGAATGGCTTCTTACACATTGGCCACGCCAAGTCTATCTGCTTGAATTTTGGTATTGCTCAAGACTACACAGGTACGTGCAATTTACGCTTTGACGATACCAACCCTGCAAAAGAAGACATTACCTTCGTTAATTCAATTAAGGAAGATGTGCAATGGCTTGGATTTACGTGGGACGGAGAAGCGCGCTATTCATCGAATTACTTTGACCAACTACACGCATACGCCGTTGAACTTATTGAAAAAGGCTTAGCCTATGTAGATTTTTCAGCGCAAGACGTTATGCGCGAAATGCGTGGCACACTTAAAGAGCCTGGTCAAAATAGCCCTTATCGCGATACAGACGTTGAAACTAACCTCAGTGAGTTTGCCAAAATGACGGCAGGCGAATATAAAGAAGGTGAGTGTAGTCTGCGTGCGAAAATTGATATGGCATCGCCATTTATGTGCATGCGTGACCCGGTAATTTATCGCGTTAAGCATGCTCACCATCATCAAACTGGTGATAAATGGTGCGTGTATCCAATGTACGATTTTACACATTGTATCTCAGACGCCATTGAGGGAATAACGCACTCCCTGTGTACACTAGAGTTCCAGGATAACCGTCGTCTTTATGATTGGGTTATCGAAAACATTTCTATCGACTGCACGCCAAGACAGTATGAATTCTCACGTCTTAATCTAGAATATACGGTATTAAGCAAGCGTCGTCTTATTCAGTTAGTCGACGAAAACCATGTACATGGCTGGGACGACCCACGCATGCCTACCATTGCAGGTTTACGCCGTCGCGGCTACACACCGGGTTCAATCGTTGAGTTTTGTAAACGCATTGGTGTGACTAAGATGGACAACATGGTTGAAATGTCCATGCTAGAAGCGTGCATACGCGACGACCTAAATGCAAATGCTCCTCGCGCAATGGCCGTACTAGATCCAATAAAGCTCGTTATCGAAAATTATGAGGAAGGCCAGACAGAAACGCTTGTTGCGCCAAATCATCCTAACGATGAAAGTATGGGTACGCGTAACATCGGCTTCAGTCGCGAAGTGTATATAGAAGCAGAAGACTTCCGAGAGTCGGCGAACAAGAAGTTTAAGCGCTTAGTGCTTGATAAAGAAGTTCGTCTTCGCAACGCCTACGTGGTTAAAGCTAATCGCGTTGAAAAAGATGAAAATGGTAATGTAACAACCGTTTTTTGTACTTATGACGCGGATACTCTAGGTAAAGATCCGGCTGATGGCCGCAAAGTTAAAGGTGTTATTCATTGGGTGGATGCAGCAACAGCACAGGCAGCAGAGTTTAGGCTTTACGACCGCTTGTTTAACGTGCCTAACCCAGCAGCGGAAGAAAACTTTACCGATGCGATTAACCCTGACTCGTTGGAAGTAAAACACGGTTGGGTAGAAGCCGGATTGGCAGACAATGTTCCTGAAGTAGGAGCATGGCAGTTTGAACGCACTGGCTACTTCTGTGTAGATAAAGACAGCACAGACGACAAGCCGGTCTTTAACCGCACAGTAGGTCTACGAGATACCTGGGCCAAAATGGGCGAGTAGGCACTGGCCTTTAGCCATTTATGCGCTGTAAACAAAAAACCGCTTAAGTGCTGCTTAAGCGGTTTTTTTGTTTAAAGGAACATTGCTTTCGTTAATTACTTTGGTTGGCAATCAAGTGACTGTCCGGTTGTTTCCTTACTGTCCTCGCCCATAAGATAAAGATATGTAGGCATAATATCTTCAGGTGTTTTTAGTGTTTCAGGGTTTTCTGCTGGAAACGCTTGAGCGCGCATTTGTGTGCGGGTACCACCTGGATTAATACAGTTAAAGCGCAGTGACTTATTTCGATATTCATCAGCAAGGGTTTGCATAACGCCTTCTGTTGCGAATTTTGATACGGCGTACGTTCCCCAAAATGCGCGACCTTTTCTGCCTACGCTAGAGGTGGTGAAAATTACCGATGCACTTTCTGCCTTCTCTAGAGCGGGAATAAGCGCTTGTGTCATGAAAACCATGCCATTTAGGTTAATTTGCATTACGTCTTGCCATTCTTGCGCATCAATATCTTTAAATGCACTAAGGTGACCTAAAATACTCGCATTGTGAAGAACACCATCTAATCGACCAAACTGGTCAATTATGGTTTGCGTCATTTGCTGATAATGAGAGGGCGTTGCGCCTTTGATATCTAGAGGGACAATGGCGGGTTCTTGACCACCTGCTGCGACAATGTCGTCGTACACAGCTTCAAGTTTAGACACGGTGCGGCCTAACAAAATACAAATAGCGCCATGTGCAGCATACGTTTTTGCGGCTTGCGCACCAATTCCATCGCCAGCCCCGGTGATAAGAATAACTTTATCGCGCAATAAATCCGCTGGTGCGTTGTAATCGTTCATCATTTTCCTTCAAAAGGTTCATTTATATCGCAATGATTGGGGCCTGTAGACCCAATTAAGAATCAAACCCCAGATCATACTCAGCCTGACTCACAAGTAAAACAATGAATGAAAATTTCTTCAAACGTAAAAAAAGTTAACAAAAGTAGTTAACAAAACTTTGCAAAGTTGCAACAAAGTCAATAAGATTGAGGAAGATACAACTGGTCTAACATGTTTAAAACTATCATCTACGCCTGTAAAGACAGGGTAGACCAAGCTACTTTTAATAGAGTTAAGTTTTAGACACAGAATAACAACAATGCTTGTAGGGAGTAGAGATGAGAAAACTCGTATTAAGTTCCAGTGTGGCCCTTGCGCTGGGTCTAGCAGGCTGTGGTGGCTCCG
>Ga0208334_100568_pt1 | contig 11778 bp, 12 predicted proteins | sample DeeseametaMP0900_FD_184201 | JGI IMG/M metagenome (GOLD analysis project Ga0208334, IMG submission 184201) | Marine microbial communities from the Deep Indian Ocean - MP0900 (SPAdes) | ecosystem: Environmental > Aquatic > Marine > Oceanic | place: East of Durban, South Africa, South Indian Ocean...
CACTCGGTTAAACTTTTGCAGTAGTGTGTTTAATCAGAGTTTTGCTACACTACCCAGTGAATTTATTACTTTGGTGTTTCGGACTTCACTATGCTTAAGTCTTTAGTTTTACGCGTATTTGCGGTTAGTTTTTTCGTTCTTGGTTGTAACGCAGCAGTGGCGCAAGACAAGGCCAACTATGCTTATTTGGGCTTAGAGCCAGAGATTGTTACCAACTACATTAGCGATAGCGCACAAAAGCTAGGCTATGTACGCGTGTCAGTTGAATTGATGATCCACGATGTTGATCAGCTTGAAATTGCTGAACACCATATGCCGTTGCTGCGCTCTACTGCCATTGAAATATTCGGTCAGCAACCGGCAGAGAAGGTTAAATCACTAACTGGTCGTGAAGACATTCGCCGCGCTATTCTTAAAGCGTTGCAAGAGCACATGAAGCAAGAGACAGGCGGCGAAGTGGTGAAGAACGTTATCTTCACCAAATACTTATACCAAGGCGGTTAAAAGTAGATAACGGGCTAAAAGGCTAACGTACGCCTTTTAGCTACATAAAACGCCACTAGCGTTTACCCGACCCAAGACTTAAGGCCCCGGCGAGCAAACATCCAGAAATAAGCCCGGCTGTATGTGCAGCATTCGCCATGTTTACCCACAAAATATCGGCATAACCTAGTACCAACCACACCAACATAAAGCCTACAATTGAATTTGGCAGCGACAAGCCCCAACTTGGTCGCAACCAGCCTAGCCACCACACAAAGCCCATTACGGCATACACCACACCAGACAAGCCGCCAAACAAGAACAGGTTGCCTTGCACAGGGTCACTAAACAGCGCTTGTGCGGCGTTCGAAATAGTGGCCGACACTAAGAACACAATAAGCAGCATGCTCATGCCAAGGGTGCGTTCAATTTTAGCTCCCAGCATGCCCCACCACAGTAGGTTAAATATAATGTGCAGCGCCGAAAAATGAATGAACGCAGGGCCTAGTAATCGCCACCATTCGTGATTTTGCGACAAAATGGAAAATGGCTGCATCAATAAATGCTGTGCGATAGGGGCAAACAGTCCAAACAACGACAGTAAATAAACCGCAACACACAGAATAAATACCACCGAGGTAAAAGGCGCTTTCACGGCATCGGCAATGATATTACCCACGGAAAAGCCATTACCCGAAGGCGCCAGCCGTACGTTCTTGCCATTATCCCATGCGGCTTGCTGGTACTTCGGATCGGTAGGGTTTGCCAAAAAGCCATCCGCAATAATTTTTGCACGGTCGAGATGGTCGTGATTATCTAATACCACCACGAACTCTTTATCGTGCTGTACTACAGCGGCCTGAATGTGCTGACTGGTTAAATAATTGGCGAGAAGATGTGCAGGACTTTGCTGATTGAACGCAATTAAAGGATGAGCCATAAGCTAGTTGTTACCCCGAAGCAGAAGAATATGAATGCGATATGACATATACCAAGGGCGCGGTATATAACCTCTTTATACTGAAATACTGCAGTAGCTGCAAAAAATAAAGGTGCACATTGTGCACCTTTATCAAATCGCTATGCCGTGACTACCGGATTTGCCAGTCGCCATGCTTCGAAGCCACCGTCCATACTATAAACGGTTTCAAAGCCTTGCTGTGCAATCACTTGGGCCGCCTGCTGGCTGCTTACGCCGTGGTAGCACACTACAACCACTGGGATATCTTTGGGCGTTTGGTCGATAAACGCTGCAAAGTTGTCGTTGTTCAGCTGCGCTGCGTTAGGCATGTGTCCATTAGCAAACGATTGAGGATCGCGAATATCCACAATGGTTACGTCACCTTGAAAGTTTGCAACGTCGTTTACGCTAATGTGTGAGAATGTTGTCATTATTGCCAGTCCAGAATAACTTTACCTGAGTGTCCAGACCCCATGGTATCAAACCCTTTCTGAAAGTCATCAATAGAAAAGGTGTGTGTGATGATAGGCGATAGATCTAAGCCGCTCTGCAGCAAGCTCGCCATTTTGTACCATGTTTCGAACATTTCACGGCCGTAGATACCTTTTATCACCAAGCCTTTGAAAATAACCTGGTTCCAATCGATGGCAACATCTTGTGGAGGTATTCCCAGCATGGCAATTTTGCCGCCATGGTTCATTTTGTTCAGCATGTCTCTGAAAGCCACCGGCACACCAGACATTTCCAGACCCACATCGAAGCCTTCTGTCATACCAAGTTCGTTCATTACATCTTTCAAGTCTTCCTTGCTTACGTCAACGGCGCAGGTTGCACCCATTTTTTTAGCAAGCTCAAGACGGTAAGGGTTGATGTCGGTAACCACGACATGACGAGCACCTACATGCTTTGCAACTGCAGCAGCCATAATACCTATTGGGCCGGCACCTGTTATCAGCACGTCTTCCCCCACCAAATCGAAACTTAGTGCAGTGTGAACAGCGTTGCCAAACGGGTCAAAGATAGACGCAAGGTCGTCACTAATGTTGTCTGGAATTTTAAACGCGTTAAATGCAGGAATTACCAAGTATTCAGCAAAAGCGCCCGGGCGGTTTACGCCTACGCCTTCAGTGTTGCGACACAAATGTACGCGACCTGCACGACAGTTACGGCAATGGCCACAGGTAATATGGCCTTCGCCCGAAACACGGTCGCCAACCTTAAACCCTTTCACTTCTTGGCCCATACCAACGACTTCACCCACATACTCGTGGCCTACAACCATAGGTACCGGAATGGTTTTCTGTGACCATTCGTCCCAGTTGTAAATGTGCATGTCGGTGCCGCAAATAGCGGTTTTGCGAATTTTAATCAGTAGGTCATTGTGTCCTACTTCAGGCTCTGGCGTGTCTTGTAGCCAAATGCCTTTTTCTGCTTTCGCTTTAACTAGCGACTTCATGAAATTACTCCCAATTCACGGCCGACTTCAATAAATGCATCTACCGCTTTATCAACATGTTCAAGGCTATGACCTGCTGACATTTGCGTACGGATACGGGCCTGACCTTTCGGCACAACAGGGTAAGAGAAACCGATAACATAAATGCCTTTCTCAAGCATCTTGTCTGCCATTTCGCTAGCTAAACGGGCATCGCCTAGCATAACAGGAATAATAGCGTGATCTTTACCAGCTAATGTGAAGCCCGCCTCTTCCATACGCGTACGGAAATGATTGGCGTTGCGCCATAGATTAGCGCGAAGCTCGTCACCTTCTTTCATCATTTCAAACACTTTAAGCGATGCTGAAACGATAGGTGGCGCAACCGAGTTTGAGAAAAGATAAGGACGCGAGCGTTGACGCAACCACTCTACGACTTCTTTTTTACCCGAGGTGTAACCGCCAGACGCGCCGCCTAGTGCTTTACCTAGAGTACCGGTGATGATGTCTACACGACCCATAACGCCACAATACTCATGGCTGCCTTTGCCGTTTTCGCCAAGGAAGCCCGTTGCGTGACAATCGTCTACCATTACCATGGCGTCATACTTGTCGGCCAGGTCGCAAATAGAGGCTAAGTCGGCAATCACGCCGTCCATTGAAAACACACCGTCGGTGGCAATAATTTTGAAACGCGCGCCATCGGCATCAGCTTGCTTTAACTGCTCTTCTAATGCTGCCATATCGTTATTGGCGTAGCGATAACGCTTAGCTTTACACAGGCGCACACCGTCAATGATACTGGCGTGGTTTAACGCATCAGAAATAATGGCATCTTCAGGGCCTAATAGCGTTTCAAATAAACCGCCGTTCGCGTCGAAGCACGATGGGTACAAAATGGTGTCTTCTGTACCGAGGAAGTCGCTGATAGAGGCTTCCAGCTGCTTGTGAATGTCTTGTGTACCGCAAATGAATCGTACAGATGCTACACCAAAACCATGGCTATCCAGGCCTTTCTTTGCTGCTTCAATCAAGCTTTCATTGTTTGCAAGACCAAGGTAGTTGTTGGCACAAAAGTTAATAACGTGCTCGCCGTTAGCAACACCAATATCCGCTTGTTGTTGCGACGTGATAACACGCTCTTTTTTGTACAAACCATCTTCTTTCGTGGCTTCAATTTGCGATTGCAAATGAGAAATAAATGCCGCAGACATGCCATTCTCCGAGTGTAGGTATATTAAAACCGTTAGTTTAATGAAAGCGCGGTAAAGGGTACACACCCTTGCGCTGTATTTAATGGGTTTGTCGACTAAGTTTGTAAATTATTCAGCACACTAGATTGCTGAAGCGTGCCCCTTTTGAAACGGTAAAGTAGCCCTAGGCGGATTCTTTCCAAAAACCAAACTCTACTTTGTCGCTTAACACGTCCCAAATGTTAACCTCAGGAATAGGTCTGCTGATAAGGTAGCCTTGACCCAGGTTGCAGTCGAAATGACACAGCAACTCGTACTGTTCACTGGTTTCAATTCCTTCTGCCACCACTTGCATTCCCATGTTGCGCACCATAGAAATCGTAGAGTGAACAATATTTCTATCATCAGCACTGCTGGCGATATTTGCCACAAACGAGCGGTCAATTTTGATGTAGTCGGCGGGTAACGATTTAAGATAACTCAACGACGAATAGCCCGTGCCGAAATCGTCGATAGCCAGCATGCACCCCATGTCGCGAATATTTTGCATGATGGTGGTTGCACGCTTGATATCTGATACCAATACCGTTTCGGTTAACTCTAAGCAAACTTGGTCGGGCGCTATGTCATTTTTGATAATTTGCTGCTGCAAGAATTCAGGCAAACTCGGGTCTAAGAACTGACCCGCTGACAAATTAATCGCCATCTTCACGTCGGGGTAGCCGCTATTTTTAAGCTCTCTGATTAGATATGTTGAGCGCGTAATTACCCAGTAATCAAGCTCAAGCATGAATGACGTGTTTTCAAGAAGCGGTATGAAATCTGCCGGGGAAATATTACCCTTTTTAGGGTGATGCCAACGCAATAGCGCTTCAAAGCCCACCAGCCTTCCCGTGTGCATCTCAATTTGGGGCTGAAGCGCTAAGCTAAACTGGTTGTCTCTAAGGGCTTCACGCGCCTCTGACTCCAGCTCAACCTTCTGCATTACTTTAAGGTTCATGGTGGCGTCATACACGCGATACTCCGCCCCTTTTTTGGCTTTGGCTTCGTACATCGCAATATCAGCATGACGAAGCAGTTCTACTGGCGTGGCGCGAGAGTGGTTGGTAATAGCAATACCGATACTAATGGAAACGTAAAAGGTTACGCCATCTACAATGATTGGCTCTTTAAACTCTTCTATCAGCTTTTTGGCTACCGTATCTACGTGCTTTTTGCTTTCGATATTTGAAAGTAAAATAACAAACTCATCACCGCCAAATCGAGATGCAATATCCGACTCTCTAATCGGCTTAGAAATACGCATAGCGGCAGCTTTTAAGAGTTTATCGCCGACGTCATGACCGTGACTGTCGTTAACCTTTTTAAAGTCATCAAGGTCCATGAACATCAGTGCCACTAACCTATCGTCGCGAATTGAACTAGCTAGCTGCTTTTCTATTTGAAACGTCAGCATATTACGGTTAGGAAGTCCGGTTAACACATCGAACATCGCCATTTTTTCAAGCTTCGCTGTGTTAAGAGCCATTTGTCCGTCAAAGCTTTCTAACTGGCGCGCCAGATTATTTGCCGCGTCTTCAACAACGTCCAATTCATCTGTGAATTTGAAAATAGGCGACTTCCTTCGTTTAGCTGCAATGGTGTAATACTCGCTAAACTTGTGTTCGGCCAGCATAGGCAAACGTTCGCTTACATCTAACAAGCGTATTCTGTATTGATTTAGGAAAAGGTAAAGCAGCGAAGAGAAGATAAAAAATAGCGCAACAGCGCTAGAAATAACTATGTACTGGTATTGTTCGTTTTGACGCACCATGGCCGACACGTCTTGCACAATAAGCAAGTAAGGATGATCACCTGATGCGTGATTAAAAGGCAATAAACTAACCAGCAACTGCTGATTTTCCAGCGCAACGTTCATGCCTCTAATAACTAAATCGTCAATTCGCCAATTATCGGGTAACGCATCAAATAGAGATTGAAAGTATTGTCGATTAGCCGCAGATACTTGGCTTGCCACCCTTAATTCTGACAACTCAGATGAGGTTTCTTTGTGCTGGACGACAGCAACTTTGTGCACATCGGTAGCGCGACTAAACAGGTATAGCAGTTCTCTCATCGACGTGGACACAACGATGACAGGCAAGGTTTCACCGTTTGCCATAATTGGAATTGAAATGTAGTGCGTGCATACCGAGTCACAGGACAATAGTGAGCGGCTTTCAAACGACGCCCGAGTGGTATTCACTAGCTTTTCAATGGTTTTATTTACTGGCTGTAGCGGGTTGCCAACAACACCGTGTTCGTCAAACAAATACAGCGATTCAACTTGAAAGTTAAGGGTCAGGTATTCACTAAGACCGCTAAGCGTTTGTTGTAGCGATTCAAGGCTATCTGCGTTGCCTCCACTCTTATGGCTGATGATATCAATAAGCGTGATCATTCTGCCGTGCAGAATGTCTTCAAAAAGCTGAACCCGTCGTTGATTACTGACTTGGTTTTCCCGTTGCTGGAGCAGAATTCGGGCGTCAGACTCCTGAATAAGAACCGTTGATATAACCACAGTTACCGTTAATACCATAGCCAACAAAATTGTGATGGTTTTAGTGGTGAAAGATACCTGAACCTTCATCTAATGCCCTTAAAACCAATACATCAATTGCACTGACCACATTTCCCAATGCTTATCGGCATTAGACGCTACATCTAAGTTCAGTAAGCTCACTACCCTTGTCGCACCTTCAACCCAATGATACTCACCTTGAAGTCGCCACTTCGGTGCAATGTCCCAACGCAAGCCTAGGGTATATGTATCTTGGTAGCCAAAGTAGGCGGGGATCACGCCGCCTGTCATAGCCTCTAATTGCCTTCCGTCTCGATCTGACCTGTCGTTAATGTATGTGTCGTAGCCAATAAGACCACTTACATTGTTATTAAACAAATACCTAAACTGAACAAAACCGCCCTCGCCCGTGCGTTTTAAGGCAAAACCAGGGAAGAATAGCCCTTTGCTATCCTGGACTTCTCGAATTAGCTCAGCCGACACTTCCCAGCTTTCTGCAAAGTATTGCGCAGACAACATAATACGCTCTATGTCTGCATTACCTGCAATACGGTTGTCATTCTGAGAAGGTGTGTACCTGAAATCAGAACTCAACCAGCTGGCACCTAGTTTCCATGTCATGGTAGCCGGTTGCCAGAACACGCTGGCTTGATGAACAAAGTCTTGCTTGATGTCGCCTTTTGCTTCGTCGCCGAGTAAAAAATCTCTCTGGGAGTCGTTAATATTAGAGCGACCGTAACTCCAGTTTAATTCCCAGATATTCTGAGCACCATAGTGTGAGAAACTGGTTTGGATACCGTTGCTTCCCAAAGCAACGTCGCGAAACCCGTCAAAGTACACAGACTGGGGAAGAACAGACGTGTAACGTGTTTGTGGCACATCTCTGGTCACTGAATACAGCCAGTGGCGATTTTTGAAGCGACCAATGTGGACTTGCCCTTGCCACTTACCGGGCAAGTCAGGCAATTTCCAGTCAATAAACAAATAATCTAAACGAGCGCCCTGCTCAAAACGATTCCCGCCGTCTAAATAATTAATTTGCCCTGCAACAGAGATATTTTCCGCTATTCGATAGTAACCATTTAGCCCAACTTCGGTGAGCTCACCTGTTATTGCGTTATCGTCAGTTATAAAGTTACTTCCATGTGACTGAGTTACACCTTGAGAGACATAACCGTGCCACGAAAAATCTCCCTGTGAAGCAAGGACAGGCATGCTTATCATGCCAAACGCGAGAGCGATGTATTTATTCATTCTGTTCCTACCTCTACGCGTCTTAATTTCACAATTTCGGTATGTTCAACATAGCCGATAGCGCCTGTGGTACTTTCTAACGCCTCTATCAACGCTTGGTAAGACGTGACCCTAACGGGTGTAACGCCCTGCCCAGAATAGGTGATTTGATCCCATAAGCGAGATAATTGATAAGGGAACATCTGAAGTACTTCACGACAAAACTGCTTGTGGAGCTCATCGTTATCTTGCAATACAAATACCGTGATTTTAGTACCATCGCTCCAATATTGACGATGGCCGGTAAATATCTGACGAAGCTCAGAGCGGTTTAGCTCTGAAACCATGACACTCTCATTAACCATGACGTTTAGTTCTGCTGCGTGTGCCGCAGGCATGCCTGAAAACAGTGCAATATTCAGTAATAGCACCAGTCTAAATTGAGTATAAGCAAGAACAGTGGATAGCCATCGCAAAGCGGGCTTTTTCATTCAGTAACGACTCCCTGTTATTTCAAAGGAACACTTCGCAACGCTAAGTGTAGATAATAGTTGATAGTTTTACCTTACAATTAAGTAAATAAGCGACAATTAGCTTGTGATGGTGCCCTGGTCTATCAACAGTATTTTTTCCTATTGTTCGTATCTTTTGGCATGCGCTAGGTGAAGCCTATTTGCTCAAGTATTACCTTTTCGCGCCAAATAAATGCTTATTTTTCAGATAGAACTCTCCGGGCCGCCGCAATTTAACATGCTCATTCTAAAATGATGAATATGGTCAACGATACTCGCGTATGAGCATAACGACTTAGGTTTTTATACTTAAGACGTTGAATTAGATTCATTATTTCAACAAATAATCTTAGTACGTAAAAACTATGAGCGCGTAAACAGACTTTTTTACCTCTGAAACGCGGTCGTTGCTGAAAAACCAAAATAAATCATTAGAATAAAGAATTTACCATAAGTTGTGGGCGACATGGCGACAATACGACGAGACATAGGTGCTGGGCACCACTTTATTTTCGACGACACTTTAGTCAGTCATCCCAACGCGGAGATGTTTACCCCCGACTTTTGGCAGCTTCAAGACAAAATAACAGGTCAAGCCAAGGGACGTGGTACAACCATTTTCATTGAGCATGAGGGTCAGCGCTGGGTTTTACGCCATTTCAAACGTGGTGGCTTGGTGGGCAAAGTACTGAGCGACCAATATCTGTTTATTGGTGTTGAGCGTTCTCGCCCGTTTGAAGAGTTCAGGCTGCTCGAATATATGCGAGCACAAGGTCTTCTTGTGCCTGTTCCTGTTGCGGCGCGTATACACCGCCGAGGCCTGATTTACCGCGGCGATTTAATTACTTTAAGTATTCCAAATAGCAAAGATTTACACCACGCACTGTGCGATAAACCACTGGATAAAGATGAGTGGTATGAGGTTGGCCGAGCGCTGGCAGCTATGCACAATTGTCAGGTGTACCATCATGATGCCAACGTTCGAAACATCATGATTGATAGCGATAAGCAAATATGGCTTATCGATTTCGATCGCTGCGAGCAGCGTCAAGGTAACAGCTGGAAACAGGGTAATTTAGACCGGCTGCTGCGCTCTTTACATAAAGAGAAAGCAAAGAACCCTGTCTTTCACTGGCAAGAGAGCGACTGGTCAGCGTGTATGAATGGTTACCGCGAGGCAGTGAAGTAATAAAAGCACATGTGGTAAGCGGATTGGTATACGCTAATAATGTGTTACATTAGCCACGTTGAACACATAAACCCTCTACAACGAAAAGATTCGACTTTATGCACACTAGAGCACTTTACCCTGGTACTTTCGACCCGATCACTAACGGTCATGCCGACCTTATTGAACGCGCATCTCAGTTATTTTCTCATGTGATTGTAGCGATTGCTTCTAACCCAAGTAAAAAGCCACTGTTTACGTTAGAAGAGCGCGTAGAAATGATAAAAAAAGTCACTGCTGACTTACCAAATGTCGAGGTAGTGGGGTTTACTGGTTTATTGGCTGATTTTGCTGACGAACAAAATGCCACAATTCTCATTCGTGGTTTACGCGCAGTTTCTGATTTCGAATACGAGTTTCAACTCGCAAATATGAATCGCCGTTTAAATCCCAAACTAGAAAGTGTCTTTCTTACTCCTGCAGAGGAGAATTCATTTATCTCGTCCACCCTAGTAAAAGAAGTCGCTCTTCACCGCGGTGCAGTGAGTGGCTTTTGCCACCCAGTTGTTGAGAAAGCTTTAAAAGACAGGCTGAGTAAGAAAGATTAAGCACCAATAGTAAGTGTATTAGCGTTGGCAGTGAGTACAGAAAAAGGTATTTCGCTGCCCAATAACCTTACTTTCAATGGCTTTGCCACACACTTCACAAGGCTCGCCTTTTCTCCCATACACATTCAAGTGCTGTGCAAAATACCCAGGCTTACCGTCGGTTTGCGCAAAGTCTTTTAATGTTGTGCCGCCTTGTTCAATGGCTTTGGCCAATACTTGCTTAATGGTTGCAGTTAACGACTGATAGCGAGCAGCGCTGATGTTGCCTGCGGCTCTTCGCGGGTCTATACCAGCTAAAAAGAGTGCTTCGTTCGCGTAGATGTTTCCTACACCTACCACAATGGCGTTATCCATAATGAAGTTTTTAACGGGGCCTTTTCGATTGCGCGATAGTTTAAATAAGCGCTTATCGTCAAAGTCGTCTGTAAGCGGCTCTGGACCCAAGTTATCAAGCATGGCTATTTGCATATCAGGGGCCTGAAATAACACTGCACCAAAGCGTCTTGGGTCGTTAAAACGTAAGCACTTACCTGTGTTTAAAACAATGTCTACGTGGTCATGCTTAATAATTGGTGTCGACGCATCGATAACGCGTAATTTACCCGACATACCTAAATGTAAAATTAACGTGCCTTTGGCTGTTTCAATAAGTAGATATTTAGCGCGGCGTTTTACAGCAATAACGCTCTGCCCTTCAACGTTCGCTACCTCTTGTGGAATGGGCCAGCGCATTCTTCGCTCACGCACCACCACCTGCGTAATGGTATTGCCAATAAGATGTGGAGAAACGCCCAAACGGCTTACTTCAACTTCTGGTAGTTCAGGCATTTACAGTATCCAAGGTAAAAGATTATCAAGTTCGGTGTTGGTTAATGTGTACCAATTATTTTCAAATTTGATCACAACGGGTGATGTATTCGGATAGATGGCGTAAACATTGCCGTTATTATTGCCTGCGAGCCATACTACGACGATATAAGGCTGTACGTTGGTAATCGCTTCGGGTACGTCCGTGGCCGGCTCAAGCCTTGCCCGCTGCCAATGTGAAAACTGAACATCCGGCTTGATGGCGAGGACTGTATTTTGGCCTGACTGGCGCCACTGCTGTCCAACTCGCTCTAAGCTATGGCCATCGTGCTCTATTTTTAACACATAAGCGTCTTCAGGTAGCAGGCTGCGAGATTGAACAACGTCCTTCTTAGGTACAAGACTGTCTAAGTTAAACAATGCAATCATGATAAGCATAGCAATAATGACCACGTTATTCATTGCTCGCTGAGAAATTCTAGCCACCTGACTTCCCGTTAAATATGAGTCCTGAAATTAGGAATATAGTAATACCTAGCCAATATATAAGCTAATTCAATTCAAAGAAAACCTAGGACCTGCTGGAAAAAAGTAAGTGGGAGAAAGCAGTGATCGCAAGACAAACTCAAGGGATCGTGGACAGTCGAATATGGGATCTGGTGGGATCGTGACGTGATGAAGTAGAAATATCTTCTTCAAAAAGCAAAAAACCCAGCAAGGGCTGGGTTTTCGTGGAGACAAAAGCAAGCTAATTACTTGATTTTGGCCTCTTTGAACATAACGTGCTTACGCACAACGGGATCATACTTTTTGATCTC
>Ga0208334_100579_pt1 | contig 11534 bp, 5 predicted proteins | sample DeeseametaMP0900_FD_184201 | JGI IMG/M metagenome (GOLD analysis project Ga0208334, IMG submission 184201) | Marine microbial communities from the Deep Indian Ocean - MP0900 (SPAdes) | ecosystem: Environmental > Aquatic > Marine > Oceanic | place: East of Durban, South Africa, South Indian Ocean...
TGTAGAAATGGTTAACTTTTTACGCCGTTTTTCTCAGGTGTTAACACAGTTTTTAGAGTCGAATCAGGCGCACTTTTCAGAAAACTATATTGCGCGTATATCACATACCGACTTTACTGTGTTGTTTAGCGATACTGATGATACTCAAGCGCTTAGCGAGCAAATAACCGCATTGCATAAATCGATTGTTGATGAATACAAAAATATTGATTTGGCCATTGTACACAGTTGTACCTACATAGAGAAAAACGACACCCGCTTTGATTTATTACGCCGTGTAGATGGTTTATTAAAAACAGCAGGTAACAAACCTGGGGTGCAAGCAAAAGTCATTGATAATAAACAAAAGAGTGAAATTTTTGATGACTCTACTGGCTGGCAAAAGGCTATTGAGGATGCACTTGAGCAAAAAACTATACAGTTAAATTGTTTAGAGGTTATGGGTTTTAACGACACCTTGTTGCAGCATCAGCTTAGTTTAAGTTTAGAATTTGGCGGCCAACATTATAAATCAAGCTGCTACTATCAATGGGCTAATCGCTTAAACCTATTAGCACGTTTGGATTGGAGTTTAATCAAGCAAATTGTTAAACTGTACGGTGAAGCGCCGCCAAATGAATTGATTGCTGTAGAGCTTTCGGCGCAAACATTAATGGATGATACCGCGCTTGCCTCGGTATTAACCTATGTGTCAGCCTTTCCTGATTTGGCAAAAAATATATGTTTTGATATACGCGAAAACATTGTCGTAAACGAAAAGGATATATTTAAGGAATTTTGTGAGCAGGTGCGTTGTATGGGCGCTAAAGTGGCACTTAAACGTGTGGGGCCTGAATTTACTAAGATTAAGAACATTCAAGAATTTGGCTTAGAAATGCTTAAAATAGACAGTATTTACGCGCATAACATTAGTTATAGCCAAGACAATCAAACCTTCTTACGCGGTGTTTGCACATTAGCACATTCTATTGGTATTAAAGTGGTTGCACAGGGCGTAACAAGCCAAGACGATATAGATACACTGGTTAATCTTGGCTTTGATGGAGTAATTAAAGAGTCGTAAAGCGACTCTTTAATTAAAGGGGAGTGGTTTAATAATGGCGGTGAATAGGTAAATGCAATTCAGTATTTAACCTATAAGCCTTTGTTTATTAGGTTAACTATAACTGGCGAAGGTTTTATTATTCCAGCTTAAGCTAGTTACCTTTAACTGCTAACATAAGTTGTATACGGTCGCGCACTTTTAACTTAGTGAAAATTGAGCTCATGTGCTCTTTAATTGTCCGCTCTGTAATATTAAGTGACTCAGCGGCTTGTTTATTGGTTGCCCCTGTTATAACTATATCAACAACTTGGCGTTCGCGCTTAGTTAAGCTTTGAATGTCGCAGGCTTGGGTGTAATTTATTTGCTGCTGACTTAGTGCCCCAACAATATTAGATAGCAATTGCCCAGGTAACCACAGGCCGCCTGAGCAAATAGTCTCAAGTACCTGTTGTAATATTACTTTAGATGCAAGTGCTTCTACATAGCCTCTTGCGCCCGCTTGCAGGGCTGCTCTAAGTTCCTCTATTTCTAGATTTGTGGTCATTACAATAACTGGCAAGCGTTTTTGGGCATATTTTTTTACCAGTTCAAGCCATCCCGAAGTGCCCGCCAGAACCCATATAATACTTGATGCATTAATTTGTTTTGGTTCTTTGGTGCATATTACACAACCTGCAAACGCACTTCGCCAGTGGCTCGATTCAAGTTCGGGTTGTGTAATAAATATACTTTGACGCATTAATTTACTCCAATAAATTCAGTTTAGCGTTCTGTCATTGCTTGCGATGTAGCTCTGAGTACGGGTTTAAGTAAATATTCCAAGACGGTTTTTTTACCAGTAATAATATCCACTTGTGTGGTCATTCCTGGAATTATAGTCAAGTCTTCTGAAAAGTTATTTTTAGTGGTTTTTAATTGCACTAAATAAAAAGTATTTTCTCTGTCGTCGGTAATTGTATCTGCACTTATATGCAGTACCTCGGCTTCTAGTCCGCCGTATACCGCAAAATCATAGGCGCTAAATTTAATCATGGCGGGCTGCCCAGGGCGTAAAAAGGCAATATCTTTAGGCGGTATTTTTGCCTCAACAATAAGTTGATCGTCTAAAGGGACTATTTCTAAAACATCACTGCCGGGTTGTAAAATGCCGCCTACGGTATTAACCAATAAACGTTGTACCGTGCCTTTAACCGGTGATTTGATCTCAGTTTGGGCCACTTTGTCGGCAAGCCCTGATTCGGTTTCTTTTATCGACTCTAAACGCAGCAATGCCTCCGAAAGCTCGTTGTTCCAGCGGTTGATCATCGCAAGTTCGACTTCTGTTACTTTGTTTTTAGCTTCGTTGATAGCCGATAAACTGCGGTTAATAACGGCTTTAGTGCGGTTTATTTCGCCGTTTAAATCAACTATTTCACGCTCTAACCTAATGATGTCGATATCAGATACAGCACCGGTTCTTAACAGTGGGCGTGTTACTTGCAGCTCACGATTACTTAGCTTTAGAGCGCTTGTATGCTGTTGCAAAGCGGCTTTTGCTTCAATGTGATCTTGTCTGCGTTGCTCTAGCTGGCGTTTATGAATTGCCACTTGCTGCTCTAATTCTTGGCGATTACTTAAATATATTGAGCGCTCATGAGCGACCGCCTCGGGCACTTGCTTAACAAGCTCATCAGGAAAAACGAGATCTTCTTTTCTGGTAAGGGCTTGTAACCTGGCTACTTTTGCAGTGAGTGATTGCACTTTAGATTGGTTTTCTCTAAAGCTTGAAATAAAACGAGTAGGGTCGATTTTTATTAATACGTCACCTTCTTCAACAATTTGCCCTTCTCGAATGTTTATTTTTTCTACCATACCGCCATCATAAGATTGCACTAACTGTAATTTATTTGATGGGATAACGCGTCCTTCACCACGAGCTACCTCATCCAGCGGCGCAAAGCCTGCCCAAATTGTAAGCAAAATAAATGCAATGCAAATGAGGTATAACAAAAAACGTGCGCTGGCAAGCTCTTGCTGCATTTTTTCCCACTGCGCATCGACTACCCAATCTTGTGATTCAGGAGGCGAAAGCCAGCCTTTAAATAAGCGATTAAAAATTGAAGGCTTACCTTTTTTTCGTGCTTCTATTGCTTTACTTACCGATTCAAAAGAGCGCTGCTCTAGTGGCTTTTTATTGTCACTCATGATGCTTGCTCCACTGTTTGGTTATTCAGTGCGGCAATTACTTTTTGTTTAGGCCCATCGGCAACTATTTTTCCGTTATCGAGCACGATGATGCGATCAACCAACGAAAGTAAAGACGAGCGGTGAGTAACTACAATTAAGGTTTTGTCTTGGGTGGCGGTTTTTAAATTTTGAATAATTTTATTTTCACTATTGTGATCAAGCGATGAGGTAGGCTCATCTAACAGCATAATAGGGGGGTCGTTTATAAGTGCGCGCGCTATACCAATTGCTTGTTTTTGGCCGCCAGATAGCAAGCGACCTTGCTCACCAACTTGTAGGTCAAACCCATCGGGGTGAGAGTTGATTAACTCGAATAACTGGCTTTTTTCGCATGCGCTAATAATTTGCTCATCTTTAGCATGCCATGCGCTAATAGTGAGGTTGTCTTTTAAACTACCAAAAAACAACGCTATATTTTGTGGTACGTACCCAATGTTATGACGAAGTTCTGCGGGGTCTATTTGTTGTATATTGTTGTTATCGACCATTACGGAGCCTGCGGTTGGGTCGTAAAGGCCTAAAATAAGTTTTTCGAGGGTGCTTTTACCCGAGCCATTGCGCCCCAAAATAGCCACTTTTTCGCCTGCATTTATTTTAAAACTAATATTACTAAGCGCATCGGCCGCGTCGTCTTCATACTTAAAGCATACGTCTTTAAATTCTATTTCGCCGTTTAATACGGGGTGGCTTAACCAATGTTTATTTGGCGGGCGCTCAACGTCTTTCTCCATTATTTCGTTAAGCGATTGCATAGCAATAGCAGCATGATGATATTGCGCAAGTACGGCGGCGCATTGCCCAAGCGGTCCCATTGCCCGCGATGAAAGTAAGTAAGCGGCTATTAATCCCCCTTGCGTGAGTTCGCCTTCAATAACTAAATGAACACCGATGATCATAATGAACACGCCAACACATTGTTGTATCCACGCTGCGCTATTAGAGATTGAGCTTGAGATTAAGCGACTTTGCGCATTAACCTGAGCAATATAAATAGTTGATTTTTCCCATGTTGATTGGGTTTTGCATTCGCTATGAAAACTTTTTACATCTTCAATATTGGTTAAGCTTTCTACAAGTATGGAGTTGCGCATTGAACTTGCTTTCATGGTTTGCTCTGACAGCGCTTCAAGTTTTCTGTGGGCTGCTATGCCATAACTTAAAAGTATTAGGGCACCTGCGATAATGGGTAGGCTAAGCGGTACACCTATTATTGCAATAACAATTAGGTATATAGCAACAAAGGGTAAATCAACCAGCGCGACCAAGGTTATTGAACTAAAAAAGTTACGTACGGCTTCAAACGATTGTATGTTACTCGCAAATGACCCCGCTGATGAGTGCCTATTTTTAAGCTTCATACCAAGTACGCGCTCCATAATAACCGCAGATACTTTTACATCTATACGACTTGCCGCAAGCTCTACAAAGTAGCTGCGTACTAAGCGCAGTACAAAGTCGGCGGTCAGCGCTATTAAAATTCCGATGGCTAAAACCCAGAGGGTTTCTGTTGCATGGTTTGGAACTACGCGGTCATATACATTCATTACAAATAAAGGCATGGCAACAGACAAAACGCCTAATGCAATGGCGGAGATTATGACGTCTTTGTACAGTGCGCGGCATTCTTTTATTACGCCCCAAAACCAGCCGTCTTTAGAGAGCTTTTCAAGCACCGGGGAGCGCTCATCAAACATAAACTCTGGATGAGCATAAATAATTAAATCTGTTGATTTTTCAATTAACTGTTCTAGGTCTTCTTCTACAACAGACTCGGTTAGCTCGGGGTAAGTAACTTGAGCTGTTTGTTTTTGGTTATCAATAGCGGTTACCACGCACGCTTGGTTATTATTTAAAATAACTATGGCGGGTAATAAAGCAGTATTAATTTGATTAAGAGGCTTATTTACAACCTTTGATTTAAAGCCCACACGTTTTGCAGCACGTGCAAATCCTGAAGGCGTTAAGTTTCCATCTGTTAGTGGGAGGCCATTTAATAAGGCCTCCCTTGAAAAATCTTTATCATGAAAGCGGCACAATACTGCAAGGCAATCTACCAGTGCGCCGCCATGATCAAGTACATCATTTAATTCCATATATCATCCAATGTTATGTAAAACATTTTAAATTTATTTGTTTTAAGCACCTCTTAACTATCGGTAATAACCGCCTCAATACGGCGGTTTGCCGCATTAGCACGTACCGAAATTTCATTAACGCGTGGCTGATCAATACCATAACCAAATGATTGAACACGATTTGGTGCTATACCAAATTGCTCAATAAGTAATTGTGCTACGGCAAAGGCGCGTTGCTCTGAAAGTTTGCGGTTGTATTTTCTATCGCCATCTAATGAGGCGTGACCTTGGATCTCTACCTTTTTGTCAGGATTATTTTTTAAAAACTCCGCGAGCTTTTCTACCTCTTGCAAGTACTCTGGGCGCACTTGGCTTGAGTCGGCTGAAAAGGGAATGCCTATTTCAACTGAGTCGGTCGCTTGGTCATACAAAGTACACCCAGACAGATCTACATTTGTTCCCGCTGGGGTGCTTGGGCAGGTGTCTTGCTCGTTAGGTACGCCGTCGTTATCGTCATATGCAAAACTCGATGCGCTAGGGGTCTCTGGTGGCATTTCTAAATACCTAGGCATTGCTGTAACGCTCATGTAGGCGTTATCTTGCTTGGCTTTTTTTTGTAAAAAAGCTTTGCGTTTAAAGGTGGCAGCTACATCGTAACTTGGGCATATATTTTGTGCGTTATGCACGATTGGGTCATCTGTTAACTCTGTTAATGTTGGGTACTTGTCAGACATAACATTTAGAGCTGGCAATAGTTTACCCATTTCGTTAAGCATAGTTAAAATGGCTGTTTGTCTATCGTATTGAGCAACAATGTACGAGCGGTTAGATTGAAATGCTTCGTTTTCAGCGTCAAGTACATCAAGCAAGGTGCGTTGGCCAATATCAAATTGGTCTCGGTAGGCTATTTTTACTCTGTTTGACGAGTTTTTATAGCTTTCAAGCGTGGGTAGCTTTTGCTCTATATTGTTCACATTATGATAGGCAATTTGTAGGCTTTGACGAATATCGACACAAGCTTGATCGCGTTGATACTTGGCAATATTTACATCTTGGTATGCTTGTTCAAGGTTGGCGCTATCTAGGCCCCCGTTGTACAGGTTATAGGTTATGTCTATACCTACCCGTGCTTCGGTTCTTGTTTCGTTTAAACCTAGCTCGTCTCTGTCTTGTGTGCCGTAACGGGCAGATAAGTCTACGTTTGGATGAAACGCTGCCTTTTGTGCCTGAGCATTGGCTTCTTGCGCCTCTATATTATAAAGCGATGCGTAAAAAGCAGGGCTGTTTTTATAGGCTATATCAAGCGCTTGGTTAATAGAAATGGGCACGTTTTGCTCATCTAATTTGGCTTGTTTTATATCATTAACGGGTAGCTCGCCAACAACTCTTAAATAACGCGCGGTTACATCGTGCAGGTTAGCGTACTCGGTTAGCACATTAGATTGCGCTAGCGATAAGCGCCCGCTAATTTGCTCTAGATCTGCTGCTCGGGCAACACCGGCTCCTACACTTTGTTCAATTTGTTGGTATACAGACTCGTGTTCTTGCAGGTTTTCTTCAGCGAGTGTCACAAGTTCTTTAAATTTTTGCACATCTAAAAATGCAATAGATGCATCTAATGCAGTTTGCTCTGTTTGTGAGAGTAATTCAAAATACCGAATGAGCTGAATACGCTCAAACCTTTCAACGGTGTTAGATGTTCTAAACCCGTCGTAAAGCATTTGAGTAACACTAAGCTCTGCAGTGTTGCGGTTGTATTCGTCTTCTATACCGTAGTTTCGGCGCTCATAACCTGCGCTGGCAGATACATCAACGCTAGGTAAGTAGCCTGAGCGGGCTGCATCTACGCCATAAATTGAGGATTTAAATGTATGTCATGCTTGTTGTACCTCTGGATTATTTTCAATTGCTTTACTGGTGACGTATGTAAGCGGCGCCACAGAGCTGTCATTGGCTTTTACCACGTTAGTTGCGCCAAGCGCACTTAGCGTTAAACCTATAAGCAGCTTTCCTTTTTGCTTTAGTAAAGTATTTTTTGTAATCATTTCTTCCTCTTAGGGTTACTTGGGCTATCAATACCTACCATATGGTTTAGTCAATAAATGCATATTTCGCAAATAATCGTTTTGGCTAGCATAAAATTTATTATCTACCACTTTTTTATTTTTAATGTTTTTTTAAAAACTGTACTTGAGTACAGTATCTAATGCGTTTTGCTGTTCTACATTTTAATTAATATTTTTTAATTCTTATGTTTGAGGTAAGTAAAATGGAATCTAATCAATTATTAGTAATAGACTTAAAAGGGTCTGCTGGTGTTGTTTTAGAAGATGGCACAATTAAGCCACTTGAAGTGGGCGATACTATTACTGTGGGCGATTCAGTGGTTACCGCCGATAATTCATCGCTAACAATTGATGTGCAAGGAGAAACACTGTCGATTCCTGCTAATCAAAACGTAAAGATCACCCCTGATTTATTAGCACAAGAAACCCGCGATAGCAGCGAAACCACCGTGTTTGACGAAAGCCTAGATGCGGCCATTGCAAGCTTAGAACAAACTGATAATAACGATGGCCAAACGGCGGCTAATTCTGATGTTACTGACTTTTTAGATGCCTTAGAGGGCGATGGTGATATTTTAGATAATTTAGAAGCAACGGCCGCAGGTGGTGCTGGTGGTGCGGGCTCTGGTGGAGGAAGCTCATTTGTTCAGCTTACACGTATTGCGGAGGGAGTTAACCCTAATAGCGTTGCATTTGATTCAAGCTTTGATCCTGATTCTACAGAGGCGCTAAATATTCGCGACACCTCTGATGGGGTAGTTCCTGATGATGGCACTGCGTCTATATCATTAAATGAAGTAGGTTTAACTAATTCATCTCAGCCAACAATTAGTGGTACAATTGAAAACTTAGTGGGTGAAACAGTAAATATTACTGTGACAGATGAAAATGGTAACTCTCAAGTAGTAAGCGCGGTTATTGGCCCAGATGGCACGTTTGAAATTACACTACCTAACCCGATAGCCGATGGACCCGTGAGCGTAGTTGTAGAAGCCACCGACCCAGATGGTAATGCGTTTAACGATGCTATTTCTATTGAAATAGACACCACAGCGCCAGTAATTAATATTGACCCTGTTGCAGACTCTGCATCTCAAACAGTAACGGTTACGGGGTCGGTAGCGGGTTTGAATACTGGCGACAACGTCTCTGTAACTCTTACCGATAGCACAGGTACACAACAAACAATTGTTACACAAGTTGATGCACAAGGTAATTGGAGTATTACCACTACATCGCCTTTAGCAGAAGGGGGAGTTTAATGTTAACGCAGTAGCAGTTGATGCCGCTGGTAACCAAGCAATTGACCAAGCTGTTGCGAGTATTGATTTAACCGCTCCAGAAATTACAGTTACAGTAGCGGGTGAAACTAATAATGCTACGCCACCATTAACTGGTACTACAACCGGTGTGCCACAAGGTACTGAAGTAACAATCACAGTAACCGACAGTGCAGGCGAAGTGCAGCTTTTAACAGCCATTACCGGTGAAGATGGTAGTTGGGCTGTTGATGTGGGTGTGGCACTACCAGAAGGTGATTTTACTGTTGATGCGCAGGTGAGTGATAGCGTAGGCAACCAAGCACTTGCAAGTGATGCTGGAGTTATTGACTTAACGGCGCCAATTGTAGAAATTAATGCGATTGCCGATACGCAAGATACAACCCCAATTATTACTGGCTCTGCGCAAGATGTGCCAGCAGGCTCGGTAATTACCGTGGTTATTACCGATATTAATGGGCAAGTTCAAACGCTGTTAACGCAAACAGATGATGATGGCAGCTGGTCTGTAAGTGTTTCTACACCTTTAGCACAAGGTGAGTTTGAAGTTAATGCAACTGTGACCGACACTGCAGGTAATGAAGCACAAGCTGTAGAGCAAGGGTTAGTTGATTTAACTAGCCCTGAGATAACGGTTACGGCCATTGCAGACACTAATGACACAACGCCTACTTTTGTTGGCCGTGTTGAAGGGGCACCAGAGGGCTCTGTAATTACTGTTTTAGTAACCGATAGCGACGGTAATATACAAACCTTAACAACGACACTTGAGGCTGATGGCACGTGGAGTGTTGAATCGCCCAACGCTATTCCTGGCGGAGAGTTTAGTGTTACCGCGACAGTGAGTGACCCTGCGGGTAACGAAGCATCCGCTCAAACAAGTGGTGAAGTTACATTTGCCCCTATTTCTATTCAAATTGACTCTATTGCAGATACAAACGATACCACGCCATTTTTAAGCGGTAATACTGGTAACGTGCCTGCTGGTAACACTATAACCCTAACGATTACCGCAAGTGATGGCAGTACTTTTAATCTTTTAGCGGTCACTCAAGAAGATGGTTCTTGGAGCGCTCAAGTTACAGAGCCTCTGCCTGAAGGGGATTTTACCGTAGTTGCAGCCGTAATAGACGATGCGGGTAATGAGGCACAAGCAAGTACGGTCGGTAATGTAGATTTAACCGTAAGTATTAATTTTATTATTGATACTAACGATACCACTCCAACAATTAGTGGTACTACGCAAGATGTTGACGCAGGTGCGGTTGTTACTGTTACCTTTACAGGCAGCGATGGCGCAACAGAAACTGTGCAAGTAACCACAAATGCTGATGGTTCGTGGTCAATTGAAGCAACCGATGAGTTGGTAGAGGGTCAATTTACGGTGGTTGCAACAGTAACCGATGCTGCTGGCAATACAGCCTCTGCTACTGAAGTAGGGGAGATTGATTTAACTGATCCTGCGATTACTATTAACCCAATTACAGATACAAACGATACAACACCGAGTGTGACAGGTAGCGTAGTAGATGTACCTCAAGGTACTGAGGTTACCTTATTAATAACCGATAGTGACGGTAATCAACAAACTATTACAGCGATTACTAATGCCGATGGAAGCTATAGCGCCGATATACTTAATGAGCTTAGCGAAGGTGACTTTACAGTTACTGCAAGTGTAAGTGACGAAGCAGGTAATAGCAGTACAGCAACAGTTACTGGCACCATAGATTTAACCGCACCTGGCGTAACTATAGATAATATTGGTGATACAAACGATACAACGCCTACTATAAGCGGCTCTACTCAAGGTTTAGCAGCGGGTAGTGTGGTTACAGTGATTGTGACTGATAATGCTGGCGCTGAGCAACAATTTGTCACTGCTATAAATGGTGATGGCACATGGAGTATAGATGTCCCACAAGCATTAGCTGAGGGTGAGTTTAGTGTGGTGGCAAATGTAAGTGATAGTGCTGGTAATAGCGCGCAAGACTCACAAACTGGCTCTATAGATTTAACCGCACCAACTATTAGTGTAAATGACTTTACTGACTCTAACGATTCAACACCTGTATTTAGTGGTACCACAGCTGATGTAGAGCCAGGTAGCTTGATCACTGTATCAGTAACAGACTCTAATGGTGACTCGCAAACCTTAACGGCAGTTGTCGCAGAAGATGGTTCTTGGCAAGTAGGTGCAACGACTGCAATTGCTGAGGGGGAGTTTACAATAACGGCCACAGCCACTGATGCAGCTGGAAATGAAGCCTCAGCCACAACTACAGGCGTTATAGATACCGCAGCGCCTACAGTGTTAATTGACCCGGTGGGTGATACCAACGACACCACACCGACTATTTCAGGGTCTGCAACGGGTGAGCCTGAGGGCACAGTTGTTACGATCACCGTGACGGATGAAGCGGGTAACCCACAAATCATTACTACCGAAGTACAAGCCGATGGCACCTTTAGTGTGGATGTACCCAATGAGCTAAGTGAAGGTGAATTTACCGTTGAGGTATCGGTAACTGATAACGCAGGTAATGAAACTACAGCCACCACCACAGGCGAAGTTGATACCGCAGCGCCCACAGTAATAATAGATCCGGTGGGTGATACAAACGACACCACACCCACTATTTCAGGGTCTGCCACGGGAGAGCCAGAAGGCACCGTTGTTACCATTACTGTGACTGATGAAGCGGGTAATCCACAGATAATTACTACCGAAGTGCAAGCCGATGGCACCTTTAGTGTGGATGTACCGAATGAGCTAAGTGAAGGTGAATTTACCGTTGAGGTATCGGTAACTGATAATGCAGGTAATGAAACTACAGCAACC
>Ga0208334_100580_pt1 | contig 11522 bp, 9 predicted proteins | sample DeeseametaMP0900_FD_184201 | JGI IMG/M metagenome (GOLD analysis project Ga0208334, IMG submission 184201) | Marine microbial communities from the Deep Indian Ocean - MP0900 (SPAdes) | ecosystem: Environmental > Aquatic > Marine > Oceanic | place: East of Durban, South Africa, South Indian Ocean...
GGCCGCAACCCACAAACTGGTGAGACTATTCAGATTTCAGCAGCGAAAGTTCCATCTTTCAAAGCTGGTAAAGCACTGAAAGACGCTTGTAACTAAGCAAAAAAATTATAGAAAAAGGCGATGGCTAGTCCATCGCCTTTTTTATTTGTGAAACAAAGAATTGAATATTGGGGGCAGAGTCTTGTCACTGAGCCCATTATTAAACAGCAAATTTATATCTCAATGGCTTGCCAAGTTTTGTACTTGTTCTCGCGCCGTTGCGGTTAAACGAAAGACAGCATAAATAGTGCGTTTTGGCGTTTATATTCAGCGGCATTGGGTTATAATCAGCGCTTATTTTACTGGGTACCCGACAAAACGAAGGGTTACTGGTAACTGTAGTAAGCAACGGAGTTGAAGAACAATCATGCTAGAAAGAATCAGAGAAGGTTCTCAAGGCCCATGGGCGATGGCGATTATTGCGCTTATCGTTTTGAGTTTCGTATTCGCAGGTGTGGGTAGTTACCTTACATCAAATGGTACTACCGCAGTAGCCACCGTAAACGGCGAAGAGATTTCGGCACAAGAACTAGAGCGTGCATATCAAAATCAACGTGCACAAATGGAATCACAATACGGCGAAAGCATTGCGCAGCTTTTCTCTAGTGAACAGTACCTCGCGGATTTTAGAAAAAATGTGTTGGACAGACTTATCGCTGAAAAGCTTATTCAGCAACAAGCCACTAACATGGGATTGCGCGTAAGCGATGAGCAAATTCGCGAAACCATCGTTCAAATGCCAGAGTTTCAGTTTGGTGGTCAATTCGACAATGAACGCTTTCAAGCTATTCTTCGTCAAAATGGGTTCCAAGTAGCAGATTTCCGTGATTACCTTCGCACTCAAATGACACAGAATCAGCTGGCGGCTGCGCTAACTAATTCATCATTTGCGCTTGATGGTGAAGTTGAACAAGCCAATGCGCTTCAGCGCCAAACACGCAATGCCAAGTATGTGCTTGTAAGCTCAGATGAGTTTGCAGATTCTATTGAAGTGACAGACGCGGACATTGAAGCGTTTTATAACAATAACATCGCGTCGTTTGATACAGAGGAGCAGGTTAAACTTGCTTACGTTAAGCTTAGCGTAGAAGACCTTAAAGGCCGCGTTTCTGTAGATGAAGATTCAGTGCGTACGTATTACGATAACAACCTTGGGAGTTATGGTACCGAAGAGCAGCGCCGTGTTTCGCATATTCTTATAGAGGCAGGGGATGACACAGATGCAGCAAAAGCAAAAGCCGAATCGCTAAAAGCCGAGATTGATAGCGGTGCTGACTTTGCGGCGTTAGCAGAAGCGAACTCAGACGATACATTTTCTGCTGAAAATGGCGGTGACCTAGATTTTATAACGCCTGAAATGATGGACCCCGCGTTCGATGAAGCCGCATTTAGTTTAGAAAATGTCGGTGATGTGTCTGACGTCGTTGAAACCGAGTTCGGTTACCACATTATTAAGCTTACTGAAGTAAAAGAAGCGCAGGTGAAATCCTTCGATGAAGTTGCGGGCGAAATTCGCGATACACTTCTTTATGATGCCGCTATGGAAAAGTACTTTGAACTTCAAAATACGTTGGCGGAAATAGCGTTTGAGGTTCCCGATACGCTTGAAGACGCGGCTAATGCAGTTGATTTACCTATTCAAGAGTCAGTGCTTTTCAGTCGAAATACTGCGCCTGCTGAATTAAGTTCTCCTGGTTTATTAGACGTTGCTTTCTCTTCAGAGCTTGTTGAAGAAGGACTTAATAGCGACATTATTGAGTTAGATGATGAGACCGTAGTAGTAGCACGTGTTGTCGAGCACCAGCCTCAGCGTACCCAGTCTCTAGATGAAGTGCGTGAAGGTATTGAAGCATCAGTGAAAGCTGAGAAATCGAAAGAAGCTGCTGAATCTTGGGCGTTTGATGTCGCGCAGAAAGTTCGTGCAGGCGAAAGCGTTGAAGATGAACTGGCAGCGAAATCGGTCGAGTGGGAAACGGCTGCTAACGTGCAACGAGCGGGCGGTACGCTAGCGCGTGCACTAGTAGACACACTGTTCTCATTAGCCCTTGAAGGGGATGATCAGGTTGACGTAGCGACTACCGTAAATGGCGACGTTGCTGTTGTTATGCTAGAAGGCGTAAACCCTGCGCCAGCGCTTGAAAGCGAGTTAGGTGAAAGCCTGAAGCAACGCTTAGCACAGGTGCAAGGACAGCGAGTTTATCAACAGTACATCGACGCACTACGCGCGAACGCTGAAGTAACAATCTCTGAAGCACTGTAAAGTCTTATCCCACACTTAACTAACGAGTGTGGATAACACCAAGAAACGTTAAAGGCCAGTATTGTTTAAGATACTGGCCTTTTTTATGGGCTTGGTGAAGCGCCTACGTGGTTGATGCTTTCAAGGCCCCGCGCGGTCATCTTGATAAAGGAGGAGGTTTCGCTTTTTCGATTACATTATGGCTTGTTGCTAATGGGTTAAAAATAGCATTAGGGTATAAAACGCTGCAATAACCCCCGATAGTACAAAGATATAGAGAAAACCTTGCTTGCCCTGTTCAAGGGTATAGTTTTTGGTTTGCAGGTAGCCAAACCAAAGTAGAGACAGAATTAGAGGTATTAAGACAATTATTTTTAACACGGCCGCGCCTTTTTTTACAGTGAAGGTCTATTTCAACTCTTCTATTTATAACAAGCTGTTGCACGTTAAACAAATACTAAAGCTTGTAGGGCTTTATACTTCAATGTTCAGCGCTAGTTACGCCTAAGTGATTGTGGTTGTATAGAAATTCAATCGTACCTGTCATTGCATCTTCTCAAAACTGTTATAAACGTGTCACCTTAAATTCGTCTAATAAACCCAAGTTTCATTTAGGTGATTTACGAATGTCTATTCAGCCTTCAATAACCGCTGCACCGGCCCGTAGCCTTCATTTTGCCGAAGTTTTGATGGCGAGAGAGTCCATAACGCCCGTTGACGCAGGGTGTCAAAGTTACCTCATGTATAAGCTTGAAAAGCTCGGGTTTGTCTGTGAGCGTCACACGATTAATGGTGTTAAAAACCTCATTGCCAAATGGGGGGGTGGCCCGTTACATTTCGCGTTTAGTGGTCATACTGATGTGGTACCGCCAGGCCCTCTTGAGAAATGGAAGTCGCCTCCCTTCAGCCCTGTTGTAAGCCAAAATAAATTATATGGCCGAGGGGCTGCGGATATGAAGACTGGAATTTCAGCCATGCTAGCAGCAACCGAACGGGCAATTGCTTCGCTAGATGAACGTGAGGTGACGTACTGGTGGCTTATCACCAGTGACGAAGAGGGAGAGGCTGAATGGGGCTCTAAATGGATAAACGAGTATTTGACCAAACGTAATGTTCAACTTGATATGTGCTTGGTCGGTGAGCCTTCGGCGACTACTCAAACCGGTGATACTATTAAAGTAGGGCGCAGAGGGTCGCTCTCAGGCACAATTACTGTTGCGGGTAAACAAGGTCACGTTGCATACCCCAAAACGGCTGTTAATGCTATCCACAAAGCCAGCAATATCGTTAATGCGCTCACCCACTATCCCTTCGAAGAGGGAAGTGATGACTTTCCAGGTACCACGCTTCAAATAACGCATATGGACACGGGAAGCTTTACCGATAATATCGTGCCTAGTGCGGTAAGAATAGAGTTTAACGTACGCTACTCATGGCAATACAACCAAGGTAGTTTGGCTGAATTACTTCGCCAAATCATCAGTTCGGTAGATATGTCTGCATTAGTTAGTTTTTCGAGGCCTTGCGAAGCCTATTTAAGTAAGCCACATAACAACGCCAAACGTTGTCTTATTACTAGCGTAGAAAAAGCTATTAAAGCGGCAACAGGGCGTTATCCCGTAATCAGTACTTCGGGTGGCACTTCTGACGGGCGATTCTACGCCAGCGAAAAAACGCAAGTTGTAGAGGTGGGGGTGCCGAATGCCACAATTCACCAGGTAAACGAACATATTCACCTGTCAGACTTACTCACTCTTGAAGATATCTACACTGATATCCTGCTTAGCTTAAGCAAATAAAAGCTAATAAAACTAAGCGCGGCTTGGCGTATTAGTTTTGAACTGCGGCATCAATAAAGCGTAAAAAGGAGCGGAATTAACCGCTCCTATCTTTTTATTCACTTTACTGTCACGCGCATGTCTATTGCATTAGGCTGACGCTTTTAATTGGATATCATTCAAATAGCGCTTGCGCTTTTTATCAGTTAAGGTCTGCATATCAACTACTACTAGGCCATCAATGCAATCGTTGAAATCCGGGTCAACGTTAAAGCCTAAAAACGCAACGCCGCCGTCCTTAGCTACTTCTGAGTACTGTTTATAAAGGGTAGGAACATTAACACCCATATTCGCCAATAGGTGTTTTAACTGTGTAAACTCAGCTTTATAGTCATGGCCGGTAAATTGGTGCAGCGCATCGTTAGCCATTTGATAAGGGCGTTTACAGGTCGCTTCACCAAACTTTGCAGGAAAATACGTGGAGTAAAATTGTACCAATAGGTCTTTAGCTGGTTCTGGATAGGCATTACTAAGTGACACTGCACCAAATAGATAACGATATTTGGGATAACGACTTAAAAATGCGCCAATACCAAACCACAAGTAATCTAAACTGCGTTTGCCCCAGTAGCGAGGCTGAACAAAGCTTCGCCCTAATTCTAAGCCTTCCTTAAAAAGTTTATCGTTATTTTTGCTGTAATTAAATAGGGTGGCCGAGTACAAGCCGGTAGGGTGGTCTGGGGCGGTCAGTAGTTCTGCATCCCCGAAGCGATAGGCACCAACAATTTCTAAATCACTCTCATCCCAAAGTACTAAATGATAGTAGTGAGAGTCATAATGATCGATGTCTCTGCGCTTATTTGTGCCTTCGCCGACGGCTCTGAACGCGACTTCTCGTAAGCGACCAATTTCTCGCATAATTGGTGAGCAGCTTTTATGTTGATACAAGTAAATAGATTTACCGTCCCCCGTGGTACCTAGGTGCTCACATTCACGTATTGCACGTGAAAGTTCTTTTCTATCTTCAGGCATAGCGATTGATGCTTGTGTTTCGAAAACGCCTTTTTTGTTGCTGCCAATACGGTACAAGTGACGTTTAAAAAGCTTCACTTGCTCTTTTAGCGGGATGTTTGTTTGTTGATAAGACTCGAAAGGAATGAGCTCTCCAATACGCATAGGCAGGTGCTTTTTGCGTTGCTTAAACATCTCTTTGACCAAGAGTGCGGTAGCAAGGGGTTTATATACCATAGACACCCCATAAAAAAGGTGGCTGTTTTTGGCATCAATATAAACCGGTAAAACCGGCGCTTTGGCTTGCCTTGCTATACGTAAAAAACCTGTGTGCCAGCGTGTATCGCGCACGCCCTGGGGTCGCAGCCGCGAGACTTCACCAGCTGGAAAAATAAGTATGGCACCATCGCCGTTTAAATGAGCCTGAATAGCCGATAAGTGCTGTTTGGGTGTGCCCCCTTGCATATTGTTCACTGGCAATAGCATGTCGTGCAGCGGTTCAATGGCCATCAGCATTTCATTTGCCACAACTTTTAAATCGTGACGTACTTCACTTACAAGCTTTATCAACGCCAACGCATCGAGAGAGCCTATCGGGTGATTAGCAATAATAACCACGCGCCCTTCACTCGGAATCCGTTCTTTTTCCACGTCGCGAGTCGAATAGCTGATATTAAAGTACTCGAGAACCTGCTCCACAAAATCAATATCTTCATAATGAGGGTAGGTCTCACCGAACTCCGTAATTTCACGCTCATGGAGCAAGTGTCTCAATACGAAAGATAGCGATTTAAAAAGAATGGGGTTGTTCGCTACCTGAGGGTAATGCTTGTTCAGTACTTCATTTACAGTAAACATAGAACCTTTTTCTCTTTCGGTTTTGGCGAACAATAGCAATACAATGTGACGCTTTTTACACAGTTTAATGGCAGTTATTTGACAGTGTTAATAAATTGTAATTGCGTCACCAGCCCCTGTTTTCTTTTGCGCCAGTATTCAAGCTAACAATGCGGTAAACACTGCTCTGCTATGCCGCTTTAGACGAAGAGTCTTTTACTGTGATCGACGTGACGCTGGCTGACTCGACAACCTCAAGGTAATGAATTAGTGAAAGCTCGCCGTTTTCGTCTTCCGCTAATGCACTGCAGTTCTCAACCCAGTCGCCATCATTGATGTAATGAATACCATTTTCCATTGTGCTTTCAGGGTGATGGATATGGCCGCACACAACGCCATCAAGCCCCATTTCATCGGCGCGTTTACAGCAGGCTTCACGATATCGAGCAATGGCTTCATTTGCGCCTTTAATGTGTTTTTTAATATAGCCAGCCAAAGACCAATACTCTCGTTTTCGCCAAGCTCTAAAACGGTTAAATTCACGATTTAAAAACAGCAGAAGGTCGTAGCCTTTATCGCCAATCCACGCGTGAAATCTACCCATGGTAACGTCGCCATCGAACTGATCGCCGTGTAAAACCAAGTAGCGTTTTCCTTGCGCTGTGGTGTGCACCAGCTCTCGTTCTATTTCAATATCACCAAAGGCCATGCCTGAGTAAGACTGAATTGGTTCATCATGATTGCCAGGTAAATACACTACGCGTGTACCTTGCTGGCTCATTTGCATCAATTTGTGCATGACTTGATTGTGCGCCTTTGGCCAGCGAAATTGTTTCGTCATTTGCCACATATCGACAATGTCGCCCACCAAATACAATGTATCTACCGTGATGCTATTTAGAAAGGAAAGTAAGTACTCAGCTTTACAGTCGCGATTTCCCAAATGGATGTCTGAAAGCCAAAGCGTGCGATAGTGTGTTTTTTTCATAGCGGTTTCCCAAAGCGATGCCTTGGACCGACACTATAGGTCCGCAAATTGACACTACCGTGACGCTTGCTTGACCATTGTGTTACAGAGCAGGGCTACAACCCCATCCTGTTTGCCACTTCTAGAAGCTTTTCTCGCATCCATAAATTCACCAAATCGTCATCGGCGTGTTTGTGCCAATACAAATGCACGGGGAGGGGAGACACTTCAAATGCAAGGCTTATTGCGGGCTGAGTATTATGTAGTGCAGTGGTGGCTTTGGTAATGCTGTCGTGATCATAGACTGCACGTAGCACAACGAACAAATTGAGATCTAGTTTTCCATGCATAATATTTATGGGTTTCCATAATAAGGCATCATTTTTATTTATTATTAAGCAGCGTACACTGGCTCAAATGTTGTTAATATGTTAGGTTTCTTTTGTAAGGGGCGTGTGCATGCAGGCATCTGTACTTACCGAGGTGTTGTTACCTCTAGCGTTGGCATTTGTGATGTTTGGCATGGGGCTAACCCTAACCCTTGCTGACTTTGCCCGATTGATTAAAGCGCCTAAGGCGGTCGTAACCGGCTTTATAGGTCAAATTATCTTGTTGCCTTTGCTAGCTTTAGGTTTATGTATTGCGTTTGGAGTGCCCGACTATATTGCTGTTGGCGTAATGGTTTTAGCTGCGTGTCCTGGCGGTACCACCAGTAATTTAATCAGCCATATTGCAAAAGCCAACCTAGCCCTTTCAGTTAGCCTAACCGCAATTTCAACCATTGCTTGCGTGTTCACCACGCCATTTATTATTCAATTTACTATCGATTACTTTGTAAAAGAAAATGCCCCCGAGTTTTCTATATTTCAAACCGTGACTGGCCTGGTTGGCGTTTCAATCTTACCGGTTATTATTGGAATGACAATTCGTCGCTTTAATACGCCGTTTGCAATGAAGACTGAGAACTTCTTTCGACAGTTTTCCATGTACTTTATGTTGCTCATGATCGTTGGCGTATTGCTTTCTGAAAGACATAGCTTAGCGTCGTCGCTTGAAAGCGCGTTTTTGGTTTGCGTAACGCTTAATCTTTCTTCGGTGTTGCTAGGGCTTTTATTAGCTAAGTCATCAAAACTGGTGTTCAAAGACTCACTTACCTTGGCAATTGAGATAGGAGTTCAAAATGCTGCCCTTGCTATGCTGATATGCATAACCTTTTTAGATGCGCCTGACTATGCAATTGCGCCAGGCGTTTATGGTATCGCTATGTATATTGGCCCCGCCTTATTAGCCGTGTGGGCAAAGCGAACAATGCGAAACGGTCAAGAATTAGGAGCTTTACACAAGACAGAGTCGGTATGACTGGACTGATAAGGCGCTCTGTTTACATGCGCCAAGTACAGTGAAAAAAAAGAACAACTGAATAAGAATAATGAAACCAGAACAAGTAGGAAACATACCATGCGCGTATTGATTACCGGTGGCGCCACCGGCTTAGGCCAGGCCATTGCTTTTAAGTGGGCGGAAAAGTGGAAAGGTAAAGAAGGGGGTATAGAAATTTGCATTGCTGACATCAATCAAGAAAGGGGCGATGAAACAGTAAATACGCTTACTACACAAGGTGCAAAAGCCTTCTATGTGTATTGTGATATCACCTCTGATAGTGATGTTGAGACGCTGGCTCAAACTATTGAAGCGCGCTGGGGCGGCATTGACACTGTGTTTAATAATGCTGGCGTTGCTACTGGCGGTAGCCTCTTAGATGAAACCATAGACCAGTGGCAATGGGTTTTCGATATTAACGTACTCGGTATGGTAAGAGTAAGTCGTGCACTCTTACCGATAATGCGCAAACAAGGCGGTGGCTACTTTATTAATATCGCATCGCAAGCGGGGTTAACGCCTATTCCTTACATGGGAAGTTACAACGCGGTGAAAGCCGCTGTGGTATCGTTTTCAGAAACCATGAAGTTGGAGCTAGCCCCCGACAATATTAATGTTAGTGTGGTTTGTCCCAGCTTCTTTAAAACGAATCTCGATGAGTCGATGCGAAGCAATAATCCGGCCTCGCACAAGATGATCAATAAGTTTTTTGCCAAGGCTGATATGACGAAGGAAGACGTAGCCGAGTCCATTTACCAACAAGTTAGTAAAAAGCAGTTCCTAATTCTTACTCACAAATTAGGTAAACGCGCTTTCCTGCTGAAAAAGCTGTTACCCACCCAGCGTTATATAAGCAATATGCTCAATCAAACCAAGACGATGAAACGGTCAATGGAAAAGCAGAACTAATTTTTAAATTAACATCTTTTTGCCCTACACACTATCGCCGAACTCTTTGGGCATGCTCATTTGAACTTGCGCAAAAACAGGGTAAAAGCAGAAGCCGGTTCTTATAAGGCTTTTAAATAGGCGCTTAAATAGCTTCGTTGGGAATAAGTGTTTTAAAATATAATTAAAAGAAGAATGACATATGCAACAACACGTCGTAGATAAAGCAGACAGCGTGCGCGAGGGCGAAGAACTAGACGTCAGTGCCGTACACAGCTGGCTTAAAGATAATATTAGCGCAACCGATCCATCGTTGTCTGTCGCTATTCGAAGTAGCAATACTCTGCCTAAAGTAACCCAGTATTCCGGTGGCGCTTCCAATTGGACATACTGCTTAGACTACCAAGGTGACAACCAAGAGAGTAGCCAAGACAATTACCAACAATTCTCGCTAATCTTGCGCAGGGCTCCGGCGGGTACAAAGGCGAAAGGGGCTCACGATATGGGCCGGGAATACCGGTTGCAGCATGCGCTAAAACCCGTCTACCGTTATGTGCCAGAGATGCTTGGGCTTTGTGAAGATGAAAGCATATTAGGCACTGAGTTCTACGTAATGGAAAAGTTTACTGGCGTGATTCCCAGAAAGAACTTACCCAGAGGTTTAGAGACAACAGATCAGCAAACCAAGCAGCTTTGCACTAATGTACTTGATAGTTTAATTGAACTTCATAAAGTTGATTATAAAAAAGCGGGGCTTGAGCACTTGGGGAAAGGTGCAGGGTACATAGAGCGTCAAATAAGCGGATGGAGCGAGCGCTATAGTAAAGCAAAAACCTGGAATGTACCCTCGGGTAAAAAGATTATGCGTTGGCTAGAGAACAACATGCCTGACCAAGAACGCATATGTATTACTCACAACGATTTCCGGTTCGATAATGTGGTGTTAAAGCCTGATAACTATACACAAATTATGGGCGTGTTGGATTGGGAGCTAGCAACCTTGGGCGACCCACTTATGGACTTGGGTAACACCCTGGCCTATTGGGTACAAGCCGACGACGACTTTTTAGCCCAGTCTACCCGTAGGCAGCCCACGCATTTACCCGGCATGCTAAGTCGTAAGCAAGTGGTGGCGTATTATTGTAAAGAAATGGAGATAGATGTAGATGATTTTACCTTTTATGAGGTTTACGGGCTTTTCCGCCTAGCCGGCATTGCCCAGCAAATTTACTATCGCTATCACCACAAGCAAACCAATAATCCAGCTTTTAAAAATTTTTGGATCTTCATTCATTACTTAATGCGGCGTTGTAATAAGGCCATTAAAGCATCAGGAAAACGATAATGACAACAAGACGCAATATTCTGATCACGGGCGCGAGTTCCGGCTTAGGCAAGGGAATGGCGATTGAGTTTGCCAAACAAGGATGTAACTTAGCGCTATGCGCAAGACGCTTTGAGAACTTAGAAAAACTGAAAGAAGAATTACTTTCAGTTAACCCAAACATTGACGTGTATATTCGCTCGCTTGATGTAAATGATCACGATGCGGTTTTTGAAGTGTTCGACGCATTCAAAGCAGACATGGGAACACTCGATAGAGTCATCGTGAATGCAGGGATGGGGAAGGGAGCCTCAATTGGTACAGGGTATTTTAACGCCAATAAGCAAACCGCGGTAACTAACTTTGTGTCGGCGCTCGCGCAATGCGAGGCGGCTATGGCCATCTTTAGAGCACAAAATAGTGGTCATCTAGTAACGATTTCATCTATAAGCGCTGTGCGCGGGTTTAGACGTGCTATGACCGTTTACGCAGCTACAAAGGCAGGACTAACGTCTATGACTGAAGGTATTCGAATGGATGTAATGAATACGCCGATTAACGTCACCTGCATTCATCCTGGCTTTATTCGCAGCGAAATAAATGAAAAAGTTGAAAAGGTGCCGTTTATTGTTGATACCGATGTGGGCTGTCGCGCTATGGTCAATGCAATTAATAAAGAGAAGGCGAACGCTTTTGTGCCAAGCTGGCCTTGGGCAATTCTTCACTGGATCATGCGTATCGCTCCGGCAAGCTCAATAAGGAAGATGAGCTGATAGCGTATAGCTTAAAGTGCGAACACAGCGGAAAGACCTTTTACCTTGTGGTAGAGCTCGCCTAATGGCGGGCTTTATACTTGTAAGTCTAAAGTTTATTCTAAAACAATAAATAAACCTTTATTTGATTACAGGTACAAAAAAAGCGCCGTAGGGCGCTTTTTTAACTACTAATCTTTAAGATTAGCCTAGTGCTTTGATTTGTGCAGCTAGACGGCTCTTATGACGAGCAGCTTTGTTCTTGTGAATCAAGCCTTTAGTAGCCATTCTGTCAAGTACTGGAGTA
>Ga0208334_100583_pt1 | contig 11499 bp, 8 predicted proteins | sample DeeseametaMP0900_FD_184201 | JGI IMG/M metagenome (GOLD analysis project Ga0208334, IMG submission 184201) | Marine microbial communities from the Deep Indian Ocean - MP0900 (SPAdes) | ecosystem: Environmental > Aquatic > Marine > Oceanic | place: East of Durban, South Africa, South Indian Ocean...
CGCTTGGAATACATTCATTGCGGATGTTGAACGAGTCAAAAATCTCTGTTGGAGAGAGTGGATAAAGTTGGTCAATTAATTAATGCAATTGGTATAACTAAATAATCCGAGCTCTTTAACTCTCTAGGGTATATAACAGGCAGTTTGAAAATACGGTAGATAGGTACAGACTATAGCTTAGGTGCAAGCGTTGGAAATACGAATGTAGGGTCAGTGTACTTTAAAGCGTTATCTTTTAAAAAGTACTCTGACCCCACTATTTGCTGGGATTATGCTTCGGTTTGTAGGGCTTGCTTCTTCAGTGTTTCTATCATGTATTCGCGCATTTTAAACTTCTGAAGCTTCCCTGTTACCGTCATGGGGTACTCTTTCACTACGCTGATGTATTTGGGTACTTTAAAGTAGGCTAGTTTGGATTTCAGGTAGTCGCGTATCTGATCTTCGTCTATATGTCGATTTTCCTTTGCCTTAATCCATAGGCATACTTGCTCGCCATATTTGTTGTCAGGAATACCAAAGACAGCGGCGTCTGACACATCCGCATGTTGATACAAGACTTCTTCAATTTCTCGTGGATAAATGTTCTCGCCGCCGCGAATAATCATGTCCTTTATTCTACCAACTATTGTGACGTAGCCTTCTTCATCCATTTCTCCAAGATCGCCAGAATGAAGCCAACCTTCATCGTCTATGGTGGCTTTCGTCTTAACCTCATCACCCCAATAACCTTTCATTACACAGTAGCCTCTCGCGCAGATTTCGCCCGGTTCTCCAATAGGCACCGTATTGCCTTGGGGATCTATGATCTTCACTTCTGTATGGGGCATAGCGCGTCCTACGGTTTTGACCTGCTTTTCAAATGGCGAGTCAATGTCAGTAATATGATTGATAGGGCTACACTCTGTCTGACCATAACCTATGACGACTTCTGTCATATGAAATTCACTATGAACCTTTCGCATGAGCTCTTCTGGACAGGTACTACCTGCCATGACACCTGTCCTTAGTGTTGATAGATCAAAGCTCTTGAAGTTGGATAGTTCGAGCTCGGCAATAAACATGGTTGGTACGCCATGTAATCCCGTGCACTTTTCTTCTTCTACTGTACGGAGTGTAGTCTCAGGGTCGAATGACTCCCCGGGGAATACTGCGCATGCACCCGATGCTAAGCAAACTAGGTTGCCCAATACCATTCCAAAGCAGTGATAAAGCGGTACGGGAATACAAAGCTTGTCTTTGTGTGTGAACCTCATTGCTTGTGATACTAATAACCCATTATTTAGAATGTTTCGGTGCGTTAACGTTGCGCCTTTCGGATTTCCCGTGGTGCCAGAGGTAAATTGAATATTGATGTTATCATCCGCGCTAACGTTCGATTCAACGGCCTCTAACTGAGATTTGAGCGCTTCCGTTGGTTCTATTTGCAATGCAGAAAAAGCCTGTAACCCTTCTACAGGCTTATCGCCAATAGTGTATACATATTTAAGTGAAGGCAACTTAGAAAGCGTTAGAGGACGCCTTGGTGTGTTCTTATCTTGGCTGTCTATTTCTGGCGCAAGCTCTTTCAACATGGCGACGTAATTTGACTGCTTGAATGACTGCGCCATGACTAAGTATTTTACGGCAACGTTATTAATGGCAAACGCTAATTCATTAGGACGATAAGCAGGGTTCAGGCATACCATGATCGCCCCGATTCGCGCAGTGGCCATCTGTACGATCGACCATTCGATATTGTTCGGAGACCATATACCCACACGGTCGCCAGGTTCTACACCGTTTGCAAGTAAGCCGCAAGCAACACGTTCTACTTCATACCAATACTGCTGATAGGTCCAGCTAACGTCTTGATGTTTTACAATAATCGCTGGGTTATCGCCATAATTGTCGACAACATTTTTGAAATACTGACCGATAGTGAGCGACGTCAGCTCAGCGTCATCAGAGCCAGTAAACTCACTTTTCTGAAGAGGGAGTAGTGAGTTCGGTGTAAATTTTGATTCCATCATATCTTGCCTCCATGCGCGTACGCATCTGATTTATATATAAATAATAGAGTTGGCTGTTTCGGCTTTTGGTTCCAAATAACCAATGGCAACAATTGCAGTAAATGCTGAATACGCAACGAATAAAACAAATAATTCAATCTTTATTAACAATATTGTTGCAAACGGGTTTTGTCGACAAGATGTTAGTCGTATATGGGGTTATTCAACGATGAATTTGTGTGACTCGTCGTACACGCTGAAAGGAGAGTAATAACCAAAAGTGACAATGTATTTGATGTCTAAAGAAAATTGTCTCGACTTTAATGAAACAAAAAAGCCTCCGACGAAGGAGGCTTCCTAAAAATTTTTACTTTACGAAAGGTGAGTGTCTATTCAGACTCAATACCTTCGAAGTAGGCACGATATTCCATACGGGTAACGTAAGAATCGCCATTTTCGTCCATCATCTCAAAGTCACCTTCGACATGTGCAACCTTTAACTCCTCGGCTGTAAGCTTACCGTCGCTGTCTACATCGATTTCAGTAAACTTATTGTCGGCTGTAGCTGACATCTCGGTGCGAAGCTCCTTATTCTTCTCTGATATCATTTCACCGTCAGCTTTAGAGAATAATTCAGGGTTGCCCTTTTCCGAGAGTAGAGCGTCATTGGTGCCTTCAGTTTTCACCTGAGTAATGATGTCGTCGCTAAACATTGATGGTTTTTCATCAACAAACTTGTTGAATTCAACACGGCTAATCATGCTGTCACCATCGGTATCCATTTTTGCGAGAAGCTTACTGTCAATAACGCCAGAAGACTCTGAACCGACGATATAGCCGTTTCCATCCTTATCCATTGCGTTAAATCCCATCGAGATCTTCTCTTCGTGGTGGCCTGCTACTGCTGAAGCAGATAGTGTTGCAGCAATAACAGCACTGGTAATCATACTTAGTTTTGTGATCTTCATAATCAAATTCCTTCTGGCTTTTACAGTGAACTCGGGCGTTCAATTGCCCTAACCACTAGGTCCACAGACCTCAACATAGGTGCAGATTGGAAGTAAGTTTCAATCTGACACCGCTAATGACTTACGTAATTCATTATTCATTGAATGTGCCAAATGCATAACTAACTGATTTAGTGAGGTAATAAAAATTTAAGGCGAGGTTTTCAATGTTATTGCTATGTTAAATTGTCGCAGTGTTTGCAAGATCTTCATACGTCAAACTTAAGCTGTTCTCAGATATAGATAGAACCCCATTAATGAGATTAAAACAGCGAGAGTTGATCGTTCGCTATTGTCTCAAAATTCAGGCCAATAAGAGGCAAGATACTATCGGCAATGGGTTGGATTTGCTTTTCAATATAGTGGTCATATTGAAGGGGGGCCGTGGCGGTTTCTGCTGTTTGAGGGCCCTGTACTGTAATAACATAAGCAATGGTAGTATTAAACTGATAGCGAAGTGGCAACCCCTGTTCTTTATAGTACTCGTCCGCTAATCGCGCTGCCTTTACGTGGGGAGGTAGCGACTTGGTATACGACGACAAAGGCTTTCGCAGCCGCTTTTTATAGACCAAAGCGTGATCCATTTCACCGGACTTTATCGCTGCTATCGTGCTATTTATGTAGTCTTCAACAGGCTGTCCAGTAAACACTTTTTTGTACAGCTCGTACTGGAAGGTTTTAGCTAGTACCGTCCAATCAGAGCGGACATTTTCTAAGCCTTTAAAGACAAGTTCACCGCCCTTCATTCCTGCGTAACGTTTTTTGCTGCCTTCGGAAGAGCCTCGGATCGTCGGCATAAAAAACGTAGAAAAGTGAGATTCAAACTCAATTTCTAAGTGGCAATCAATGTCGAACTCACTTTTTAGTAACTCTGTCCACTTTCGATTAATAATGCTAGCGAGCTCAAGTCCAGTCTCTGGGGGCGTACCCAGTGCATCATTCCCTTCTACATGAACAAATGTTGAGTCGGTATCGCCGTAAATAACCGTATAGCCTAGTTCTTCAATCCAACCCGCAGTGGTTTGCATAATCTCGTGACCCCTTAATGTGATTGAGCTAGCCAGGCGAGGATCGTAGAAAGGGCAACCTCCACTACCAAGCACACCATAGAAGGAGTTCATTAATATTTTGATGGCCTGAGAGCGCGGTGCGTCATTCTGTTTTTTGGCTTCGTCGCGCTGAAGCCATAGGTTTTCAATGATGGAAGGTAGAAAATGAGATTCGCGGCTAAATACTGCGCCTTTAAAACCTTCTATCGCCGTGTCTGGAGACTTAAGCCCTTCTGCAAGTCCCAACGGATCGATTTTAAATGTACGAATAATGGAAGGATACAGGCTCTTAAAATCGAGGACTAAAACGTCCTTGTATAAACCTGGCTGGGAACGCATGACATAACCACCCGGACTAGCCAAGCCTCCATTTTCAGGTCTTACCCCCGCGACATAAGACTTGCGGTGAAGCTTAGGCAAGTACACATTTAAAAACGCGGCCACTGACCCTCCGGGGCGACTCATATCTAGGCCGGTAAGAATACTGCGCAGCGCCAGAAAATCGATAAATTGGGTTTTATCCTGAATGCGATTGACCAGTTCCGTGTCTTTAAAGTTATAGTTAGCGAGTGCAACAGGGTCGCTATGATAAAGACGCTTTATCGCTTCAAGCTTGTCTGCAGCCTGAATAAGCTTATTTTCGCCAAGCAGTTCTTCAGATACGTGATCGAGCGAGAACGACTCGAATTGATAAGTCATTGTTTTTAGTGCTTCGATACCATCAATAACGCATCGTCCTGGCACATCAACGAGGGTTTGATCTTCCCACTGTCTTACAGAAGCCTCTCTGCCATGGCGGCCGATAGCATACTTTAGCGAGTTAGCCCTAGCGCGGCGTTCAAGTACCGCCATATCGAACTGTTTAACATTCCAGCCTAAAATGATATCTGGGTCGTAGGATGTAAGATAAGAAAAAAATGCTTCAAGCAGTACTTTTTCTGATTCAACGGTAATGAGCTCGTACGCGCTGTCTTCTTGTCCCTGCAATGTTTGCCCAACAAAGCGTGGCGGGCATAAAAGCAGCACAACGTTGAGTCCTTCACCGGCTAACGCAATGCTAAAGAGTTCTTCATGCTCATTGCATTCGATGTCTATGCTAAGTGATGTAAATGTGGTTCTGAATTGACAGGGTCTGATTTGCGCATTTTCTATAACGATCTGAGGCGTATCGTCGAAATCTTGCGGAGCCAGAAATTCCACCGCACCATACACAAAGCGCTCCATTAAGTAGCGATCGGCAACGCGAATATCCGCTTCGTACAATATAATACTGCTTTCCTGCGCATGCTGGCGAAGCTGATGCATATGTGATTCGGTTGCGGTTTTTACCGTCGCAACAGGAACTTGTTCCAGCGTGTGAAACCCGTCATCTGAAACACTGATCTTTGCTGAAATACGCTCGGCGATATTGCGTAAATCATTGGCGTGATCAACAGATACAAAGCAAGTGGGGTATTGGGGTGAAGAAATTAACCTAGCTGTACTACTGGGCGTTTTTACCCATAGCTCAACATACACTTTGCCTCGCCGGGTAAACGTACTTTTATTGAGTATGAACCCTTGTTGTATTGTTGAGGCTGACATGAATCTGATTTACTAACCGGCTTTGTTGACGTTAATTTCTTTAAATAGCCTCATGGGCGTGTACGTTTTATAAACTCGCATTACCATTATCTGTTCAATAACTGGCGCAAAGGTGCAATAAAAATGCGCTACCACTGTGCACGAGAAACGGCAGTAGGCTTAGTATAACGTTTGTTATCACCGACTCCTATAGATCTCTATTCGACAGATATGTTTGTTTTTGTAAGCAGCGCGAGTTAAAACGAAAACGTACAGTCTTTGTGCACGTTAGACCATGCACGATAGAAAAGGTGAGGGCGATATGGAATATCTATTCGATAAACAGGTAGAGCCGGGCGAGCTAATAGAAGTGGCCGATGGTGTTCTTTGGCTAACAATGCCGCTTCCATTTGAACTTGACCACATAAATTTGTATCTGATCCGCGGTGAAGGCGGTTGGGTGGTCATTGATACTGGCATAGGAACGTCCACCACCAAAGCTCTGTGGGAGCGTATATTCAAGCAATTAGACGGGCCAATAGTTGGTGTCGTCGTTACGCACTTACATCCTGATCATGTGGGGTTAGCGGGCTGGATAGCCGACACGTATAATGTTCCCTTTTATATGTCTCAAACTGAGTACTTTACTGCCAGAGCGTTTGCGGCAGGAAGAAATGGCGCAACTAACGAACGGGATGTGCAATATTACCAGCGAGCAGGTTTAGACGAATCCATGATCGCAAAGCTTACTTCTGGTGAAGGCAACGGCTACAGCAGCGTCGTTTCACCACTACCTATTAGCTACACACGTCTAAAGCATGGTATGACGCTGTCGCTTGGCGGTAACGAATGGCAGATCATCATTGGCCGCGGCCACTCTCCTGAGCATGCGTGCCTTTACAATAAGCAAAAAAATATTCTCATATCAGGCGATCATATTTTGCCGATTATCACGCCAAACATTGGCGCCTACTCAACTGAGCCTGACGCCAACACCTTAGATGACTACCTTACCACGCTGCCGCAATTCAAGAATTTGCCCAAAGATGCGACAGTATTACCTGCTCACAAGCTACCCTTTATCGGCCTGCATGAGCGAGTAGATTCGCTTATTGCTCATCATCACGAGCACCTAAAAGCACTGTTAAATGCTTGCGAGCAACCTCAAACGGTCGTAGAGCTATTACCGGTTATGTTTAAGCGCAAGCTCTCTAGTCGCAACATGGTGTTTGCAGTAGCAGAGTGTTTGTCTCACCTTAATTACTTGCTTAATGAAGGAGTCATTTCGCGGACGTTAAACAGCAAGGGTGTGTATACATTTAAAGCCTGTGAAGTAAAAAAGCTTGCTTGTTAGTTCAGTCAGAGGACATACAAACAGAGTGAGGATTAACAACGACTTACTCTGTACTGGGCTATCTGTTTTCTAGGCCGTTTGAGAATTTTCCGCTTCGTTTTCTTTATTCTCTTCATTATCTTCACTGGACGGGGGCTGTGCTGCAGGCTGTTTCGGAATGGTGATCTCTACCACGGTTCCTTTTGCCTCTTTGCTGCTAATAGATATTTTACCTTGATGTTGTTCAATGGCGGTGTAAGCCACAGAAAGGCCCAGCCCTTGGCCTTGCCCTTCGGGCTTTGTAGTAAAGAAGGGTTCAAAGACTCGCTTTAGATGTTTTGTAGGAATACCGCAACCTGAGTCCAGTATTTTGATGGTCACCAACGTAGGTGAATCGAGCACAGTGAGTTTAATGAAGCCCCTATCTTCTATGGCCTGCGCAGCATTTATCATAACGTTCATTAGCGCCTGTTTCAGCGGCCCAGGGTTTCCCATTACCTCCACTTTCTCTAATTCACATTCAAATTTATATTGGGGCGTGCTGTACTGGGCGGAAATAAGCGTGATCAGCTGGTGACACACGGCGCAGATATCTACTATCTGCACGCCTTCGGTAGTCTCCAGCGAAAAGTTCTTAAGGTTTTCGACGATGTCTTTTACGCGGGTAAGACCGTCTGTAGACTCGGCAATTAGCTCAGTAATATCGTCCTTTAACAAGTCGTAGTGATTAGACTCAAACAGTGCGTCAATCTGCTCTTTAAGTTCGTCGGTGAAGTGTTCGAGTTGCCCCTGAACGCCATCACAAATCGCTATAAGGTGAGTTGCGTATTGCTCAAGTGTATTGAGGTTAGCGCTCACAAAACCAATAGGGTTATTAATTTCGTGGGCTATCCCCGCCGCTAGCTGACCAGTAGAAGCCATTTTCTCTGCTTGAATAAGCTGGCTTTGTGCGGTATCGAGTTTGCGAATTAACTTTTTTTGCGCTTCGTGTTCTTTTTTCAGCGCTTCTGAAAGCTTTTGCTGGGCTCTAAAATAGCTAGCTTGGGCGGTCACATCTTGCAGAAAAATACACGCCAATTTTTGCCCTGTGTTTTTGTCTTTAATGGGCAAGATTTCCATGTTTTGATACATCTGTGTTTCTTCACCCGTTATAGGGCGAGAGCTCTTTAACGGAAAGATGTGGGGGCGTTGTTCCCAATAGCTAAAGCTAGGATGCTGCAGTACAAAAACTGACTTTAGTCTGCGTTTTAGAAACTTACCTTGTCCTTGAAATAACTCAACAACTGGCGTTTCTTTATAGCAGTCGCGCATATTGTGAGGAAGTCGATCTAAAAAGAAGTCGTTTAGATAAACAACCTTAAAGCTCTCATCGACTATACCAATTCCGACAGGTAATTTACCTACCAGTTGTTCAAACATTATGCGAGTAACTCATCCAATGTGTCTTTCATGCGTGCAAGAGATTCATTGTCTAAGCAGAAAACAACGCGCATGCTAAACGATGAGATCGCGATAATAAACTGCACTTCCATCACTAAGCTGTGCTGCCATTGCAACTCATCGAAGTTCGCTTTATCGGGCAAGAATAACGTGGGCATGTTCAAGTTTGTGGTAAGCTCCAACTGGTCGGAAAGACCAGCCAAACACGCACCTGCCAAAATGTTACAAAGCTCCAAGATAATCTCTTGAATGTCTTCTTTGCTTAATGGTTCGTCGTAATCCATCAAAGTGGCGACCTCACTCAATCCAGCTTGAGATAGCACAGACATCACTTCGCCGTGTACGTCACCTAAAAAAGACTGACGGGTATAAAAGGCACCTTCGGTTTCAAATAAGAGGCTATAGAGCTGGGTGGGAGTAACCGCTGAAATTTTTGGAATAGAAATGCCGATTTTGGTTTCAATTAACTGCGCAAGAGAATTGGCCGCTTGTCCCATGGAAATATTTAGGAGTTCTTGAAGGGCGTCTCTTTGCTCTTCGTCTAGTGATAGGACAATGCTCATAGATACCCCAACTCAAACAACGTCATTGCTAATTCTTCTTTATCAAGCGGTTTGCGCAGAAAGCGTTTAGCGCCGAGAGACATAACAATTTTTTGTTTTTCTGGCTGAAAGTCAGCGCTGATCACAATAACATTCGGGGCGTCGGGTCTCTCATGCAGGAATTCTAACACACCAACGCCGTCAACTTCTGGCATAGTAAGGTCTAAGAGAACCAATGCAAATTCACTTTCTGACAGCGCATTTATGGCTTCTTGCCCGTTTGTCGCTTCGGTGATGTCATACTCTAAGTCTTGGGGAAGTGAGCGAATCACGCTGCGCCTCGCCAACTTAGAATCATCAGCTACTAATACAGAAATTGACATTTACAGCCTCCTAGAGCGGCATTTAATGCGATGCCTTTTTAGTAAAGTATGTGCAACTTTAGCGTTACTGCAACAATACCGTAAAAATTTTCCAATCAGCGTATTCTTTGAGCAGTGGCGCTTTAAAATGAGTATATGACAGAAGTGACTTTTATGCGTATTAGACTTTTAGTTGAAAATGACTAGGAGAGTAAACGAGGAAGTAGCAGAAAATTTAAGTCTATAAGTAGCGAGGTGTGCATCGGCCGACAATGCACACCCTTGCAGCTAAGTATTTTGCATAGTGTACATTTTTTCAAGTGCACTGGGCATGGCATCAACATAGCGTTTTACATCGCCAATTTTTCCCATACTTACGCGAGACCAGTTGTCGTACGTACGGTAGATTCCTCTAATCAGCACGTCCTGTTCAGCCATGGCTTGGCGGAAGTACTCTGCGTTGCCGTCACCTAAATTAACAAAAATAAAGTTAGTACTAGAAGGTAGCGCTGTCAATCCATTTGCTTTTACTGCGTCCATAACCATAGATTTACCTTCATAAATTTTCTCTTTAGAGAAAGTTAAAAAGGCATCGTCATTGTAGCTGGCGATAGCCGCGGCAAGGCCTGCTTGATTCAATGTATAGCCGCCCATGCCATAGCGATTGATCCACTCAGTGTTTTCCTCTGATGCGATTAAATAGCCCACGCGCATACCTGCTAAGCCATAAATCTTTGAGAAGGTTCTCGCTACAATGACATTATGACCAGCTTTAACGAGCGGAATCATTGAATGCTTAGGAGGCTCATCGATAAGCTCGTTATATGCCTCGTCGACCAACACCAGTGTTTTTTTAGATGCTTTTATGCAGAATTCGCGAAGCTTATTCGGATCGAGCACTTTTCCCGTTGGATTGTTCGGGTTACAAATGTGCACCATACCAATAGAGTCGTCTATTGCGGCGTACATGGCATCAAGGTCAATATCAAGCTCTGCCGTATTAGCAACTCTCACTATTTCTGGCGCACCTTGTTTTTCAGGTGCTTTAGACGTGGTGTCCCAAAAAAGGTCCGGGCCCAGAATTTTTCCGTTCTTGCTGGCCGCAAGGGCGGCGTAGGAAAGAATAGGGCTTGAACCTGCGCTCAAAGAAATGTGCTTTCGAGTAATGCCATAGCGCTCGGCAATCATATCCAATAGTGTCATAGCGGCAGGATAAGCATAGTAGGCTCCACCTTCCGCCGATGCTTTTGCGATAGCGTCTAGCGCTTTCGGGCTCGGCCCAAACGGGTTTTCATTGGCATTGAGCTTTGCAACCCCAGGCTTTGGTCCATACATAACAGACGATGGGGAAGCGCTTGCGCTAACAGATTGGGCGCTCACAAGGTGACTTATGCCACTCGCACCTATTGCTGACGCTGCAACTGTGCCACCAATAAACAAGCGTCTTGAACGGTTATAACTCACGGGTTGTCTCCTTCTTCTTTTAAATGGCTTTATAGAACATTGCGCTAGAAACAATGACGAGATAGATGCCAAATAAGCGCTTTAGCTTCTTTTCACTGAAGTTGTGCGCCATTTTGGCTCCGATTGGAGCGGTAAAGATTGCCCCAATACTGATAGCAATAAGCGCAGGTATATTGATGTAGCCAATAGTGCCTACCGGCAACGAGGCGGTTTCAGGGTGCTTCATAAACAAAAAGCCAATGGCACCTGGAAGCCCGATAAGAAAGCCGACGCCTGCGGCGGTCGCGACAGCCTGTTGAATGGTGCGCTGGCACATCACCATCGTGATTACGGTTGGCGTGCCACCACCTATGCCAAGCAGAGCAGAGAAACCACCCAGAACAAACGCCAAAACCGCTTTGCCTATGCCTTTAGGCATATCGAAAACAAGCCCGGGTCTTACAACGAACTCAGGGAAAAGGAAGTATACGGAGTAAAGTAGAACACCAGCGGCGAACACGACCGTTAAACCATTGGCGCTGGAGTTGTTTGCGATGAGCAGCCCGCCACCAACGCCAAGAATAAGCCAAATACTCCACGAGCGAAGAATGTCAAAATCCACCGCACCTTTAGCGCGATGCGCCATCACTGACCGAGCGCTTGATACCACAATGGATGCCAATGATGTTCCGATGGCTACCTTAACGAGGGCTTCTGATGGAGGAGTAAAAAACGGAAAAACAGCGAGAAGAGCAGGCACGACAACAAACCC
>Ga0208334_100584_pt1 | contig 11490 bp, 8 predicted proteins | sample DeeseametaMP0900_FD_184201 | JGI IMG/M metagenome (GOLD analysis project Ga0208334, IMG submission 184201) | Marine microbial communities from the Deep Indian Ocean - MP0900 (SPAdes) | ecosystem: Environmental > Aquatic > Marine > Oceanic | place: East of Durban, South Africa, South Indian Ocean...
TCCTAGTGACACATTTTGTGTCCCCATCGTCTAGAGGCCTAGGACACCGCCCTTTCACGGCGGTAACAGGGGTTCGAATCCCCTTGGGGACGCCACTTACTTTAAGTAAGTAATGTGTTGGAAAGACTATCTTTTAAATATCATTTCAAATATAACTAAGATTTTTCAACTTAAGATTCCTTATTCTCCATATATCTTTACGATATAGACTCCATATATTTCTAAAACTTTAATTCCTATAGATCACTTTTACAGATCATTTTAATACTTTATAGTATCTAGCAACTCATCAGCTAACCATAAGGAAATTAAAATGTTAGCTAAACGTGTTGTACTCATACTAATTTCTTTAGTCATTACTGCTTGCTCAGACTCAAATGAGGGAGTAGCGCTAGGAACGCTTGAGCGTGAGCGTGTGATCCATCCTGCAACGACTAACGAAATACTGATCGATTTACCCGTTTCAGCAGGCCAGTTGGTCGAAAAAGGGCAGGTGATTGCAAAGTTTGATGCCGAACTACAACAAGCGATTGTTGCTAAAGCACAAGCTCAATTAGCTCAAGCCACTGCATTTCTTGAAAAAACCTTGAATGGTGCTCGCCCCGAAGAAGTTGCTGCCGCATCAGCCAAAGTAGCAGCAGCCAATGCTGCATATACGCAAAGCGAAGCTAATTTTCGCCGTGCAAAAACCTTAGTTAAAGATAAACTCGCAAGCCAAGAAACCTTAGACAGTGCAACCGCTGCACGCGATGAGACTTTCGCTAATTTAGAATCAGCAAAGCAGAACTTAAATGAATTAACAAATGGTTCTCGCGTTGAAGATATTAATAGTGCGAAAGCGCAAGTTCAGGCGGCAGAAGCAGAACTAAAAGTACAGCAAAAATACCTCTCAGACCTGACAATTAAAGCGATGCGTGCTGGCAGGGTCGATAATTTACCTTGGCACGTAGGTGAGCGAGTTACCAAAGGCAGCCCAGTCGTTATCGTTCAAGCAAACAGCGCACCTTATGCGCGCGTATATATCCCTGAACCATATCGTGCCAAGCTCAATCAGGGCATGACACTTACGGTTCGTGTCGATGGCATAGATAAAGATATACAGGGTGAACTGACCTGGATTGCCACAGAGCCTGCGTTCACGCCTTTTTATGCCCTTAATCAGGAAGAACGTGCGCGATTAATGTATCTTGCTGAGGTAACACTACCCACAAGTGAAAATAATTTACCGACAGGCGTACCTGCTCAAGTGATTATGCCATGACTGAATCGGTGATCCATGCCAAAGGTTTGGTAAAACAATTTGGCGACTTAAAAGCGATTGATAACCTTGATCTAGACGTTGAGCAAGGGCAAATTTATGGCTTTTTGGGCCCTAATGGCTGTGGTAAAACGACTGCAATCCGTATGCTTACAGGGTTATTGAAGCCAACCTCAGGTGATATCAATGTGCTTGGCTTGAGTCTGCCAAAAGATGCCGAAAAGCTCAGAACACAACTCGGTTATATGACGCAAAAGTTTTCACTTTATAGTGACTTGACCGTACTTGAAAACCTAAAGTTCATGGCGGCGCTTTACCCGTTTAAAAAGCAGCAAAAGCAACAAAGAATTGACGAATTGCTCCATACCTATGGCCTTGATCAAAGAGTCGATCAAATGGCCGGAAGTATGAGTGGGGGCCAACGGCAGCGCTTAGCATTAGCTGCTGCAGTGATTAATAAACCGAAAATTTTATTTCTTGATGAACCAACATCGGCAGTCGATCCACAAAATCGCCGTGACTTTTGGGAAACACTGTTTGATTTAAGTAATGCCGGTACCACGATATTAGTGACCACTCATTACATGGATGAAGCCGAGCGTTGTCATCGTTTAGCCATTTTAGAATCTGGTATTAAACGCGCGGATGGCTCTCCAAAGCAATTAATGACAGACATGCACGCTCATGTTGTAGAAATCGCAGGGGCGCAAACCAGAGAATTAAAAAAACAGCTCGCAACAATCGACCATGTTATTTCAGCCACTCAGCTAGGTGCACAGCTGCGAGTATTAGTAAAAAAAGATGTTCAAGATCCCGTTGAGTTCATAAAACAGCAATCATTTTGTCAGGATACGTGGCAAGTAAATAGTGTGCGTCCAAGCCTTGAAGACGTGTTTGTCACCTGCACAGGGCAGGGCCGACAATGAGTATTGTGACTTCATTAAGCCGCATAAAAGCAATTGTAAGCAAAGAATTATTACAATTACGTCGCGATAGAATGACCTTTGCGATGGTGGTGATGATCCCCCTTATCCAACTGATTCTATTTGGTTACGCTATTAACACCAACGTTAAAGATATCCCTGTTGCAGTGGTCGATCATAGTCAAACTGCGCTCAGTCGCATTTTAGTACAAACAGTATCGGCGACAAATGTGGTTAAAGTGACAGATTATTACGACAGTATAGAGCAGGCACAAACAGCAATCGCGAGCGCGAAAGTGCGGGCTGTGCTGTTTATACCCCACGATGTGGCAAACCGACTTGCCCAGCACCCAACAGTGGGTTTTGGTTTGCCTGATGGCAGTAATGAGTCGTTAGTCAGGCCAATTGCGCATTGGTTAGTTGACGGCTCAGATACAATGGTAGCGTCGAGCATAAAATCGCTGCGCAATATGCCGCTTGCAGAGCTTCTCGATAAGCCTGCGAATAGAACGTATCCGACCTTTGAGACGACCTTATTTTATAACCCAGAGCAACGCTCTGCAGTGAATATTGTGCCAGGTTTAGCTGCTGTTATTTTAACCATGACGATGATTATGTTTACCTCTGCAGCCATTGTTAAAGAGCAAGAGCGAGGTAATATGGAGCTCTTAATCACCTTACCGTTAAGCTCACTTGAATTAATGATTGGTAAAGTGGTGCCTTATATCTTCATTGGTTTTATTCAGTTATTTATTATACTAGGTATGGGTAAGCTCTTGTTTCATATTCCTTTTGGAGGTGGTTTAGTCGCATTGGTTGTCGCAACCTTTGCGTTTATATGTGCCAGTTTAGTGCTTGGCTTAGTCCTTTCAACCATCGCTAAAAATCAGCTTCAAGCAATGCAAATGACAATTTTCATTCTGTTACCCTCGATATTATTATCAGGTTTTGTATTTCCTTATGAAGGCATGCCAAAGGCAGCGCAATGGCTTGCTGAGTGCCTACCCGCAACGCATTACCTGAGGTTAATACGTGGAATCGTGCTAAAAGATGTCAATCTAATAAGCATGAGCAGTGATTTACTTTGGCTGTTAGCCTTTACAATTTTGGGCTTGGCTGTGGCTGCATTTAGGTTTAAGAAAACCCTTGATTAGGCTAGGCAATTTAAGGCATATGTGCTTAACTAAAGAGTAATTTCAATTCTTTTTGAGTAGATGTAAGCGTGTGGCGAGTATTTTGGGTGGCGTTGCTACTAGTGACGTTTGATTGCTATGCAGCAACGATAAACCTAGCCCATACCATGAAGCATGAGCACTTTAATGAGCTGTTAAGTGCACTTGCTGAGCAAAGTGGCTTGACGGTTAATTCTGTATTGGTTGACCAAAAGGCGCTAAAAGTCAGGCTGGTGCAAAATACCAGTACCAGCACCTCTACAGACGTTGTTATTGTACCTGCTGATCATTTAGGGCTTGATAAATATGCCAACTACAGCGTTATCCCAGACTCACTCATAGCTGATACCACAGACAAGCGAACCTTAGAAACAGCAAAGCTAAACAACACGCTCTTAGGTATACCCATCATTCAAGGCAATCACCTGTTACTTTTTTATAATAAGCAGTTTGTTAAAGAGCCAATAGAAAATTGGCAGGATATATACCGAATTCAATCATCATTGCCTGAAAAAGTGAAACTCGTTACATGGAGTTTTATGGAAATGTATTGGTTTATCCCGTTCTTATCGGCTTTTAATGGCGACCTAATTGTAGATAACCATGTTCAGCTTAATACACCGGCAATGCAATCGGCTCTCAAATTTGTTTGGGATTTAAATAAACAAAACCTGGTTGATAGACAGTGCGATTACACTTGCTCAAATAATGCATTTAAAGCGCAGCAAGCTGCCTTCACCATCGATGGTGCTTGGGCGTTAAAAACGTATGAGCAGGCGCTTGGTGATAATTTAGCTGTGCAGCAATTGCCGAAACTGAATGGTGAGTATATGCAGCCTTATTACTCTACCTTTGTGTTGGCATTTCCAAATGATGGCTTAAATGGCGTTAATAAAGACAATTTGATCAAATTTGCTAAATTGGTTCAAGCAGAAAAATTTCAAACAATGATTTGGCAAAAGCTTCAAGATATCCCCGTCAATACAGAGGTGTTAAATAGTTTAAAATCACAACAAGGCACACAGTTAGCAACCTTAATTGAAGCGATGCAATTTACAAAAGCGATGCCTTCAACCGCATCTATGATCATCGTATGGGAAGTATTAAATAAAGGATTTATTCGCTATGGCAGTGGTGCCTTAACTGCTGAGCAAGCGGGGCTTTTTATGCAAGGGTTGGCAGAGCGTTCGATTGCCAATGAAGGGGATGAATGAGTAGTCCACGCTTTAGCCGCGCCTTATTTATCAGTGTATTACTACTGGTTATTATTCCCCTACTGATCCTTGCAGGTTTGATGATAGGGCGTTTCTATTTAAGCTCTATTGATCAAGCAAATACGAGTTTGCAATGGCAAGCTAGAAATAATGCGGCCAGTCTTGAGCAACTCTTATTTAAGCTTGAGAAAAATAGCCAATTACTTAGTAGCACTAAGGCTATAACTGAGCTGCCAAATAAAGTGGTGTACTCACAGTTCGCGCTTGTGCAGCTACAAGAGTTTGTTGCCCAAAACCCACAAATTAACGCATCAATTGTTATTGATAATCAGGGGTTTATAGTTGAAGGGTATCCGATTACTTCTTTAAATTTGAACTATAAACTCACTAAAAGCATTCTCGACAGTGCTCAAACATCAACAGAGCAAAACACAATTCAAATTATCGATAACCCACAAGTCACTGAGCTACTCGCACCTTTGCAGGCAAAACAAAATGCTTTACTGGCAATTACATCTAAGTTGTTACATGAGCAAGATTCTCTCAGTGAGCCAATAATTAAAACGGGCGTGTTAGTGTCTTTTGTGCCTTTATCAGAGGCGTTAAAGTGGCTTGCAATACATAATGAACAACCGGTTTATCAAGCGGGTAAGCAGGTACAAATTACAGCACAAGGTAACATTTTATATAGCGTGGGCGATGCTGGCGATAACGGCAAATTAATGGGGCAGGCCTCAATCAGTAATGTTTATTTTAAAGGTAAGCCAACCAGTTTACAGTTCCAAATTAATGAAGCAAAAACCACCTACACCAGTGCTGTAAAGCAAACGGCCATATTGGCAGGATTGTTAATTGTCGGACTCTCTATTGTTTCATTTATCTTAGTGCGTTGGTTGACGGCACGGCTCCATAACCCGCTAAATCGCATTACTGCTCTTAGCCGAGAATATGCATTGGGTAATTACAAACAAGATACCGACGATTTTCATTATCAAGAGTTTAAAGATATTGCAGATTCGCTCAGCAGCATGGCTGATACCATTGATATACAAATTACTTCATTGCAATTAGAAAAACTTCGCGCTGAGCGCTCTGAGCAAGTTAAAAGCCAATTCTTAGCCAATATGAGCCATGAGATACGCACTCCGATGAATGGTATTGTGGGCTTTTTGCAGCTACTCAATAAAAGCACGCTAACACAAGATCAAGCAGAGTTTGTAAGGCAAATTAATAACTGTAGTGATGTGTTATTAACCGTGATTAACGATATTCTCGACTTTTCAAAAATAGAGGCCAATAAAATAGAGCTCGAGTCGCGACAATGTGATTTAGTCGCGCTTTGCCATGACCTTATCTTACTATTCAAACCGAGTTGTGATGCCAAAGGAGTTGGCTGCCGCCTTGACGTCTCCCCATTACAATCGCTGAATGTTGAATGTGATGAAATACGTGTTAAACAAGTGCTGATTAACTTGCTCTCTAACGCCGTTAAGTTCACCCATCAAGGAGAGATCGTTCTTTCGCTTATTCTGCAAAGCCGAGATGAACACCAGACAGCCGTCGTGTTATCGGTAAAAGATACAGGCATAGGTATCGCTGAAGATAAAATAACGGCCTTGTTTAATCCTTTTGTTCAGGCGCAAACTAGCACAACTCGTGAATATGGAGGGACCGGTCTTGGGCTTGCCATCAGTAAAGGAATGATTGATTTGATGGGTGGCACTATTGCTATCGACAGTGAGCTTGGCAAAGGCTCCGAGTTTACGGTTAATGTTAATTTTAAATCACTAAACCCACGGGACGCTAGTGCAAAAGTACACCAATCAGATGAAGACACTCAGTTCGATTTTAAAGCCGTCGACAAGCCAATATTAATTGCTGAAGATAACCCGATTAACCAAATTGTTATCACTAAGTATTTAACTCAATTAGGTCTAAATTATGAATTGGCAGAAAATGGAAAAATTGCCTGTGAGAAAACCCTAACACAAAACTACGCATTGATTTTAATGGATATTCAAATGCCGGTGATGGATGGATTAACTGCCAGCGAAAACTTACTTGCAAGGCCAGATTTTGATACGCCGATTATTGCAGTCAGTGCTAATGCGATGAAAGACGACATCGAAACAAGCGCAAAAATTGGTATCAGTGACCATATCGCAAAGCCAATTAATTTTACTGAACTTGAAAAAGCACTCGCAAAGTGGCTATCTCAGCAATCGCTGAAATAGCCGGTATGAATCAAAAAGTGTTGTTATCTTTTTTCTGAATTAACTCAATTGCATAACCATCTGGGTCTTTAACAAATGCAATTTCAGTTGTGCCGCCTTTTACAGGACCCGGCTCACGACTCACATTACCGCCAGCAGCTTTAATGTCTTCGCAGGCTTTATAAATATCATCAAACTCGATAGCGATATGACCGTATGCATTACCTAAATCATAGCTGTCTGTATCCCAGTTATAAGTAAGCTCAAGCACGGTCGAATCTTTTTCGTCACCATAACCGACAAAAGCAAGGGTGTAGCGGTACTCTTCGTTGTCTGCACGGCGCAGCTCTTTCATACCTAATACCTGCGTATAAAATTCAATTGATTTATCTAAATCAGCAACGCGAAGCATTGTGTGTAATAAGCGCATTTTAAGCATCCTCTTTCTTGTCTTTAAATTCGCACAATTTCAATAACGCAGCATGCTACAACGCTGCGCATTAAAATTATTAAAAATGGATTATAAGTTATTTCGATTGCATGCACAGTAGCATTGAGACAAAGCGTTTGATATGAAAACAGTGATGTTATGCAGCAATGAATAAGGACTGCTGCATAACAATGAGGTTTTTGCGGTATAAGTGAAAGCTTAGCTTTTCACTTTACCTTTAAGTACATAAATTTCGCCATCAAAGCTCCCTTGAATTGTCAGGCCTTGACCCGCCAACTCTTTAAGATATTCGATATGCTCATTAGTGATATGTTGCCCCGGCACTAAAAGCGGAATACCTGGAGGGTAAGGCGTCACTAATCCGGCACAAATTCGATTGTTACTTTTGCTAATTGGCACAGATTCACGTTCGCCATAGAACGCATCACTAGGAATACAGGCTAAGTCAATCGCGGGTAGATTCTCTGGTAGGCGTGTTCGCCTCATTGAAGTAGCGAGTTTTACTTTACCGCTATCGAGTTTCTTAAGCGCATTGTAAAGGCGAATGATCTTTGAGCGTGTGCCACCAAGAGTTAGCAAAACTAAAATGGTGCTGTGTGTATATTTTTCGATTTCAAGGCCAATTTCATCTAATAGAAATTTATGAATATCCTTTAATGAATACGGTAACTCACTAATATCGATAAGGATCTTCAGCGGGTCGTGACCCATGTTATCGCCACTAAAATGTGGGAATATATTCATGAAATCTTGTTTGTCGAGCACTTTAATATGTTTCAGTGATGCCATTTGCTGCTTAAACTCAGCAACGTGATTCAGCAGGGCATTTAGTAATTTATAACCTTCCATTTCTAATTGCTTTTGGCATACATCCAGCGAGGCAATGAGCTGATATTTTGGTGAGGTACTGGCGTAAATACTGTAGATCTCACGAAAGAAATCGGCATCGAAATCAGGGTCATTAACATGAATATAAGACGCCTGAGAGAACGCTGAAACCACTTTATGTGCCGAATGGGTAACATAGTCTGCGCCAGCATTAATAGCTGAGTAGTGGCGTAAACTTGGATGGAAAAGCGAGTAAGCAAACCACGCTTCGTCGATAAACACTTTAATACCGTGCTGGTGTGCAAATTCAACCACTTGTTTTAAATCGCTAAGCAGACCATCGTAAGTACAGCCGGTTAAAACCAGTAATTTAGCATCGCTATTTTGCTCAATCGCTTGCTTAATGTCAGCCAATGAAGGGGGCGCGAAGATACCATATTTAGGATTTAAAATACTCGATAAATAAATAGGTAAACTAGCCGATTGCAAAATGCCGTAATGTACTGATTTATGGCAGTTTCGGTCGATGATCACCTTATCGCCTTTACGTAGTAAAGTTTGCAAAATAATCTTATTTGAAGTGGATGACCCATTGGTAACAAAGTAGGTATGTTTTACTTCAAATGTCGCCGCCGCTGATTCTTGAGAGCGGCCTATGGTGTTGGTGCTGTCTGATAATGAACCAAGCGAGTCGACAGAAACCGACAGGTCGCCAACAAATACGTTACGGCCATAAAACTGATAAAAGTCTTTAATATACGGAGAATTTCTAAAGCTAGCACCGCCACTGTGACCAGGTGTGTGCCATGAATCGTTCGATTCACCGACATAACGACGGTAGGCGGTCCAAAATGGCGTTTCTGAACGGTCATCAAAGTCATTGATCATATAGCCCAAGATTGCTTCTGGGTCTGAAATGACCTCATCTTTAAAAAAGAAAGATTCAATTTCTTCTGACTCGTTGACTATCTCCAAGCCTTTCGTATCGTCACCAATAACATAAACAGGCAGTTCTAGGCGTATGCCTTTTAATTGCTCGATAAAACGGCTATAGGTGCGCTCGCCATTGTTCAGTACATCCCAACTAAGTACTACAGCTTGAATATCGCCATCTTCCTCTACATATTTCAACGCCTGCTTGAGCTCTATGCACTCGATAATGTCGATATCAACATCACTTCGTTCAAAATTAGGGATTGTTTTTTCTAGGTTCGTTGAAAGCTCTTTTAAGGTGGCAGGATCTTGTTCAATTAACAAGATACGAAGTAAAGGTAACATAGCAACTCATATAAAAAATTTCACATTACTCAACAGCATAACGAAAGGATGGAAGCTTGTGAAATGATTACGCTGATATTTTTTGTTCCGATACTGATTATACTTTTTTCGTGTTAATCGCAGATAGTTGAAATTACATGTTCTTACTGTAAAAGTAATGCTTAAGTAAAAGGTTAATTGAGCTCTCTGCGATAAAAGCACTCAAGCCAGATACAGATAAAAATAAAGATAAACATGCTAGGGAGAATAAAACATGGCGCATGTTGCCAATTTCAAAACTGTAGTCATCTCTACATTGTTTGCGTTTTGTACGAGCGCAGTTAATGCAGATGAAGTCTCAGATTCAAACAATAAAAAGTCGATACCCGAAGCCACTAAATTTGTGACCCAGCATAAAGGCACCTTTAATGGTACAAAGCTGAAATACGAAGCTGTAGCCGGTGAAACTTATTTGTTAAACAAAAACGAAGAGCCTAAAGCTGCTATCTTTTCGTTTGATTACCTAGCTGCAGATGACAACAAGAACAGACCCGTCACATTTATCTGGAATGGTGGCCCGGGCTCATCGTCTAATTGGTTACATATGGGCGCTTATGGTCCGAAACGAGTCGTGGTACCAAGCGATGCAACGGCTCCTGGATTGGCTCCTTACGAATTAAAAGATGCGCCTGAGACGATACTTGATGTGACTGATATGGTGTTTGTGGACCCTGTTGGTACAGGTTACTCGCGCGCCTTAGGTGACACTGACAGCAAAGCCTTTTGGGGCTTGAATCAGGATGCATCTGTTATTGCTGATTTTATTGCCCAGTGGCTAACAAAAGAAAATCGCTGGAATGCACCCGTATTTTTATTGGGAGAGAGCTATGGGACAACTCGAGCAGCTGCGGTTTCTAAAGTACTTATGGATAAACACCTGATTAATGTAAATGGTATTATTTTTGTGTCACAGGCCTTAGACTATCAAGGTTCAAGCCCTTATGTTAATGACAACATCATTTCTTACATCACTTACATACCCACACTTGCTGCAACTGCTTGGTATCATAAAAAAGTAGACACATCAGGAAATTTTGAAGCGTTTATAGATGCGAGCCGACAATTTGCAGTTGATGAATTACTACCAGCCTTATTTAAGGGGAATACCCTTAGTAAAGCTGACAGAAAGCAAATTGTTGACGGCCTTCACCGTTATACAGGGCTAAGCAAACAATATATTGAGCAGGTTGATTTACGCATTAATGCCTTTAGATTCGCTAAAGAGTTATTGCGTGATGAGGGCGTCGCAGTAGGCTTTCTTGATGGACGTTATAAGCTTGATGAGAGAGACGATTTAACAGCAGCTCCTAAGCAAGACGCGTCAAAAGTGATAGGGCCAGCATATAAAGCGGCACTGATGAAATACATGCGCACAGATTTAAACGTACAGTGGAAAAGAAAATACCTAAACCCAGGCGATCCTGAGTTATCAGATAACTGGCGCTGGCGTACAGCTCCTGATGGACAAGGCTGGGAGCCAAGGTACGTCAATACAGCGCCAGATTTATCTTATGTGCTTCGCAGCAATCCGCAAATGAAAGTGATGGTCGCCTCTGGTTATTACGATATTGTCACGCCATTTTTTGATGCTGAATACACCTTAAATAGACACGGTATATACGCTGATAAAATTGACTATCACTATTATCACGGCGGTCACATGATGTATGTTCACGAACCAGCAAGAGTGGCGCTGTTAAATGATACGCGAGAGTTTATTAAAAAGCAGGTGAGCCAAAACCCACGATAATGACTAGGAACATTGTGCCAAACCCTGTGTTTGGCACAATGCGCAAAGGGTGTGATAGAAAAGGTTAAGAACGTTACACATATAGTGTCTATCAAGGATTAACCATTGGTGCATATCGACCATATTTGTTGCCAATGTTTGCCAATATCTGCCATAATCAAAGACTGTAAATATACAGGAATTAACTATGGCAACTTTAAATATCTCTATTCCAGATGAAATGCGCTCATGGATTGATGCCCAAGTTGAGTCAGGTCGATTCTCAAATGCAAGTGATTATATCCGCGATTTGATCCGCCATAATCAGAGTGAAAAAGATGCTATTAGAATGGCATTAGTAGAGGGTGAGCTAAGTGGTGAGAGT
>Ga0208334_100585_pt1 | contig 11488 bp, 9 predicted proteins | sample DeeseametaMP0900_FD_184201 | JGI IMG/M metagenome (GOLD analysis project Ga0208334, IMG submission 184201) | Marine microbial communities from the Deep Indian Ocean - MP0900 (SPAdes) | ecosystem: Environmental > Aquatic > Marine > Oceanic | place: East of Durban, South Africa, South Indian Ocean...
CAGAAAGTGCCTCGGATGGCGAACCCCGACCGAGGCATTCCGGGAAGAGATGAAGAAGCTGAGATTGCGGAAACTGTCGCAACGAGCCTTGAGACAACATGGCGGCAGAGCACCAACCTGCAGACTCTCGTTATGAATGAGGGACCAGCAGGGGGCAGGTCATCTTGCTTCGTCCTGCTGTCCACTGACTTTCGCACCCGGGCTGACGGTGGAATATCCGCGGCCGCCGTTTTTTCACGTAAATGACACTTAACACACAGGCCGCTGTTACAAAGATCGTCGAGAGCTGTGCACACGTGTGCAACCCAATGCCGCGTGCGCCCCACAGCTTGGAGAATACGATCCCATGAAAAAGATGACTAGCGCATTGGCGCTGATCGCCGCCACGGCCGCCGCGCCGGTTCTGGCAGAAGACATCACCATCACAGTCTGGGCCGGCGGGTCCAATGACAGCGACCACTACCGCATAGACAATATCCGGATTGCCGCCGACATGCTGTCGCGCGAAGCAGCCATCCGCGGCGAAGAGTTGAACATCACCGTCGAAGGCAAACGCGATTTCGACGGCTGGGACGGCTTCAAACAGGCCGTGACCCTCGGCGCCGAAGCGGGCAATGCGCCCAATATCGTCGTCACCTCGCATCTGGACATCGCCCCCTGGGCCAGCGCCGGCTACATCGTCCCGGTCGAGGACTACGTCGATCTGGACGCCTGGCCGCTGAACAACGTCTACGGCAACCTGATGGAAATCGCGGCGTTTGACGGCATGCAGTGGGGTGTGCCCCAGGACGCGGAAAGCCGCCCGTTCTTCTATTGGAAAGAGACCTTCGCAGCGCTCGGCTACAGCGAGGCGGACATGGACGCCATGTCTGCCCGTGTCGAGGCCGGTGAATACACCCTGCGCGACATGCTGGCCGATGCCAGGAAAGCCGTCGACATGGGCCTTGTCGAAAAAGGCTACGGCTTCTATCCGCGCGTGTCCAACGGGCCGGACTACGCTCAGTTCTATCAATCCTTCGGCGGTGAGCTGACGGACCCCGAAACCGGCAAGCTGCTGTTCGACCGCACTGCCATGACCGAGATGTACCAGTTCTTTGTCGACGCGGTGGATGCCGGTGTCACCCGCAGGAACCACATCGGCACCGAATGGGACCAGTGGTATTCCGAAGTTGCCAATGGCAAAGCCGCGTTCTGGCACGGCGGCACATGGCATTATGGTCGCTATACCGGCAAGGAAGGCAACGAAGACTTCTTCGGCACCGTCGGCTTTACCCTGATCCCGGCGGGCAATGATGCGGGCCGCGCCAATACCGTGACCCACCCGCTGGTCTATCTTCTTACCGATCAGGAAGACGACCGCGCCGAAGAAATCGCCGCGCAACTGGTCGCCATCGCCTCTGAGCCGCGCCTGAACACGCTGCATGCGATCAAGTCCTCGCATCTTGCCATCGGCAAGGCCGAAGCCGGTCTTGACCTCTATTCCGGTGACCGCTGGGCCGCCGAGGCTACCGAAGTCCTGCTGCCGCACGCCAATGCGCAACCGAACCACCCCAACTACGGAGCGTTTTCGGAAGCGATGTTCAAGGGCCTCGAAGCCGCCTGGACCGGCGTTCAGACCCCCGAAGAAGCCGTGGCCGAAGTGGAAGCGCAACTGACCGCCACTCTGGGCGACGAGCTGATCGTTCGCTGAGCCTGATCCGGCTGAAATCCGGCGACGGCGCGCACAATCAGCCCGCCGTCGCCCCTGTTCAATCACGAGGTGCGACATGACCCGACAGACCCTTTTGGGCTTGGGCTTTCTCAGCCCCGCGTTGCTGGCGGTAATGATGTTCTTTCTGCTTCCCGTCGTGCTGACGGTGGTTTTTGCCTTTACGAACATGAGCACCTCGACCGGCATTCTGGGCGGCGAATACCAGATCAGCGAAAGCGACCTGCGCCGCCTGCCGGCAGTGGGTGTTGGCGAAGATGCGGTGGCCCTGTTGGCAGGTGCCGGATACGCGGTGCAGCCCGAAACACTGGCCCAGTTTGCCGCTGAATTCGGCGAGGACCGCGCCGCAGAGCTGGACAAGCTGCATGGTGGCGCAAAGTTCGACGACCAGCGGGCCATGGAACGGGCGCTGAAAGAGCTGCGGCGAAACCCGCTGCGCAAGGTCCGCGACCGCAAGACGGCGGCAGACCTGTTCCGCGTCTCGATCCTTGGGCAACGGTTCGCCACCCGGGATGATTTCGCCTTGGCGATCACCGATCTTGGCGTGCCAGAGCGCGACCGCCTCGCGCTGACCGAGGCGGCCTATACCGGGTGGACCTTTACCACCCAGAATTTTGAGTTGCTGTGGGAATTGCCTGCCACATGGCGTTATGCGCTAAACTCCGTCATCTATGTGGTTCTGACGCTTGCTTTCAACGTGGGCTTCGGTCTTTTCCTTGCGCTGTCGACCTTCTATCTGCCAAGCCGCACGGCCCAGACGTTTCGGGCCATCTGGTTTTTGCCGCGCATCCTGCCCCCTGTGCTCTATGTGCTGATGTGGCAATGGCTGACATGGGATCAGGGCTTTATCTCGGCCATGCTGCGCCCCTTCGGCTTTGAGCCGATCAACTGGATGCGTCACACCGCCACCCATGCCTGGACATTCATTGTGTTGATCAATGGCTGCGTGGGGGCGTCGTTGGGAATGATCCTGTTTTCCTCCTCGCTGCGCGCGATCCCCGAAACGCAATTGTTCGCGGCACAGGTGGACGGGGCCAACCGCTGGCAACAGGTCCGCCATGTGCTGTTGCCGCAGATGCGCTGGCCGATCCTGTTCATCACCTCGTACCAAACCTTGTCGCTGCTGACCTCGTTTGAATACATCCTGCTGGCCACCGATGGCGGGCCGGGCAGACAGACTGAGGTCTGGGCGCTGGCCGCTTATCACACCGCGCTTTCGAACTATGGCGGCAATCTCGAATACGGGTTGGGGGCCGCCTATGCGCTGGCGCTGGTGATCATCGGCATCCTGCTGTCGGCGCTGTACCTGCGTTTCTTCAAATTCAGCGAACTCGTTGCAAAACCGAGGATCGAACAATGAACACCAAGGGAAACTGGATGCTGATCCTCGCGCTGTCGCTGATCTCGGCGCCGCTGGTCATCATGTATGGCTTTCAGTTGATCGACAGCGTGTCGCGCCCCGCGCCCGGCGGCATCATCCCGCAGGAGTGGGAGTTGACCAACTGGCGCTTCCTCTGGACAAGCATCGACAGTGCGCGGCCCTCCATCTGGCGGGTGACCTTCAACACATTCGTCTTTGCCAGCGCGACCGCGCTTCTGGTCTGTGCGTTTTCGATCACGGCGGCCTATGCGCTGTCGCGGCTGAACTTTCCGGCGCGGCGGTTCTTTCTGGCCGGGTTGATCATGCTGCATGCCTTTCCGACGATCACCCTGATCATCGCGATCTTCATCGTGCTGCAATTTCTCGGGCTCTACGACAGCCTGATGGGCGTGATCCTTGTGAAAGCGGCACTGGAATTGCCCTTTGGCATCTGGATCATGAAAGGCTTTTACGATTCCGTCCCATGGGAAATCGAAATGGCGGGTGTGCAGGACGGCGCGTCACGGTTCCGGGTCTGGCGGGAACTGATCCTGCCGCAGGTCAAACCGGGCCTTTCGGCGCTGTTGATCTTTTCCTTCCTCGCCGGCTGGTCGGAATTCATCCTGCCGCTGGTGCTGGCGCCCGGCGCCGATGCCCAGGTTCTGGCCACCTACATGAACGCGGTCATCGCGGACGACACCCGCCCCGACTACGGGCTCTTCAAGGCGATCGGCATGTTCTACGCATTGCCGGTCATCGCCGTTTACCTGCTGTTCCAGAAACGGCTCATGAACATTTATGGCGGAGGCACGAAAGGCTGATGCGGATCGAACTGCAAAACTTTACCAAACGCTTTGGCGACACCACCGTCATCGAGGACATGTCGCTTTCGGTCGCCTCCGGCGAGATGATCGCGCTGCTGGGGCCGTCGGGCTGCGGCAAGTCCACCACGCTGTTTGCGATCAGCGGCATCCACCGGATCGACGGCGGCACGCTGCATTTCGGGGATCGGGACGTGACCCGCCTGCCGCCGCAGGACCGGCCCGTCGGCGTGGTGTTCCAGAACTATGCGCTTTATCCTCACATGAGCGTGGCGGACAACATCGGCTTTCCGCTCAGGGTGCAAAATCTCAAACCGGCCGAGATCAAACGCCGCGTGGGCGAGATGGCGGAACTGGTTCAGATCGGCAATCTTCTGGCCCGCAAACCGCAACAATTGTCCGGCGGCCAGCAACAGCGCGTGGCGCTGGCACGCGCGCTTGTGCGCAAGCCCGATGTGTTGTTGCTGGACGAACCGCTGGCCAATCTCGACGCCAAGCTGCGGCTGGAAATGCGCTCGGAAATCCGCAGGCTCCAGCGCGAAACCGGCATCACCGCGATCCTTGTCACCCATGACCAGATCGAAGCCATGTCGATGTGTGACCGCATCGCCCTGATGAAGGATGGCCGGATCGAACAAATCAGCACTCCCGGCGACATGTACGAACGTCCCGCGTCCCGCTATGTGGCCGGGTTTCTGGGCAATCCGCCGATCAGCTTCTTGCGGGCCGAGGCCAATGGCCAACTGACAATCGGCGCCGACAACGCTCTCCCCCTGCCCCATGGCACCGCGGCCCGCGGGCCGATCACGCTAGGCGTGCGCCCCGAACATTTCGGCCCGCAGCATCGCGGGCCATCCATCGCCGGGCAGGTCAGTTTCATCGAGCCGCAAGGCCGCGAAGACCTGATCGACGTGACCCTGCCCTGCGACCAACGGCTGCGCGCCATCGTGCCCGCCGGCCATGACATCGCGCTAGGACAACCCGTCAACTGGCAGCTTGACCTGTCTCGCGTGCATCTGTTTGACGCCGAAGGAGCCCGCCTGTGACCGCATCCCCCGACTGGACCCGCCCGGACCGCCCTTATGCCATCGCCCACCGGGGCGCTTCCGCCTATGCGCCTGACAACACGCTAGAGGCATTCCGCATCGCCAGCGCGCTTGGCGCGGAAATGTGGGAAGTCGATATTCGCATATCGTCCGACGGCCAGATCATCGCGTTCCACGACAAGATCCTGTCGGACGGGCGCAAGATCTCTGACATAAGCTTTGCCGAAATCCTCGCCCACACCACGGCAGAAAACCGTCCCTGCCCCCTGTTGCGGGATGTGATGGCCGAGGCCGCGATGCTGGGCACCGGCATCTACGCCGATATCAAGGACACCCGCGCAACCCTGCCGGTGCTGCATATGCTGCGCGATCACGGCATCACCCGCGCCATCCTTGGCGCCTTTGACCGGGAGGCCGCAAAGCTTCTGGCCGAAGCCGACAGCCCCTACCCCCGGTCCGTGCTTGTGCCGCTGGGCGCGGAGCCCTTCGCCTATGCCCAAGGCGCGGATGTGATCCACCTGTGCTGGGAACATATGGACCGGCCGCAAGACACGCTGACCGACGCCCTGTTTGAACGCGCCTTTGCCCAGGGCCAGCGCATCGCGATCTGGCACGAGGAAGACCCGGAGCGCATGGCCGCTATCCGCACCCGCCCGGTGATCGGCATCTGCTCGGACCGGCCCGAGCTGGTCAACCAGCCGGGGCGTGGCCTGCCGTTTCAGACGGTTTGCCACCGCGGCGCCAATAAAGTCGCGCCGGAAAATACCCTGCCGGCGCTGGAATGTGCGCTGGCGGCGGGCTTTGATTATGTCGAATGCGATCTGCATCACACCGCCGACGACGCGATCGTCATTCACCACGATGCCACGCTGGAAAGAACCACCAATGGCGCGGGCCCGATCAGCGATCACACCTTGGCCGAAGTGCGCGCGCTTGACGCCGGTGGCGGGTTCAGCCCCCATTTCACCGGCACCCCGATCCCCACATTGGCCGAAGTTCTGGCACTGCTGCACCGCTATGACGGTCGCGCCTATCTTGAGCTCAAATCCGCGCCCCCGGCCCCGGTCTGGCAAGCGGTCTGCGCGGCGGGATTGCAGGATCGCGTGTTTTTCTGGTCATTCGATCACGCCAAGCTGCAAGCTCTGCGCGCTCTTGCCCCACAAGCGAACATCATGGCGCGGCGGCAGGATTATCCAACGCTTGCGGATACGCTGGCCGATCTTGCGCCGCAGATCGTGGAATTCACCTTGCCCGAAGGCACGGGGGATTTCGCCGCCGTTCGCGCCGCAGGCGCATCGGTCATGCTGGCCGCAATGGCCGGTGATGCCGGCACCTTGGCGCAGATCGTGGCCGCCGCGCCTGACCTTGCCAATGTCGATCATCCCTTTGCGCTTGCCCGATTGGTGCGCGCCGATGGATGATCACCGTCGACCCACATCTTACGACGTGGCGCGCATGGCCGGGGTCTCGCGCTCTGCGGTGTCGCGCTGTTTCACTCCCGGTGCCAGCATCGCCGATGACACCCGCGCCAAGATCATGGAGGCCGCGCGCGCATTGGGCTATCGCACCAACGCACTGGCGCGAAACCTCAAATCGCAGCGATCGCAGCTTGTCGCCATCCTTGCCTCGCGGCTGGACACGCCGTTTCGGGCGCGGCAGGTGAAACACCTTGCCCGCGCGCTGATTTCCGAGGGGTTTCGCCCGCTGCTTCTGACCGCTGATCACAGCGATGATCTGGAGCCCTTGCTCTCGTCGATGCTGGATTACAACCTCGCCGGGATGATCGTGACTTCGGATACACCGCCCGCCGCCGTGACCGAGGAATGTCAGCGACTGCGTGTGCCCGTTGTATTGATCAACCGCAACCCCGGCTCCAGCGGCGGCGACCGGATTCAGCTCGACCCCGATGCCGCTGCCGAGATCGTGTTCGACATGCTGCACGCGGCGGGTGCGCGCCGTTTTTCCGTGCTGCGCCCCAAGGATCGGACATTCACCGTGATCGGCCGGGTCAACAGCTTTTGCGAACTGGTCCACGCCAGGGGGATGCCCTGTCAGGTGATGCCCTGCGATGGCCAATCCTTTGAGGCCGGGCGTGATGCAATGCGCCGCCACGAAGCCACCCTGCGTTCCTGCGATGGCCTCTTTGCCGCGAATGACTTGCTGGCCTGCGGCGCGCTTGACGGGCTTCGCGGTGATCTGGGGCTGCGCGTGCCACAGGACATTGCCGTTGTCGGGTTTGACGACATTGAACAGGCCAGCTGGGCGTCTTATGATCTCAGCACCGTGCGCCAAGATGCCGGCACACAGGCCGCCATGGCGGTCGAGGCAATGAGCTACCGACTGCAAACACCGGATGCCCCGACACTGGTGACACATCTGCCGCTGCACCCGGTGGCACGCGGCACCACAGGAAAGATCGAACAACCATGAACATGCAGGGCCGATTGTCCTTTGCCGCCGCTCTGGCCCGAGAGGCCGGAACGCTGGCCCGTGACATGCGCGCGGCCCATGGGGGGCTGACCATCGACGCCAAGGGGCCGCAGGATTTTGTCACCGCCGCCGATCTGGCGGTGGAGTCCCTCATCCGCACACGCCTTGCGGAACACTTCCCCCAAGACGCCATCATTGGCGAAGAGGGCGGACGCCGCGGCGATACCTCCTCTGGCGAGGTCTGGATCATCGACCCGATCGACGGTACGACGAATTTCCTGCGCGGCATGCCGGACTGGGCCGTGTCCATTGCCTGTGCCAGCGCGAGCGAAATCGTTTTGGGTGTGATCTTTGCGCCCGATCTGGATCTGCTGTGCGAGGGGCTGTTGTCCGGCGCCCCCGTCGCACGCAAGAATGGCGTTCCCCTTCAGGTGGACGCTGGATGCGCCGCTGCCAAAGCGCTGATTGCCGTCGGCTGGTCGCCGCGCACGCCCTTTGCCGATCATGCCGCGTTTCTGGAACGGATCGTGGCGCAGGGCGGCGAATTCCGCCGCAGCGGCGCGGCCACCATTGGCCTGATCGGTGTCGCCTCGGGCTGGGTCGACGCCTATGCGGAGCGCGAGTTGAACCTGTGGGATGCCGCCGCCGGCATCGCGATTATCAAGGCCGCGGGCGGCACGGTGGTGGCCCCCGCCTTTACCCCGGAGCTGACAGCCCCTGCGCCCTTCCTTGCGCTCGCCCGCGCAGATCATGAATTGGCACCCCTGCTGCGTGACAATGTATTGGGTGACACTTTCCGGGATGAACCGCAGGCCGACACCAAACGATGAGCTTTGCTGACGAAGGTGGACGTCAAAAAACGGCGCTCGTTCAAGCGCAGAACGCCGGACGAGGCATATTGGCAGGGTCGAGATCAGAAATTGGCGGCATGAAAGCCAAGTCCGATACACCTTGGGACAGCCGGCGAACTGTCCAGAGAACCGAAATCGACCGAGGCGAGGTCAAGACCACGGCGCCCTGGTCGCAGGCCGAGATAGTGGCGCGTCCGGGTTGATCCTGGCCGAACGGACGGTTGTCCGATCTTGCCGCGCTGGGGTTTGCCCCGGATCACCAGATTTGCGTCCACGAGAGTTCGGAAGATCCCCGAAATCGCATTGGGGGACGGACCGGTGGCCTGAGTCGCCTCTGCCTTGGTCAATTGCCCATCCTGCGGATCAACTTGAGGATCAGGTGCTCGTTGTAGTTCCCCGCGGCGACCTCGTTGGATCGCCTTTGGCGGTTTGACCGGAGTAGCGCCTCTCGGTCAGAAGGCGACGCATCGGGCCATGTATCACTTTGATTTTTGGAAGGTCTCATCACATTGGCCGACGCTGCCAAAGTAAGATTTCTTGCCAGTTTGACAAGCAGCGGCGCGGGTCAGAGCGCACCATTACTTACTTTCGAATGAATTATTTATTGACTCGCGAGCCCTTCACGTTCTACCCAGAGCCCGCGTCTGCCGAAGAGATTTACAGCAGGTGCCTCGCTCCGGTTGCATGTTGCGACCGCAACAACGGACTGTCCAAACCAGACACCATTAATTACTTCATCAGGAAGTTTTATGGTTCCAAAACCTCGGACAACAGAACGACTTTTGGAGGAAACATGACCCTTAGAACCTGTGTTACGGCACTCGCCACCCTCGGTGCAGCCTCGTTTGCCGGCACCGCATATGCCGGCAGCCACGCGGCTGGCGCCTGCCTGATCACCAAGACCGACACCAACCCGTTTTTCGTCAAGATGCGCGAAGGCGCGACCGCCAAGGCCGAGGAACTGGGCGTCGCGCTCAATACCTATGCCGGCAAGGTGGATGGCGACAACGAGACCCAGGTCGCTGCGATCGAAACCTGCATCGCCAACGGCGCCAAGGGCATCCTGCTGACCGCATCGGACACCTCTGCCATCGTTCCCGCCGTACAACAGGCGCGCGATGCCGGCATTCTGGTGATCGCACTCGACACGCCGCTCGATCCGATCGACGCCGCCGACATGACCTTTGCAACCGACAATTTCAAGGCGGGCGAGCTGATCGGCCAATGGGCCGCCGCCTCCCTGGGTGACGAGAGCGCCAACGCCAAAATCGGCCTGTTGAACATCAATATTTCGCAGCCCTCTGTAGGGGTATTGCGGAACCAGGGATTCCTGCAAGGCTTCGGCATCGATCTCGGCGACCCGGGCAAATGGGGCGATGAAAAGGATCCGCGCATCGTCGGGCACGACGTGTCGGAAGGCAACGAGGAAGGCGGTCGCAAGGGGATGGAGAACCTGCTGGCCCAGGATCCGGAAATCAACGTGGTCTACACGATCAACGAACCCGCCGCTGCCGGCGCCTACGAGGCGCTGAAGGCCATCGGCCGGCAGGAAGATGTGCTGATCGTCTCGGTCGATGGCGGCTGCCCCGGGGTCGACAATATCGAGGCGGGGATCATCGGAGCGACCTCGCAGCAATACCCGCTGAAGATGGCCGCGCTGGGGGTCGAGGCGATCGCGACCTTCGCCGAAACCGGCGAGAAGCCGGAAGCGACCGAAGGCAAGAATTTCTTCGATACGGGCGTGGCGCTTGTGACCGACCAGCCGGCCGATGGCGTCGAGTCGATCTCGGTCGCTGAGGGCAAGAACCTCTGCTGGGGCTGATCGCCTGACTGTCCGGGCCGCACCGGCGGCCCGGACGGTTCTCTGACGTGGAACGCTCCGGCGGGTGACCTGCCCGCCCCCGTTTCTATTCCCGTGCCCGGACCCACCCGGCACAACATCTGGAGGCACTCATGTCCAACTCGGACAATTACGAAGCCGCAACCCAGGACGCCTCGACCGACGTCGCGTCGTTCGAGGAGAACCACAAGGGACTGGTCGGCAAGTTCCACGACCTGCTGCACACGACACCGGCCCTTGTGCCGCTGATCGTGCTGGTCTCGGCGATCATCTTGTTCGGCCTGCTGCTGGGCAGCCGATTCTTCTCGCCCTTCGCCATGACGCTGATCCTGCAACAGGTGCAGATCGTCGGTGTGCTGGCGGCGGCGCAGGCGCTGATCATCCTGACCGCCGGGATCGACCTCTCGGTCGGCGCCATCGCGGTGCTCTGTACCGTGGTGATGGGCAAGTTTTCCTTCAATTACGGCATCCCGCCATTCTTTGCGGTGATCGCCGGGCTGCTCTGCGGCACCGCCATCGGCGCGGCCAACGGCTGGCTGGTCAGCCGGATGAAACTGCCGCCCTTCATCGTGACGCTGGGCATGTGGCAGATCGTGCTGGCCGCCACCTATCTCTATTCCGCCAATGAAACCATCCGCAGCCAGGACATCGAGGCCGAAGCCCCGTTCCTGCAATTCCTCGGCACCACTTTCGACGTCGGCGGCGCGCGGTTCACCCTCGGCGTCTTCCTGATGATCGTGCTGGTGGCGGCGCTGGCCTATGCGCTGCGCTCGACCGCCTGGGGCCGGCATGTCTATGCGGTGGGCGATGACCCGGAGGCCGCCGAATTGGCCGGTGTCGACGTGCACCGAACGCTGATGTCCGTCTACATGCTGGTGGGCTTCATCTGCGGTCTCGCCGCCTGGGTGATGATCGGGCGGTTCGGTTCGGTGTCGCCTTCGGCCACGACCGGCGTGATCGGCAACATCCAGGCGATCACCGCCGTGGTGATCGGCGGCATCTCGCTCTTTGGCGGGCGCGGCTCGATCCTCGGCGCGTTCTTCGGGGCGCTGATCGTCGGGGTCTTCGAACTGGGGCTCCGGATGGCCGGCGCCAACCCGCAATGGACCTTCCTGCTCATCGGCGCGCTGATCATCGCCGCCGTGGCCGTGGACCAGTGGATCAGAAAGGTGACAGCATAATGGAACCGATACTCAAGGGACGCAACCTGACCAAGCGCTACGGCAAGGTGACGGCGCTCGACCGCTGCGACTTCGACCTCTATCCGGGCGAGATCCTCGCCGTGATCGGCGACAACGGCGCCGGCAAGTCGACGCTGATCAAGGCGGTCTCGGGCGCAGTGATCCCCGACGAGGGCACGGTGGAGTTGGACGGCAAGCCGGTCAACTTCCACTCGCCGATCGACGCCCGCAACGCCGGGATCGAGACCGTG
>Ga0208334_100587_pt1 | contig 11479 bp, 12 predicted proteins | sample DeeseametaMP0900_FD_184201 | JGI IMG/M metagenome (GOLD analysis project Ga0208334, IMG submission 184201) | Marine microbial communities from the Deep Indian Ocean - MP0900 (SPAdes) | ecosystem: Environmental > Aquatic > Marine > Oceanic | place: East of Durban, South Africa, South Indian Ocean...
ATATAAGTGAATAAAGTTTTATATGAAGGTTAAAAGAATTAACCATAATGTTTTCTCCCAATATATTTGAATTATATGAGATTTGAAAGAAATAATCAAGTATGATTTTCAATACTTAAGTATCAGTATTATTGAAAATATAATGGCATATTGGAAGTACCATTAGTAGCTGATACTCCGCCCGAATCGGGCGAGGCTTTCTTGCTCATTTTTGGTAAAAAGCAGGTATTAACAATATTAAGATATTTTATGTTTGGATTTTTTACTTGACACTTTTGTTTTTAAGTAGCTCATTAAGCTCTTATCTTCTAACTGTTCAATAGCGTTTTCTACTCTTTGATTTATATCATTTAGTTCAACTCCTTGAATAGTACTTTTTTGATATAAATTAAAATAATCTTCAAAATTATTTTTAACTTTTTCTTCTAATAATGTATGTTCTTTTTGAGTAGTTAGATCTGTTTTTAAATCTTTATAAGTATATTTAATAATATTTTTTAACATTTCAATATTATTTTTAAAGGATTCAGATTGTTTAATTAATTCTTCTTTAAGTTCAGTTAATTCTTGACTATCTTTTTTCTTTTCAATTTTTTTAATTGTTTTTTCTATATCTTTTGAAAGCTGTTTGAATGATTTCAAATCATCTTTTAATGGAAGTTCAACATGATGATAAAAATTAACAGTACGCCAAGAATAAGAACGCATTCTTGAATATTCATCATGAGCTAACCAATGTTCTTCTTTTCCAAGGAAGTTGTTTAAAATTTGTTTTAAATTTTCATATTTCATAGTTTATTCCTAAATTATTGTCATGTTTAAATTATAACATAAAAATAAAAATTATACGTAATTATAATTTTGTCTAAAAAAACACATAAATAATACTTGATTTTAACAAAAATAGATCATATAATGTACAATAATTTATTGAATTAAAATTTTGGAGCAAAAGAATGTCTTTATATAATTATTTTGTAGAAACAAAAGAAGGTTTAACTTTTCATTTTTATACTTCTGATATAAAAGAAGTTGAAGAGGAATTAAAAAGAAAAAAAGAGTTTAGTGAAGGTGATTACTGGATACTTGACGCTGGTTATAATGAAGACATTAAAGATGTATATGAAGTATTTGAAGAAGATGATGGTTTTGTAAAAATTCCAAAATCTTCTGTTATTAGATTTTTTTCAGTTGCAGGTAAGCCACCAAAGCAATTAAAAGCTATTAAATCTAAAAATCTTTTTAATTTTCTAAAAAAGTAATATAAAAAAAATAATTATATTTAATAAATAAAATAACATTAAAAAAATAAAAAGAAGATTAAAGTTTAATCTTCTTTTTGTTTAATAAATTGCTACTTTCTTTTTTCTTTATTTCATCTTCAAATCGTTTATTAAATTCAAAATCTTCTAAAACTTGTTTTTTAATTGCAAATTTATATTCAGCAGGAAGTTTAATTTTTTCTAATTCTTCAACATGCTTATTTGACACATGCTCTAAAAAACTTTGACTAAGACTTTCTAATGAATGACTTTTTTCGTTATTTTTTATCATTGAATCAACAAAATTATTTACATTATAGCTTGCTGTATTAACAAATATATTTTGGAAAGCTTCTATTTTTAATAATAAATCATGTTTCTCTTCTTTATTTAGTTCACCAGCTAATACTTCATATCTATTATTATCAACTCTATGAATACTTATATCAAAAGCATTATCAGAATTTCCAAAAGTAATAAGGTGTCTTGAAAAATTGTTTAAATTTTGTTGATCAAGTATTTCTGGTTGTACTTTATATCCTAATTGTTTAAGTTTTTCTTTAATATCTTCAATTGGATTATGTTGACTATAATTATAGCTTTCAATTTCTTTAATTGTTCTGTTTGGCATATGTAGCTCCTTATATTTTACGTTTTATTTTTTTATCTATACACACTTTAAGATCTTCATTTAGTTTTACTAATGTTTTTTCTCTTAAATCATAAATTTTAATATAATCATTTTCAATATTTGAATATTGTTCTGTAAATTCTTTTACTATTTTATTATAACATTTTCTGAATTTAGCAATGTTTAAATTATCAATACTATGCAAATGCCTTATTAAAGATTCATTAATAGATTTTATTTCTCTTTCTACCTTGCTTAAACCTTTTCCACAAAAAGATAAAAATAATACATTTTTATCATTTTGCATAATTTTTTCTTTAACAGAGGGTATATAAGCTTTCCCTTCATCCGTATACATACTCGTGCAAATAACTTTATTATTAGCTTTTGCGTATTCAGCCATAGTTTTATAAAGGTTTGTCATTACGCCTTCTTGTCTTCTATAGTTGGCAATAGATATATTGCATATATTTAATATATTATTTTCTACGCTACAACTAAGCATTCCTATTAATTCATTTTCTGTTTTAGCAAAGAAAAACACTTTATCTTTTTGACTACTACTATTAAAACCACTATCATCAGCCATATGAGATCCTTTTAAATAATTATCAATATTATAATTATCAAAAAAACTTAAATTTTGTTCTTCAGTTATTTCTTTAAAAAGTGGTAAATCAGAATATACGCTTGATTTTCCTTTTGTTGTTTCTACAATAACTTTATAATCAGAATTTGAGAATTCACTATAATGATTTTTTAATTTTTCTGTTAATTTATTTAAAGATTTTAATTCTAATTTATGTTTTATTTCTGAAAATGGTTTATATCTATTATTAATCATTTCTTTAATGGAATTAATATAATCCTCTTTAATTTCTTTCATTACATGATTAATTATTTGTTTTTGTTTTTCTTCTGGCTTAGAGAAACTAAGAGCAATATCAAGTAAGGCATTATTATATTTTGATTTAAAAGTTTTATATATTTTTTTTCTTGATTCATTATTATCAATCATTTCTCTAATATCATCAGGACATTTCCCAAGTTTATCATCTTTATAAATTGTCCAAAGATCATAGGTTGATAATTTTTCTTTTTCATTATCTGTTTTTAATAAACTAATTGCTTTTAATTTATTATGCATAATTAAACTTCCAATGCCATTTGAGTTAATGTAATCTCTATATAAAAAACTATCAGGAAAAAAATTTCCGTCTTTTGATTTATAATAAAGTTCTGAACACATTTCTGTATTTTTTCTATTTTCTTCAAGACAAATTTCTTTTTTCATAAATTGAAATAATTTTGAAGCTGATTGTTCTTGTTTATCGAATTTGCTGCCTATATATCTTTCTATATTATGAATAAAGCTTTTATCTTCTCTATTTATTTTCTCTATTTCTTCTGTTATTTCCTGAATAGTATTTGTTTTTTCAATTATATTTACAAATGTATTTATTTGATTTAAAATATGATCATTTAAATAAATAGTTTGGATGTCAGATAACATATTATGCTCATCTTCATAGTAGAAATCATCATAATCATAATCTTCTTCTATTTCTTTTTTTTCATTTGGAATATATACCGAAACAACATTTTCATTTGAATATCCATTAGTAAATCCTTTAATAGAGCTTAATTTAGGCTGATAAATATATAGTTCTTTTTTATCATTTTCACATAAAGTAAAATGTTTGTAGTTGTCTTTAAAATAGTCGTCTTGCATTAGAGAATATAAAAGTAAAGAAGCCAAAGAGTTATTATCTAATTCAGTTTCATTTTCTTTAACTAATTCTGCAATTTTAGTATGTAATTTCATAATCACCTTTAATTTTTTAATTGATTTTATATCATTTTATCATAAATTATGTTTTTTGTGATATAATTATATTAAACAAGGATTATTTTTATGGATAAAATTATACAAAGCAAAAAATTAACAAGTTATGAACTAGAAATTGAAAATTTTTTAAAAGAAAAAATAAATACATTAACGACAAACGAATATTTATTTAGACAGTCAAATGATGTTTATAATTTAACTTTTGAAAACTTAATAAATATACTTAACAGAAGGGTAGAAGGATTTCAAAAGAACGTTGAACTTAGTTTACAATTAAAAGAAAAATATAAAAATAAAGATTTTTCAAAAGACATTAAAGATATTTTTGAAAAACAAATAGAATTACAAGAAATTAATATAAAAAAATACGGTGACGTAAGTAAGTATCTATTAGATTTTGTTAGAGATGAAAGTAAAACAAAAATCGAAAAAATAAATAATTTAATAGAAAATAAAGATTACTTAATAGAAAATGTAAAACTAATGAATAAGTTTCATCATATATTAAAAGAAAATAATCATAATGTAATTCAAAGAGCCATTGATGTTTCTCCTAATAAAAGTATTATGCAATTTCTTTCCGACAAAAAAGAAGAATTGTTTGGTAATAAAACAATTAAAAGAACTCAAAAATTAAAATAACCAAGTTTATTGATTTTATTTTTTTTTAAGTTAGTATAATTTAATGATTTTAAGGACAAGCAGTTGAATAAAGTAATAAGATATATAGGTTCAAAAGAAAAATTAATCAATTTTTTATCAGAGGTTATTTTTAATAATTATGATCAAATAAAATTTTTAGATGGTTTTACTGGTACAACTGTTGTTTCTAAGTATTTACAAGAAAATACTAACTTTGATTTGTATTTAAGTGATATGTCGAATTATTCAGAAGTTTTATCTTCAAGATTATTTTTAAATGAATGTAGAGAATCAATATTTAAATACATAAATGAAATAATAAATATAACAATTGAAAATAAAAATATACATGAAGGTGTGTTTTTTAATGAATTTTCAATTAATGGAAGACCAACTACAATAGAAACTTCAGCATTCCAAAATCAAACTGTAAATTCAAGAATGTTTTTTACAGAAGATGTAGGATTGAAAATAGATACTATAAGGTTTTATATTAGTAATTTATATAATAATAAAAATATTAATTATTATGAAAAAAATCTGTTATTAATGTTATTGGTAGCTTTTGCTGATAAAAATGCAAATACTACTTCTGTTTATGGTGCATATCTAAAAAAACAAAACAGGGAAACAGTTCCTTTAAATAAAGATTTTTCAGATATTTTAAAAAAAGAGTATAATGAGAAATATAAGTCTCCTATAAAGTATTATAAAGGTGATATATTAGATACTCTTAATAAAATAGAAGAACTTGATGTTATTTATCTTGATCCTCCTTATAATACAAGAAAATATGAATCAAATTATCATATATTAAATTATATTTGTGATTTAGACTTTAACAAAAATCAAATAAAAGAAAATTCCAAAACAGGTTTACCTAAATTAAAAACAAAAAACCTTTTTGGTTCTAAAAAAGATACCAGAATTATTTTTGAAGATATGATTGTTAATGCTATGTTGAAATCAAAAGAAACGTACATTAGTTATTCAACAGATGGTGAAATGACATTTGAAGAAATAAAAGATATTTGTAATAAAAATAATTTGGTGTTAAATACATATACAAAAGATTATAAAAAATATACTTCAAATAATAATAATAATAATAATAATAATAATAATAATAATAATAATAATAATAATAATGATAAAACATTACAAGAAATAATATACAGGATAGGTAAATAGCATGAAGCAAAAGTTGTTTAATTGGATTGGTGGAAAAAAATGGTTAGCGAAAGAGTTAAATGAAGTTTTTTCTAATTATAAAAAAATTGATATATATGCAGAACCTTTTGCTGGTGGTTTAGGTTCTTTTTTTTATACATTAGATAAATTACAAGAATTAGATGTAAAAGAAATATACTTGAATGATATTAATAATACAATTGTAGCCACATATTCATTAATAAAAGAAGATTATTTATCTATTTATAAAAGGTATGAAGAAATAGAGCTTGAATACAAAAAAACTATACCAGAAAAAGCATTTACTTTACATAAAACAAAACAAAAAGAAGAATTAAAAGTATTATTACAAGATAGTAGAGATTATTACAATAAAATAAAAACAAAATTTAATAAAGAAAAAAATAATAATTCAATTGAATCTGTTTCTTTATTTTTATTTTTAGCTCAACATTGTTTTAATGGTGTTTATAGAGAAAATGGTAAAGGTGAATTCAATACACCTTATAATTGGGAATGTGGTGTGCCTAATTTTGAAAGTAAATTAGAGTTATTAAAATCATATTCTAAAATATTTAACGAATCAAATATTTATTTTTCAAATAAAGATTGTTTTAGTTTTATGAATGATATTTTAGAAAAAGAAGGTAAAGTATTACTGTATTGTGATCCTCCTTATTTAAACTTAGAAATAGGTGAAAATAAATATAATAAAGAACATTTTGGTAAACCTCAACAATTGGAATTATTAAAATATTATCAAGAATTTGACAACGTAGTATTCAGTAATCATTTTTATGAAATATTTGAGGATTTTTGTAAAGAAAATAACTTTAAATATCAAAAATGTTATCGAGCAAATATAATGAGTGCTAAAAAAGATACACGAGGAAATAAAGTGGCAGAAATATTGGCTTATAAGTTGACTAAATAAAATTTAAGTATACAATTACATTCATCTTTGGAGATGAAAAATGAAAATAGAAGAAAGAATACTTAATGATAAAAACATAGAACAAATAATAAGAAAAGAAATTAAGGATGCTTTAACGAATAATATAATTAATTCATTTTCTTCAGCGCACTCAACTCGCTCTTCTAAAAGAAGTGATGAATTACATTTGGCATTACAAATTATTGCTCAAAAAATTTTTACACCTTCTTCATTATCAAAAAATAAAATAGAAATTAACATAGATTCAAATAAATCTGCAACCCAAATACCAGCAGCATTGGGTAAAAGTAAAAGCTATTCTGTTGATTTATTAGTGAAACAAAATTTAAAAAATAAAGTAGCAGTAGAAATCGCTGCTCCCATGTCAAGTTTGAATAAAAATTACGATAATAATCAAAATAAATTAATTGGAAGAGCCAGAAGGGTTTTTACTCATAAAGAAAATATACAAAATAATTTGGAATTTTATCAAGTTGATTTTTTGCCTAATATAGCTCCTGTATTTGATAAATCTGGTAATGTTTTAAAATTTGAAGAAGTATATATTGAAGATTTAGAAAATAATCCAGATTATGATCCTTCTTTAATATTACCTCTTTTAGAACGTCAAAAAGTAACAAATATAATATATGAGGTTAATCCAGAAATTTATAATTTAAAATTTAAAACAAAAAAAGAATTGTATGATAAAATGAAGTCTATGGATAGAGAAGAAATAATTACTAATATTGATATAAGTAATATTGTTGATTTTTATAATTCAATAGGAAGTTTAATAAGGAAATAAAATGATAAATAATATAATTAATGATTTTAAGATAGGAAAAATTAATATTTATCAAGCAGTATCTGAAATTGATCAGTACAGAAATGAAAGCAAAAGAAAATCAGAAGGTGTTGTCTATACACCCAAGTACATTGCTGACTCTATAATTGAAGGCATTAATTATAATATAAACGAAACATTACTAGAACCATCAGTGGGTCATGGAATTTTTATATTCTCATTAATAGAGTATGTAGAAGAAAAATTTAATTTAAATAAAAAAGAATTAAAAGAATGGTTTGAAAGCAAAATTTATGGAATAGATATAAATGAAGAAAATATTAAAGATTTAAAATTATTGTTAGTTGCTTATTTTGATAATAAAGATATAAACATATCAACTGATAATTTTATTGTAGGTGACGGTTTATTTACTAATATTTTAGATAGTTATGATTGTATTATAGGTAATCCTCCCTATATAAGAACAAAAAATTTAGAAACTTCATATTTAAAGAAGTTAAGAGAAAATTATAATTCTATGGAAAAAGGAAATGTAGATATTTATTATGCTTTCATAGAACATGCTTGGAAAAATGCCAAAAAATCATCATATATAGTACCAAATAGTTATATATATAATAAATCAGCAAAGTCTTTAAGAGAAATAGTTTTAAATGATATAGTATCTGTTATTGATTTTAAAAATACATTGATATTTGATAATGCAAGTACTTACACTTCAATATTTAATATAAATAAAAATCAAAAAAATGATAAAATACTGTATAAAAACAAATTAGAAGAAGATTTTCAAAAAATAGATAAAGAAAAATTAAATAACAATCAATGGATATTTAATGATTTCAATCAGGGAGAAAATAAAATTGAAAATTACTGTAAGATTAAAAGTGGTATCGCAACATTAAAAGATAAAATCTATATAATAGAAAACCCTATTGAAATTGAATATATGGATAAAAAATATATTAAGCATACTTATAATAAAAAAGAATACTTAATTGAAAAAGAATTAACAGTTGATTTTTATAAAATTACAAAATTAAATAAAGAATATAGAATTATTTATCCATATGATGATAAATTAAATATTATTAAAGAAGAAAATTTAAATAATAACTATCCATTTGCTTATAAATTTTTAAAAGAATGTAGAGTAGATCTTGATGCAAGAGATAAAGGTAAAGTAGATAAATATGAGTCTTGGTATGCTTATGGAAGAAAACAAGGGTTATCCAATAATAATAAAAATTATTATTTACTAATACCTCTAATGATTAGTAAAGGATTTAAATGTAAAACACTTATTGAACCTCAACATTTTTTATTTGCATCTGGTTTTGTTTTAGAATTTGAAAAAGAAAACGACTTAAATTTAATAAAAGATATATTAGAAAGTGATAAATTCTATAATTTTATAAAACAGCAAGGAAAACCTTGGGCTGGTAAAAAAGAATATTTTTCATTTACTACTACATTATTAAAAACATTTAAATTTTAAAATATATTTGAAAAAATATTTATTCATGTTATTTTTATCTGCAATTAAAGAATAAAATATTATAAGCATTTAGGAGTTATTATGAAATTAGCAGACTTTTTACTATCAATTGATTACGATACAAATTTATACAATGGTCATATTCAAACAGTGCTAAACTGTATAAAAGAACAAGATTTAAAAGATTTACTTGAAGAAATTTATAATTCAGAAAAAAACAGTAAAAATAATTTAAAAATATCATTATATACACAAAAACAACAAGGAAGTAAAACCAATTTTGCGTTATCATTATATCAAAAAGATTATTGGAAAGAAAATGAGAATGGTGACTTTAAAGATAGATTAATTATCTGTTTTGATAAGATAATTTATGAAGGTGAATTTAATAAATTTAAAAAAGATTTTTTGAATTATTTGGAAGAAAAAAGTTATTTTGAATATGATATAGATAATTTTAATTAATAAAAAAGACCTAAGTATAGGTCTTTTTTTTATTTTCTGTAGTATTTATCACAATCATTAACAATTCTTTCATTATAATTTCTATCCAAAAATTTTCTTAAATTATCAAGATCATGATTGGTTATTTTTAAATGAGAATCCCTTTTCTCAGATTTTTTATGATTTATATTAATATAATTTTTCTTTTCCATATTAACAATTCCTTTTGTATATAATAATATTATACCATATTATAATAAATGTCAAAAAAAACATTATATTATTATAAAAATAAAGATTTTTAGTTTTTGAATTTAACGAAATATAAAAAAATATTTAATATTAATAGCTTTTTTTTATATTTTTTTTTGATATGGTAAATACAAAGGAGATATATTATGAAAAAAATAACTATACTGTTGACAATTTTTTGTGCTTTATTTTTAAATGCAAATTTAGAATGGAAAGATTTTAATGAAACTTTTAATTCAAAAATTAAATTGCCTAATGAATTAAAAAAGCAATTATCTTATTTGAATGAAAAAAATTTTTATTTATATTGTTATAATGACACTTCTTATTTAACTAATACAAATAATTCAAAAAATCTACGTTTTATAATACCACTTATTGGAACATTTAGTAATAAAAGTTTTAATGATACTTATAATGAAAATTATAACTGTAATATAACAGCAAATGATGTAAATATTTCAATTTTAGATAATAAGAAAAGTGTATTATGTATAAATAACATAGCATATCAACATGTAGAAAATGGTCTTTATCCATTGTTTAATTACCAAAGATATTTAAAAACAAGAGTGGGTAATCCACTAACTTGTAATAATTATCAAGGTATAAAAATTAAAGAAGCAAAAATGATAGAAAATGATGTATATTGTGTTAATGATTTTATTTATTTTAAAAAGAATGATACTGAAAATATATTACCTTTATATAGTGAATTGCAATTAGAGTTTAGAAAAGATAATTCAACAAGTTATAAATTTAATTATTCAGATAAATTTCATCCTTTATTTTGTAATGGTGGAAGTGAAGATGATTATCAAAAAAGTAAAAACTTAACAGGAACAGGAAAAATGGGTGAATATTTTTCAGAACATGGTAAAAAATATAAAATTTTAAAAATTGATAAGAAACAATATTTAATTCCAATCATAAACACAATAAAATTACCAATAAGCTATGATCGTCCAGAGTATATAAAAATGATTGATAGTATTAATTAATCCTTGTATATAATGATAAAATTTGATATACTATAAAAAAATAAGTGGAGTTTTAATTATGACCAAAGCTGTATATGCCCTGTCTGCTGATCCTATTACTTTTGGACACATAAATATTGTTGAAAGAAGTGCTAAAATTTTTGATGAAGTGTTTGTTGCTATTGGTGATAATCCAGCAAAAAAATATTTATTTACAAAAGAAGAAAGAACAAAAATGGCACAAATATCATTAGCGCATCTTCCAAATGTTCAAGTAACTTCTTTTGATGGTCTTTTAATTGACTTCGCTCATGAGAATGATATTAGTGTAATGGTACGTGGTATTAGAAACACAAATGATATGGAATATGAATATAATCTATATCAAGTTAACGATAGTCAAGATTTAGAAATTGAAACTATGTGTTTATTTACTCAACCTGAATTGGGTAAAGTAAGTTCTTCAAATGTAAAAAGTATTCAAAAAGAAAGTGGCTTAACTCAAAAATATGTTCCACTTGTAGTAAAAGATAAATTAGAACAAAAAATATCACATCAAAAAATATTTGGTATTACTGGTATTATGGGTAGTGGTAAATCTTGGTTAGCAAATCAACTTGTTGAATATAGTGAAAATAAAGAAATAAAAGTACATAATATTGAGTTAGATGATATTGCTAAAGAAATTTTATATGATTCTGATAAACCTGCTCATTTGAAAATTAGAAAAAAACTTGAAGAAAGATTTGGTACATTAGATAAAGCTGAAATTGCAAAAAAAGTATTTACTAATAAAGAGCATTTAGGATTTATTAATGAATTAGTAAGAAAGCCTCTATTAATTGAATTAAGAAATAGAATTAAAGGTTTAAAAGGTGTAGTGTTAGTAAATGCTGCTATTTTAATTGAATCTAATATGTTAAGCTTAGTAAACAATAATGTAATTATGGTATCTGTTAATGATGAAACTCGTTTTGATAATCTT
>Ga0208334_100597_pt1 | contig 11301 bp, 7 predicted proteins | sample DeeseametaMP0900_FD_184201 | JGI IMG/M metagenome (GOLD analysis project Ga0208334, IMG submission 184201) | Marine microbial communities from the Deep Indian Ocean - MP0900 (SPAdes) | ecosystem: Environmental > Aquatic > Marine > Oceanic | place: East of Durban, South Africa, South Indian Ocean...
GTTGCTGTTGTCGTCTAGGTCGTAGTCGTACTCGCCGTGCTGAAATTGAATATTCCAGTTATTAATTTGGCTGTTTACATGAAACGCCCACGCACCGTAGTTACCCGCACGGTCGTTACCGTCGTGCAAACCACCGCTTAGTAGTGATACGCCAATATCGGTTTTAGCGTTTTCACTGTGCTCAATTTGATACACTGTACGACCAGCAAAGGTGTTGTACTCACCAAGGCGAGAACCTGGTGCGTCGTAGGCGCCTTCGGTTGTTGCACGGCTACCAACAATATCGTAAGAGTAACGTTCGTTAACTTCTGAGCTGCCATCAACGCCGCCTACTTCATCATTTTTGAAAAAGCCGAGGTCTAGTTTCCAGTTGTCTTTAAGTTTACGGTTTACTGTTACACCTAAATCAAAGTCATCTTCTAGGCCAACGTAGTAGTTGGTGCTAAAAAAGTAGCTGTGTGAGTTGTATGGGCCGTTACCAAACGGTACAGGTGCAATACCGGCTTGCGCTTCCCAGCCATCTGTAAATTCGTAACCTAAGTATGCATACTTAACAATGGTCATGTAATCGTAAAAACGAAAATCACCATTTACAGAAATATCACTAATTTCACCCGATAAGTTAAGGCGAAATACTTCAAAGTCTAAATCGCCGCCACGGTCTTGCGTGTCTTCATCGTAGGTGTTTGTGCTGTAGTTAAAACGTACGGCACCGCCAATTTTAATGCCTTCATCTTCTTGTTCAGGCGCAGCGGCGGCAACAACAACTTCTTTGTTGTCGGCCTTTTTACTGATCTCGGCAACTTGTTGTTCGTGTTGCTTGTTGATTTGGCTTTGCTTTGATTTTTCATCAGCAAGCTGCTGTTCAAGCAACTGCATTTGTTGCTTAAGCTGCTTTAATTGGCTTTGCAGTGTGTCGAGATCGGCTGCATGAGCAGTGCTTGCTGCACCGCCAAGCATTAGTGCTAGCGTTAATTTTGAGAGTTTAGTCATTGTTGATGCTCAGGTTTTGGTTAAAAAATAAAAAATTCAAGGTGCCCAAAAGCCCCTTACGAATGATGTAAGAACTAATTTAAATTTATTTTTTATTTTTTTTATTTATTTGGTGTTTGAGTTAACGCGCCTACCTCTAATAGAGGTGATGCGTCTAACTTATCAGCATCCATCATTGCTGCAACGCGTTGCATAGATGAAAGCAATAAACTTTGCTCCCACTCTGCAAGTGCAGAAAACTTTTCAATAAAGTGTTCTTGCAGTGGCTGAGGTGCTTTTTCTAGTAACTCTTTCCCTTGCTCGGTGAGGTATAAGCTCACTCGGCGTTTATCCATTTGACTACGAACGCGTGTTACAAGGTTTCTGCTTTCTATTCTATCAAGAATATTAGTTACAGTAGCCGGGCTTAAGTTAACATTCTGAGCGATACGGCTTGCTGTTATTCCATCGGTGTGCGCTACTTCTTGCATTATAAGCAATTGTGGGCCTGTTAAACCTGATGTTTTATTTAGCTGCTTAGAATGTAAGTCAATCGCGCGGATTACTTTACGTAAAGAAACTAATAATTCGTCATATTTTTGCATTTGCTTATCTCGTCGATGGGCCAAAGGTGTGCCGTAATCGCGAAATGTTACACATCAAATAAATTGAATTCAAATAATAAATTAAGCTTGAGCCCATGTTTATTGGTTTTTATTAGTTTGAGCAGAAACTAAAATAGTATAATTTTGTTTAAAACTTATTAAATGTTATTAGCATATTGTTTGCATTGTGGTGCGCACACTACGTATGTTGTGAATAATTGGCAAGTCTTATGGTTTAGACTTTAGTATTATACCCACCTGCATTAATACCTTAATAAATTTAACATGCGTTTGCCTAAGCTTAGCCGCGGTTTTACTGCCCTAAAGCATGGCCATTATTTATACGCATTAGTGTTATTTATAACAGCTGTTATTAATTGGTAATTGTTTGTAAGTTAGCTGTGTATGTATTAATCGCCAATGAACAAATTTCAATCCACAAAGGTCAACACGCCCTAGTGAGTATAGCGTATACTTTGCACATGCATTATTGTTTATATGCACATGTTAAAAATCTTTAATATCAGCATTGTAGGGAAAAACATGAAATTATCGCCATCAGTTATCATTGAACAAAGCGAAACCGGCCTAGAGTTTATAAAAGTTGCGAGCTCAAAGTGTGATGCAAAAATATTTTTGCAAGGCGGGCAAATTACCGAGTTCATCCCAAAAAATAACAAGCCACTTATTTGGGTCTCTAAAAATGAGACGTTTCAAGAAGGGGTGAGCATTCGCGGTGGTATTCCTATTTGTTGGCCTTGGTTTGGTAATCATGAAAATCAAGATTGGCCAGCGCATGGCTTTGCACGTACCAGTTTATGGCAAGCTGATGCTGTGCATGAAGATGATGAGCACATTACAATTAGCTTAAACTTACCCATGAAGTTAGTTAACCCAACGTATTGGCCGCACCACTCGGCGTTAAAGGTTGAGTTTGTATTGAGCGAGCAATTACAGGTGCGTTTAACAACCACTAATTTAAGTAATAGCCCTTTTAGCTATACGCAGGCTTTGCACAGCTATTTTCCTACCTCAGATATAAAACACACCCATGTAGAAGGTTTACAAGGCGCGCAATATATTGAATTTGGTGAAGGGCCGTTTGCGCAAAATGCGCCAGTGGAGTTTACCCGCGAAACCGATATGGTTTATACCCAGGCCGCTAAGCAGCAACACATTCACACCCCAGATGGGATTATTAATGTAAGCCGCGAGAATTCAAGCTCGTGTGTGCTGTGGAACCCATGGATAGAAAAATCTAAGCGTTTATCTAATTTTGCTGACGATGAATACCTGAGCATGGTGTGTTTAGAAGCCGCCAATGTGTTAGAAGATAACGTGACACTTGAGCCTAAACAAAGCCATACGTTAGTTACTACAATCAGCTGGGCTTAACAGTCAGTAAATAGGAAAGGTACTTAAAATCGTGTTTGATAATCAGCAAGTAATGGATTTACCTAAGCATAGCGAAATACAGCTCAACCCCTTGGCCGATAAAGCGTTACTGCACGTGCAACTTAATTGGCTGGCGTTTTACATTCCTTTTTGCGCGGTACTGTTTGCTGTTTGTTACTTTAACGAAGCGTTTGCTAACAAAGCACAAACCTACTTGCTGATAGGCGTGCCTATTTTAATATTGCTTTCAATGCTTTATAACGCCCTGAGTATTAAGCTGCAGGGCTTTGCGCTGCGCAATCACGATATTGCCTTTAAAAAAGGGGTTATTTGGCAGCAAATAACGATTTTGCCCCTCGCGCGCGTACAGCATATGGAAATTCACCAAGGCCCCATTGAGCGAAAACTAAAGTTAGCCAGTTTAAAGTTATTTAGTGCCGGCGGGGTCAGTGCTGATTTACAAATAAGTGGCTTAACCCACGAGCAGTGCAAAAACATACGCCAATTTGTACAAAATTATCGCCAAGACGACACACCCGCGCAGGTTGAATTAGCAAATGAGTAATACCATTAGCCAGGAGCAAAGTAGCTCACTACATTGGCAAAAAGTATCGCCTTGGGCGGTATTGTATTTTGTGGTGTATTTTAGTGTGCGCTTTGTAAAAGACGGGCTTTTAAACCTGCTGCCTATGCTTGTGGTGTTTGTAACACAAGTAGAAAACAAGCTGTTTTGGGCGCAAGTTGCAGGTGCTATTGCGATAGTGACACTGCTAATATATTCAATTTTATATTACATAAATTTTAAGTTTTGCATTAGCGACGATCACGAAATTTTGCTTAACAAAGGGGTGTTTAAAAAAGAGCGCCTAACGCTAAAATTTTCGCGTGTGCAAAACGTAAATATTGCTGAGCCCTTTTATTTTACGCCCGTTAATTTGGTTAATTGTATTTTTGATGCCGCAGGCAGCGTAACCCAAGAGGCGGTATTGCCAGGTGTTACCAAAGCCTATGCACAGCAAATGCGTAAACAAATTTTTGCCTTTAAAGCGCAGCAGCAACCCGACGAGCAAACACCTTCAAGCGAGCATTTTGAAGCAGAAAATAGCTTACGTATCAGTAATAAAGAAATCGCTAAATTTGGCTTAATGTCTAATATGGCTATATTAGCAATGGCCGCTATTGCGCCTTTTATAAATGTGTTGGTAGATTTTTTAGAGCAGCAAATTATTGCTAAGGTAGAAGGGTTTTATCAGCAAGAGCTTGGTTTACTGGCAAGTGCTGCAACCTTTGCCATGATAACGCTTATTGCTTTGCTTGTTTTAACGGCTGTGATGTTGTCGGTAGGTATGTCGCTTATTCGTTTTTATAACTTTGAGCTTTACTTTAAAGGCCAAAAATTTAAACGTATTGCTGGCTTATTAGAGCGCCATCAGTTGTCTATGAGCATGGATAAGGTGCAATCTATAGTTATAAAACAAAACCTAATGGGGCGGTTACTAAAGCGTTTTACCGTTGAGTGCTTACAAGCAAGTAGCGGCGGTATAGCGGCGGGCGTGGCTGCTAAAAAAAATAAACAAACCTTAGTGTTACCCGTTTTAAATAGCGAGCAAGTAGATAGCGTTTGCCAATGGATTTACCCGTGGTTTAATAGCAAAAAATTGCAGTTTAACGGCGCAGAACCGGCCTTACTTTATAAAAACTTGAGCTTTTATGCCTTAATTCCAAGCGCTATTGTACTGTTAGGCTGTTACTTAGGTGACTTTAATGCCTGGCTTAGCTTGGGAGTGTTACTTATTTTAGCGGGGTTGGTAACGCTTGCTTATCAGCGTTATGGCTATTATTTGCATGAAGACAACGGCCGTTTTTACATGGTGGTACGCAAAGGTATGATAGGTGTGCATTACCGTGTGTTTGAACTGTATAAAGCACAAAGTGCACGCAGTATTAGTACCTACTTTATGCGCCGCGCAGGGCTTAAAAGCCTGTATATACAACTTGCATCAGGGTTTGCCTTTATGCCCTATATAAAGCAGCAAGATGCTGATTACATAATTGATTTTACTCTTTATCAGGCGGAGTCAACGCAGCGCAACTGGATGTAGTTATACCAATCGACTTACATATTTAGCCTTTTGAGGTTGCCAAATAAAGCGTTAACGGCGTTATTGATTTTGCATGTAAAACAAGGTGTTGCTTAATTTAAAAGCTTATAAATTATACACTTCCATAAGCTTTGTTACATTTTTTTACTGCAACATTAGTTGGTTTAATAATACTCTAAGTGGTATCAATCATTTAAAGGATTATTATGAAAAAATCACTCATCGCTGCCTCTTTGTTATTAGTCACACCTACCTTAGCTGCTGATTGGCAAACTATTCATACCGAGCACTTTAATGTGCATTACAGCACCGAAAACGCCGATTATGCTAAATCGACAGCGGTCGAACTTGAAATAGTACGCAGTAAAGTGCTTGAGCAGCAAAACCGAGCGCTCGATAAAGTAGTTGATGTGGTGGTGTTTGATCCCCTAAATGCGCCCAACGGCTTTGCTTTACCTACTTCTAATAATCCTTTAATGGCCCTTTTTACCACGCCCCCGCAATCAGATACGGTGGTTTCTAACATTAGTGGCTGGCAGCAATTACTGATATTGCACGAATATATTCACTTAGTGCATTTAGCGCAGCCAACACGCAACACGTGGCAGCAAAAAATACGGGGTGTGTGGGATATTTACGACTTAACTTACAGTGATATGCCGCGCTGGGTAGCCGAAGGTTATGCAACCTTACTTGAGTCAAAAATGACGGGCCGAGGGCGACTATTTGATAACTACACTGAGTCAATGCTCATTGAGTTTGCCCAGCAGGGGGCATTGCCTAGCTATAGCCAGCTAAGCGATACAGAGGGCGGTTTTATGGCTGGCTCTATGGCGTATTTAATGGGCAGCCGGTTTTTAAATTGGCTAGAGCAAACTTATTCAGCGCAAATGCTCGATGCCGTTTGGACACGTATGCAGGCAGTTAAAAAGCGCGATTTTAACGAGGCCTTTACTGGGATATTTGGCCAAAGTGCGGCTAAGTTATATGGCCGCTTTATTGCACAATATACCTATAAAGCGATGGCAAAAGAGCAGTCAGAGCCTGCGCTTAACAGCGAGCTGTGGTTAAAGCTTAACTTATATGCAAGCAACCCTGCGCTTTCAAAAGATGGCAGTAAACTTGCGATTGTTGAGCGCGATAAAGATAAAAAAACCAAGCTTATTATTTATAGCACGCAGGATAATACTAAAGCTGAAGATGAATTTACAAAAGCACAAAAAGCGCTATTAGAAAACGATGCATTGGATATACCCGATAACGCCCCGAGTGTATTTAAACGTGAGAAAAAGCACGTATTAAATCAAATAAACAGAGCGGGAATTGCTAATCCACAATGGATAAATAACAGTACACTTTACTTTAATGCTTATACACGTGAAGAGACGGGTATTTATAACAAAGTGTCTGATATTTTTAGTTATAACACCGAAACCGGAAAAGTTGAGCAGTTAACTAAACTTGCTGGCTTACGCCGCTTTAGTGTTACAAACAATGGAGAAACCCTTTACGCCGAGCAAGTACGTGGTGGCTACTCAGAATTAGTAAAAGTAGACTTAGCAACGCAAACCATTACCCCTTTATTTACTAAAAGCTTAAAAACAGCTTACGACTACCCAACTTTTAGCCCTGATGAAACCCAATTAGCTTATGTATCAGCCAATTTAAATGAGAATTGGCAATTGTATATACAAGATGTTGCCAATAATACTCGCCAAGCCGTGCCTATGCCAAACGGGTATCAATACCTAAGCCAACCCAGTTTTAGTAAAAACGGAGAAAAAATTTACTTTGTAGCCGGCTTAAAAGGCTCAACTGATATTTATAGCTACCATATTGCAAGTAGCACATTAACTAAACTTACCCAGGGCCAAGAAGCCGTTGCCCACCCGCTAGAAACAAACGAAGGGGCATTACTTTATTTATCTATTACTGCTGATGGACCTAATGTAAAGCAACTACCGAGTACGCTAGAGGGTGAAATAGTCACTGATTTAGCACTTGATAATAGCGCGCCACTGCTTTTGGTTGATCAGTACACTTTGCCTAAAGCAAAAATATATAGCGAAAATGTAGGTAAACAAAGCAGCTACGATGTGCTTGATCAGCATGCGAGTTTAGCGCTAGGCGCACAGCATTACTCGGCCGCTTCAAGCGCTTTAAATATAAATATTAAAAGTAGTGACTTACTTAAACAGTTAGACCTTCAAGCGGGCTATAGTGTTGATTTAAATGATGATGCTTTGCACGGTGGGTATGCCCAGGCAAAATACAATGCACTGCCAGTTAAGCTTAAATTGAGTGTATTTGATTATGATTTAAATACCGCAAAACAATACCAAGCGAGCGAAAATGCAGATGTATCTGCACGAGGTGGTTTTGCAGCCTTAAGTTACCCGATTAAATACGCGGCGTTTAGCATAACGCCAGAGCTGGCTTATAACTATACCGATTATAAGCAAGACTATAATAAATGGGCACGCATAGGCATTACACAAAGCTGGCAGTACGACCGCCAAGCATTTGCTATAGGGCAAAGTGTTAATGCCCAATATTACGATGGCAGCAGTAAAAACAATAATTGGGATGGCTACGATTTAGCGGCCAAAGTATTTGGTAAAGCGTTTGATGTGCCGCTTTATATTAATTTTACTCAAAAGCAGCGCGAAGATAGCAGCTTAGCGCTAGGCGGATTTAGCTCAAACCTAATTAGCGAGCATCAAAATAGTGAGTTTGTGCTTTCATCAGAGCTGCCATTTTATAGCACAACTGCTGAGCGCTACATGGGTTATGGCGGTGGTTTTAGCTTTAAAGAAGGCATGCCGTGGCTTTATTACAAACAGCATCAGGTAGATGATGCGGTATACGCACAAAGTTATGGTTTAAAGTATCAAGGCAATTTTAGCTTTGGATTAGGCCCAGTCGGTGTGAACGATTTAACCTTTAATATGGGATTATCCCGCGTAGAGGGCGATAGCTTTGAGGATGAAATGCGCGGCTGGTTTAGCTTTTACTACTCGCTTTAAGTAAATTGCTATAACACGCTAATGCACCTGTGTAATAAGTGCATTAGCAAAAGCCGCGTTTAAACTAATTTAAAATAAAGATGATTAATTGTGCTTGTTTAGCGACGCAAGCTTAGCTTGATATACGTTTAGCCTTTCTTTATTGCGCTCATACTGGATGGCTTTTTCAAGCAAGCTTTGTGTTTGCGCTGTGTTACCTTGTTGGTAGCGAATTTTAGCCAGCTCTAAATAGAGCTCCGATATATAAGGGGCTTTTGCAATGGCAAGTTCAAGTTGTTTTTTAGCTTGAGTGACCTTGCCCTGATGTAAGTTATTTTTAGCAATAACGAGTAGCTCGTAGGGATCTTTTTCTTTATCAACAAGCTGGCTTGTAAGGCGTTTTTCTAGTGTTTTATCTCCCAGCTCTTTTGCTAATATTCGATAGTTATTAATTAAATTTATACTTATATCGTTTCTATCAAGCGCGGTTTGGTAAATCATGTGAGCGCTTTTTAAATCGCCTGCACGGCGGTGCAGCACGCCAGCTATATTAAACAGCTCTGCATCGTTTGGGGTAAAGCGGTTGGCTTGCATAATTAAAGAGTAAGCCTTATTAAGGTTGTTTTCGGCTAGTGCCGTGGCCGCTAAGTTGCTATAAAAATTAGAGAGTAAATCGTTATACGTAGCGCTGCCTGAATAAAAGCTGCCGCGTGTGGGGAAGTAATCAATTAACGTGCCTGCGCGAATTATTACAATAATATCTTCATCTGTTTCTTTTTTTGGGGCGTAAATTTTCGTTCTAAAGTGGTTAGCAACATAAATTACATTGCCTTCTTTGGCATACACAGGTTCGCTCGTCATTTCTTGAAAGCTGGTTTCGAGATTTAAAAGCTGCGCATAGCTTTGCGTAAGTATGGCTAAACTAATGCAGTTACCTTCTGAGCGTTCAATCGATTGTTGGGCTGTGAGGGTGGCGCCGTCATACTTAAAGTTGGTGAGCTGGTTTTGCAGGTAATTAAAAATAATTTCATCAGCGCGTACATTGTTTAAACGCGAGTGTGCGTAGGTTAAAAACGCGCTTTTTTCAGGCTCCGACAGCTCAAAAATACTGTGCTCGCTAGGTGTTTTAACCTGCTCGAAAAGCGAGTGATTTATTATATGGGTAAGTTGTACTTTTTTAATTGGCGCTTCGGGCTGGGTGCTACTGCAAGCAGTTAGCAATAAACTAAGTGTAAAAACTAAATATTTCATATATCACCTCACTGTGATTTTTAACATTACAGTGAGGTGATTTTTTAATCAAGCACTTACGGTGCGGTGTTTACTTAAGCGGTTTTTTTGAGACTGTTTTTTACGCTTACGGCGAGTAAACCATAAATAAAAGCCAGTACCGCCAAGCCAAACAGGGCTTAAACCAATAACACACCAAATTATTTTACTAATGAGCCCTGCAAAATAACCAAAGTGTAGTTTTCTAAAGCTATCAATTACTTGCCAACCTACACCCACTTCGCGAATGTCCCAGTTAGCCATATGCTCGCCCGTTAGCTTATTGTAAGTCACGGTATTGGCATATTCACTGGCAAGCGGGTTGCTGGTATCAACCTCACCAAATAACGTTATGTTTTCGTCTGGCTCAAGCGGCATTACTAAAAACGTACCATTAAAGGTGGGTATTTGCTTTTGGCTGTCATCAAGTACGTGCTGAAAAGAAATCTCTTCATTGTATAAATTTTTAGTTAATACAAAGTGCTCTTCTTCTGCGTGTTCAATTACTTCGTGATACCACACCGCGCCGTTAAAGTAGCCGCCGGTGATGGCTAAAATTATAATAATTGGCGAGCCAATTACGCCGGTCATTTTATGAATGTCGCTAAGTACTATTTGCAATGTGGCGCGCCAGCGTACACTAAATAACCGCTGCCAAAACTTACGATAAATAATAAGACCTGTAATACCCAGTACTAAAAAAAACACCGCAAAAAAGAACCCTAAAACAGTGCCAGTTTGCCCTGGTAAGCTTTTTAAATCGTTAAGTAAAAAGGTGTAATGTAAGTCTAAAAACCAGTCGGTAAAGTAATGGCTAGTGCCTACTGGCTCCGATAAAATATTGCCCGTGTATTGATCTAAATGAAATTTATACCAGTCCTCTGTACCGCGTTTAATTAAATAAACCCGATCAGCAGTATCATCGTTAAATATTTCCCAGCTACCTACGACATACTCAGGGTAGGTTTTTTGAGTTTTTGTTATAAGTGTATCAATAGGTAAGCGGTTGGCTTGTTGTTGTACAACAAAGTGACTGTCTGGCATGAGTAAGCCGTCAATCTCGCTTTTAAATACCAAAACGCTACCAGTTATACTGATAACAAGCAGCGGAATAAGCGCTATAAGGGCTACCCAGCTGTGAATTTTAAAAAGTGTTTTTCTCATAGTTTATTTTTTGTGTAATTGCCACGGACCTGCGTATGATAACAATTATCAGTTCTATTTCATAGTTGTGCGATGAATGCACAATAATTGTTTTAGAGCGAGCCGATCTCTAGAGTAAAATGTGTTTAAGCTGTGGTGTAAGGTTGGTAACTTTTAAATGCAAAGCGGCTCTGGTGTTCACTTAAAGTAACGCTTTTTGTACAGCTATCTTGCCAGTGCCTAATATAGGTTTACGCTAATTTGTTGAGTAAAATGTATTCATCATTACAATGCGCGCTCACTTTAAAACCCTTTTAAAAACATATGTTTATTTATTGTTTCAGGCGGGTTTTATATTAACATTTAAGTAACGAGCGAGGTTGTTTTGGCGCACTATCTACCTATTTTGTCGGCTTTTATTTTAGTTTTTAGCTTTTTACCGCTATTGAGCAAAATTAGAAAGAATCGCAGTGTGTCGGGGTTATCACTATTAATGATGACCTTTGGTTTAGCACAAAGCCTCTACTTTATTACCTACAATATTTATTTTGAACGCTACTTTATTGCTTTACCATTTTTTGTAACTGGGGCGCTAAGTGGTCTAATTTTATATTACTTTGTACGCTATAACGCCGCAAAAGCTGAACGTATACAGCTTGTGGCTATGCTTGGCTTTTCGTTATTACCTTTTTTATTGCTGTTAAATAAAAGCCTAGAAACATCATCGGTGCTCAACGCCCTTACATACGTAGGGCTGGTAATGAGCTCAGTGCGGGTTATGCCGCAAACGTATAAAACCTTACGCAGTGG
>Ga0208334_100598_pt1 | contig 11293 bp, 10 predicted proteins | sample DeeseametaMP0900_FD_184201 | JGI IMG/M metagenome (GOLD analysis project Ga0208334, IMG submission 184201) | Marine microbial communities from the Deep Indian Ocean - MP0900 (SPAdes) | ecosystem: Environmental > Aquatic > Marine > Oceanic | place: East of Durban, South Africa, South Indian Ocean...
TTTCAACGGCCTGTTGCGGGTGCGCTCACAGCATGCCCAAGTGATTCTATTGATTATGCTATTTTGGAGCGTAGCGCTAACGTTGCTGTTATACCTGTTGACTTAAATTGGAGCGATGTTGGCAGCTTTTCTGCATTATCGAAAATCGCAGAAAAAGACCATCATGGCAACTATTTAGCCTCACAAGGAGTGAGTTTAGATAGCGAAAATAATCTACTGATCAGCGAGGCTGACCACACTATTGCGGCGCTCGGCGTAAGTAATCAAGCAATTATACATACTCATGATGCCACCTTAGTGGCAGACAAAAGTGCACTCGATAAGCTCCCAGATTTACTTAAACAGCTCGCTGTTGTCGATAGCGATAAACTAACCCACCATCAAGCCGTATTCAGACCTTGGGGCAACTATCGAACTTTAATTGAAAGCACTGGCTTTAAAGTAAAGAAAATAATCGTAAACAGCGGCGCAAAGCTTTCAACTCAACGCCATCAGCACCGTGCAGAACATTGGGTCGTCGTATCTGGAGTGGCAAGCGTGCGAGTAGGTGATGATGAATTTGAATTATCCGCCGACCAATCTTGTTACATCGCGGCTAAGCAGCTACACAGCCTTGCTAATCAGCAATACACGCCACTAATCGTTATCGAAGTACAAACCGGAGCGATACTTGATGAAACTGACATCGAGCGATTTGATGATAGGTATGGGAGGGGATAGCTGGAAGCTTTAAGCTTATCGAAAAGGAGGCTTTTTAACAGAGCTTATGTAAATTCTGTTGTCATTGGTTAAATTTTTACCACCATTTTCTGATGAACTATTTCACTCATCTGACACTCTTAAAAATAAAAAGCGAGGCGCTTGGGTGTTAAAAGGGAATTACAAAGCATGGATCATCTCGATATCGCTACATACTGTGCTTTTGTTGTTACTAGCTCGATATGGCAAGTTTGTGAAGCTTCCCGCCGTCGCTGAACCGCCCAAGGTAATCAACGCGTATGTGAGTGTCGATTTAACAAAGCTACCAAGTTTGCAGAAGACTCAAGACAAACCTTTATCGGATCAGCCGCCAGAAATAGTTGATGAAGCGAAGGCTTTGCCGCTAAGAGAGGAAACCCCTCATAGCAGTCCTAAGCAGAAAAGAGATGCTAAGGTTGTTGAATACTCAGTTAGTGAATCCCAAGAAGTGACAACTGAGGTCGCAAAGCCTGATCAGGCACCTGAACACTCAAAAATAACCGAAGTACCCTTTAAAAAGCTCAACCCGTATGCGCCAATTCCAGAGCTTAAGTTTGAAAATGACTCTTCTAATGCATCGCTATTTGGTCAGGTGAACGCCGCAAATAATAATTCGTCTGTAGGCAGGATATCTGTACCTGTGCAATTAACAGTATCAGATAAGGCAAAAGTCGTTTGGCAGAGTGGTGATGGCAGCAAGCGCATCGAGGTGCTAAATGGTATGTGTTATGGCATCGATTTTAATTCGGTGTTTGGTAAATCTGGAGTGCCAAGCGGTTCGCCCAGACCTTGTGAAGACAAGGATGCTAGATTATTTAAAGAAATAATGAATAAGTGGAGTAAAAACTAATAAAAAAACACTTTACCTCAACCTAACTTGAGCTTTTAAAGTGGCGTTTTTAAAAGGGCGCTACAATGAATCCATTAGAAAACTATCTATTAAGTTTGCAGATTAATACTTATAAAACTTCAATTTATCAAGTTATTGAAATACAAACGCGTATTTGGCAATCACTCCAATCAGGCTCTAGCTATGCACTGGCCATGCTGGAGGTATTAGAAGTAGTAAACCATTCAAAACAACAGCAGCATCAAGCACTGTTAAAGCAGGTGTTACAGCTTCTTGGCTATAGTGCCCAATCTCAAGTCGGTAATAATTTACTTGTTGCGCATAAGCGCTTTTCACATTCGTTAGAATTATTATGAGCTGTCATTATTAGGTCACAAAGGTTGGGTGAAATAATACTGTTTTAAGGATTGAAACGGAGTTTCTGCATCATGAATGAGCAGCCAGAGATAATTATTATAGGTAATGGCCCAATAAATACCGAGCTTGCTGAGCTGATTGATTGTTGCCCTCGTGTCGTTCGTTTTAACCGCTGTGCAGCAATGCCTACGCACCTAGGTAGGCGATGCACTGATCTATGGCTACTGGGCCGAGGAAGGCAGGCGCAAAGCTTACTTACTGATCCGCTTGTGATGCCGCTTGAAGGGATAAGTAAAGTTGTCGTCACTGATCCTGCGCCAAATTTACTTATGCAGCACATATTCAAACTGATCCGCCGTCAAAGCCGGCTTGACCATGGTGACGCTTTGTTTAATAAATATGGCAAAGGATCACAGCAAGAAAGGTTAACCCAGCAATTTCGCCAATCAGTCCTTGAGTATCTATTAACGTTAGGGCCAACAATACATAAGCCATATTGCCCAAGTTCAGGAACTTTAGCGATTGTTCACTACCTTAAATTGTTTTCAAAAGTGCATATAGCAGGTTTTGGTTTTCAGGGCTGGAAGCGTCATCCGTGGCATTTAGAAAAACGCTATGTATCAGAGTTAATTCACGAAAACAAAGTCATTATGCTTGACTGAAAAAAGGCACTTAGCCGAAACTAAGCGCCTTGGCTTAACGAAGTTACCAAATCATTTCTACAAATTCTGGGTGATCCACAAATGGGTTGCGGTTACCTTGATGTTCATAAGCGGCTTGGTTACGGTCAAGCTCTAATTGGCTAACGGGATCCTCGTTATGCCACTTTAATAACATAGTAACGACCCAGCTCTCAAAGACCTGATTAGATGAACCATTCAGTACAGCGTTACTGTAGGTTGTGTTGTTTTGCCATGAGCCAATCACGTTTTCATAGCGTGTTGCCATATAGAAGTACGCTCTTGCAAAGTCACCTTTAAATTCATCAATTGGTTCAAAAACCGTTCCTGAGTAATTTAATGAGCTGGCTGCACTACCTACTTTGCTGCCGTTACTAGAGGTATAGCTTGCACTAGCTACTTCACCAAATGGGTAGTTACTGCGTTTTGAATTGACATAACCGTCAGTGGCAAAAATATGATGTACGTCTGAATTCATTGGCTCAACTGTTCCACCAAACCAACTTTTCGGGAAAGAATGCTCACGGTTGTAGCAGTCTGCTTCGCTGTTGTAAGTACCACATTGATCGCTTACAGCAACATAGTTGTAGCTGTCTTGGCCTGCCGGGTTTTCTGAATAACGATCTAAAATAGAGTTGTCGTTTTCAAAATACTTATCGCGTGAAGCAACATCGTAAAAACTCCAAATCGCTGAATAGCCCTGCGAGTTGTGACCTTTGATAATGTTGTATAGCTCTGTTTTCAGTGCATAACCACTAAGGCCTTGGGTTGTAACATAGTACCCCGTTGGCTCTGTTGGGGTTGTACCACCGCCGTCACCGCCGCCTGAGCTATCGCCTAGGCTAAACGGCGTTGCTTCTGAGCTTTGGAAGCTTGCACCAGAGGCAAGTACTGTTTGACCTAATGAAAGGCTGTAACTGCCATTGCCGAATGAGCAGCATATGCCATCACCATAACTATCAAAAATCGTAAAACTATAGTCACCATCCGTTAAACATGCTTGCTCACTGTACTGAGTATTTGCTGCATAGCTGCCGCCTGATGCTACTGCACTACCTTGGCTATTGGTGATTTGCCAGCTGGTTTCTTCTCCATAGTTATCGGTAGTGAGGGTTAAAGACACTTGGTTATAGGCGCAGCTGCCCGAAGGTGGTGGGGTTGCGCCAGTGCTTGGTGCAAAGTTATCTACATAAACTACTTCGCTGCCATCAAAACCAGTTACGTCGTAAAAGCGCAGGCCAACATTAATTGATGTGGTAGCAGAGGCTGTGTACTGATAACTGATTTGTTGCCATTGATTAGTTAATGCTGAATTAGAATAGCCTTGATAGCCATCAACCACTAAGCGAGCTTTTACGCCGCCTTCTGTATGGTAAACCCAAGCTGAAAACTCATAAGTTTCACCCGCCACTACATCAACTAGCTGCTGTAAATCGGTATTACTTTGCGTGCCAGTATTAACCACGACTTGCGCTGAGTAATTACCTGAGTAAACCACATTACTATTAGCGCTAAGGCTAATACCGCTATCTATGGTGCTCCAGCTTGCAGGGGTGTTTGCTGACCAGCTTTCGAAGCTGGCGTTATTAACATTTGCCAATGCTGAACTCGCTAGGCACAGTAAGACACTGGCTAGCATATATTTTTTACATGTCCCGTGTGACATTGTATTTTCCTTTTCATATTTTTTAATAGTTATTGCTGTTCTTAAAATGAACACAGCGAGTATAGGCTAACTGTCTTATGTTGCAATAATGTTAATTAATAAAAGTTTCTTATTTGGGAATTTTTGCTTTTAACATGTTTTTTTTGGATAAATACTAAATTAATAACTAAATGGAATATCAAAGCAGATTCTATTCTTTTTTAATCGCCTCAGACCTCGTTATTCTTCACGCTCAGATAAACCTTTAAAGCGTTTTTATTAGGTCTTTAAAGTCGAAAAAATTGTTCGCGAAATGACGGTAGCAAGTTCGTTTCGCAGTTAACTTTTCAGGGTTACGAGGAATAAATTCATGTTGTTAAGTCAACTAAATGCAGCGGCGAGCCCGCTATCGCAAGAGCAAGTACAAAAGCTGCAAGGCTTAGTGGCTGAACTTAATCCAATTCAGCAAGCGTGGGTAAGTGGTTACTTAGCTGCAAATGCCAACGCAGGTGCATTAACCGGTGGTGTTGCAGCCGCTCCAGATGCAGGTGATGCGGCCCCGCTAACTATTTTATACGGCTCTCAAACGGGTAACGCAAAAGGCGTGGCAAGTAAGTTAAAAGAGCAAGCAGAGTCGCGCGGTCTAACGGTTAAGTTAGTAAACATGGCTGACTACAAACCAACTGCCCTGAAAAAAGAAAAGTTCATCACGGTTGTTGTTTCAACTTACGGTGAGGGTGAACCACCAGAAGACGCTGAAAGTCTGCATGAATTCTTAACGACTAAAAAAGCACCAAAACTAGATGGTGTTAAAGTGGCTGTGATCGGCTTAGGTGATTCAAGCTACGAGTTCTTCTGCCAAACAGCAAAAGATTTTGAAGAGCGTTTTAACAAGCTTGGCGCAGAAACTATTTTCCAGCGTGCTGACTTAGATGTTGATTACGATGATGAAGCTGCTAAGTGGATTGACGGTGCACTTGATGCGTTTGAACCTGATCTTAAAGCGCAGCAGCAAGCAAGTGGTGGTCAAGTTGTGGCGATGCCATTTGGTGCCGCGGCACCAGCAGCAAGCCAATACACCAAGCAAAACCCATTTGCTGCAGAGCTAAGCGTTGTGCAAAAAATTACCGGTCGTGATTCAACCAAAGATGTGCGTCATGTTGAAATTTCATTAGAAGGTTCAGACATTACCTATACACCGGGTGACTCGCTAGGCGTTTACTTCTTAAATGACGAAGCGCTTGTTGATGAAGTCCTTGCGCTTACACAAATCGATTCATCTAGTACGGTTAAACTCGGCGACGAAGAACTAAGTATTCGTGATGCATTAATCGAAAAATTAGAATTAACTCAGTCTTACCCTGGCTTTGTTGAAAAATATGCAACAGCAACGGGCAGCCCTGATTTATTAAAGCTAGTTGAAGATAGAGCGGCAATGCGTGAGTACATTGAGCCTCGCCAAATCTTCGATATTATTCGTCAAAACCCAGCTCAACTAGAAGCGCAAACATTAGTAGACTGCTTACGTAAACTACAAGCACGTTTATATTCGATTGCATCTAGCCAAGCAGAAGTTGAAGAAGAAGTTCATTTAACGGTGGGCTTGGTTGAGTTTGATGCATTCGGTAGCGAGCACTTAGGTGGTTGTTCTGGCTATTTAGCACGTCGTGCTGAAGAAGGCTGCAAAGTAAAAGTATTCAGCGAGCATAACGATAACTTCCGTTTACCGGCTAATGATGAAACGCCAATTATCATGGTAGGTCCGGGTACAGGTATTGCACCTTTCCGTGCGTTTTTACAAGAGCGTGATGCCCGTGAAGCAAGCGGTAAAAACTGGTTATTCTTTGGTAACCCACACTTTACCCAAGACTTTTTATATCAAGTAGAAATTCAAGGTTACTTGAAGTCAGGTTTACTGACAAAAGTGGATGTGGCGTTTAGCCGTGACCAAGCGGAAAAAGTATATGTTCAAGACAAACTTCGCAAAAACAGCCAAGAAGTATTCGCTTGGTTAGAAGCGGGTGCTCATTTCTATATCTGTGGTGATGCAAACCGTATGGCGAAAGATGTTCATCAGGCGCTTGTCGACATTATCAAAGAAAATAGCGGCAAAGATGATGAACAAGCTGAGCAATATTTAAAAGATTTACGTAGCGCAAACCGCTATCAGAAAGACGTGTACTAATCACGTTTAAAGCTAACAGCCGTCACTGTAACAAATTTAGGAAATACCATGAGCGAACAAGACAAAAACGTAAAGCTTTCTGATAACGAGCGTTTGAAAAGAGAAAGTAACTTTTTACGTGGCACCATTGAGCAAGACTTAAAAGACGAGATCACCGGTGGTTTCACTGCTGATAACTTCCAACTGATCCGTTTCCACGGCATGTACCAGCAAGATGACCGTGATATTCGCCCTGAGCGCGCTAAACAAAAATTAGAGCCGTTACATAACGTAATGTTACGTGCTCGTATGCCTGGCGGTATCATCAAGCCAGAGCAATGGTTAGCGATTGATAAGTTTGCTGAAGAGAAAACCAGCTATGGCAGTATTCGTTTAACCACGCGTCAAACGTTCCAGTTCCATGGTGTACTTAAGCCAAATATTAAAGGCATGCATCAAATGCTCAATAGCGTGGGCATTGACTCAATTGCAACGGCGGGCGATGTAAACCGAAACGTATTATGTACAACGAACCCAGTTGAATCTGAGCTTCACCAAGAAGCGTACGAGTGGGCAGCGAAGATCTCTGAGCACCTATTACCAAAAACCAAAGCATACGCTGAAATTTGGCTAAATGGTGAAAAGAGTGAAACCACTGAAGAGCCAATTTTAGGTTCAACTTACTTACCGCGTAAGTTTAAAACCACAGTGACAATTCCACCGAACAATGAAGTGGATGTGCATGCGAACGACTTAAACTTCGTGGCAATTGCAGAAAACGGCAAGTTAGTTGGTTTTAACGTGTTAGTGGGTGGTGGTCTTGCGATGACTCACGGTGATACAGCAACGTATCCTCGTAAAGCAGATGACTTTGGTTTTATCCCACTTGAACACACGTTAAAAATTGCTGAGCACGTGGTGTCTGTACAGCGTGATTGGGGTAACCGCTCAAATCGTAAAAATGCGAAAACTAAATACACACTAGACCGTGTAGGTTCTGATGTATTTAAAGCTGAAGTTGAAAAACGTGCCGGTGTTCAATTTCAGCAGAGCCGCCCGTATGAGTTCACTCACCGTGGTGACCGTATCGGTTGGGTTGAAGGTATTGATGGTAAGCACCACTTAACGCTGTTTATCCAAAGTGGCCGTATTTTAGATTACCCAAATCAACCTCTTAAAACAGGTTGCCGTAAAATTGCTGAAATTCACCAAGGTGATTTCCGCATGACTGCAAACCAAAACTTGATCATCGCAGGTGTTCCGGCTGATCAAAAAGCGGTAATCGAAGAGATTGCTCGCAACCATGGCTTAATTGATGACAGCCATACAGAGCAGCGTAAAAACTCAATGGCGTGTGTGGCATTACCAACGTGTCCGTTAGCGATGGCTGAAGCTGAGCGTTATTTACCAAGCTTAATTGAGAAAACTGAAGCGTTATTAGCTAAGCACGGCATCAGCGATGACAACATCATTATGCGTGTTGTGGGTTGCCCGAATGGCTGTGGCCGCGCCATGTTGGCAGAAGCGGGTCTAGTTGGTAAAGGTCCGGGTAAATACAATGTGTACTTAGGCGGTAACCGCGAAGGCACGCGTATTCCAAAATTGTATTTAGAAAATGTCGGCGAAGACGTATACCTAGACGCATTCGATAAGCTAATTGGCCAATGGGCAAGTGAGCGTAATGAAGGCGAGTGTTTTGGTGATTTTGTAATTCGCAAAGGCATTGTTGCTGAAGTTAAAGTTTCAGTAACCGATTTTCACGCATAATTTTATAAGCGACACCGCTTTAAGGTTTGGAATTAACCATGAGTGAATTTAAAGACATCTTAACGATGAGCAAAGAAGACCAAACAGCCATGCTGGCTGATATTAATGGTCTTCTGACTGATAAAAGCGCAGAAGAGCGTGTTGCGTGGGCACTTGAAAACTTACCAAGCACGCACTTTTTGTCGTCGAGCTTTGGTATTCAAGCGGCGGTGATGTTGCATTTAGTGACATCGCAGCAGCCAGATATTCCAGTGGTACTGACTGACACGGGCTATTTGTTCCCTGAGACTTATCAGTTCATTGAACAAATGACGGAGCGACTTTCGCTTAATCTTAAGGTTTATAAAGCACAGCTTAGCCCAGCGTGGCAAGAAGCAAAGTTTGGTAAACTTTGGGAGCAAGGTGAAGAGGGTATTAAGCAGTACAATCAACTGAATAAAGTTGAGCCAATGACTCGCGCTTTAAACGAGCTGCAAGCAGGCACCTGGTTTAGTGGTTTGCGCCGTGACCAGTCATCAAGCCGTGCTGATAAGCAAATTGTTGAAATTAGCCGTGGCACAGTGAAAGTGTACCCACTTATCGAGTGGAATAACCGCGATATTTATCAGTATCTAACTAAGCATGATTTGCCGTATCACCCGCTTTGGGAGCAAGGTTATGTGTCTATGGGTGATGTTCACACCACCCGTAAACTTGAGCCTGGCATGACAGAAGAAGAAACGCGTTTCTTCGGTTTAAACCGTGAATGTGGCTTACATATTGATGGTGACGGTATCTAATCCTAAATTCCTATCAGAATTTTCTCAAAGCGCAGCTTAGCCTGCGCTTTTTTTGTGCTATTTATATACAATCCCTGGCTCAATTTTATGAGAGAAAATTATGAGTCGTGCCGTTGTTTTTTTATTATTGCTATTAATTACGCCTTTAGTGCGAGCAGAAACTTTACGTGTTGCGTTGTATGACACGGATTACCCACCTTATCATTTTGTTGATAGCGGTCAAAAAGGCCTAGTCGCTGACCTATTAAGCCGCTTTGCCGAAAAATATAATTATGATCTTCAGTACATGCTGGTACCAGAAGTGCGTTCGCAGCATTTACTTGATGAGGGTCAGGTTGATGTTCGTTTAGAGTCTGAGCAATGGTATCGTGGAGATAATCAATATTATTGGAGTGATAGTATTGCGATTGTTGAAGATATTTTAGTTATGCCCAGAGGTTGTCATATTCCAGCGATTGATGAGCTCGGCGGCTATGTGTTGATGGCTCGCTTTGGTTACACTTACCCGCAATTTGAAGCATTGTTTGCAGCTGGCAAGTTGCATCGTGAAGATTTTTACTCTGAAATAGATATGTTGAATGCTTTAGTCGATATGCAGCAAAATCAACGTGTTGCCGTCATCGCAAAAAACACATTGCAGTGGTATGCCTCAAGAAATCATGTCTTTAAGAAATTCACGGTAAGTGATTACAGTGTGGGTAGAGCGCCGATGCAATTACAGTTTACATACAATGAAAAAGGTAAGCATATGAGCGAGCAATTTAACGAATTTATGAAAAATCTTAAATCATCCGGCGAATTTGCTAAGATTGAGAGCAACTACCAATAATCGGTAAATGGAATGATTAAGCGTTTTTGTTATCTTGCGGTTATGCTATTACTGACCAGTGTTGCCCTGCTGTTTTATATTAAAAAGCCAGACGGTAAACCTTACCTAGAGCTGAGCATGTTCGAGCGTTACTCAGAAAAAGTAAGTGGTGATTTGAGTGATTTTGCTTCGCAAGGTGCCGATACACTGACCAGCCAAGCAAAAAAGCTCACTGAGACGTTGAGCTTTAGCAAAAACGCGGATGCACCTGTCGTCGTGTATAAATGGCAAGATGAACATGGTCAGTGGCACTATGCTGATACCCCTCACCCTAATTACGTTAGTACTACAGTAACTTTGGATCCGAACGATATAACTGTGTTACCTGCAGAGACTTTTCAAGCTGATGAAAAGCAAGCTGCAACAGTTAAAACTGACGAAGTACCTTCAGCGCTTGGGATATACGACCCTAAAAATGTACAAAAGATGATGCAAGATGCTGAGCAAGTAAAACAGCTTATGGAGCAACGTAACAAGCAACTTGAGCAGCAGCTCAAAGAGCAAGGTGGGAATTAGCTTTGTTTGTTTTGAGCTGTGAGATCGCTTTCCATTTTCATCAGTAAAATAGTGAGATAAATTTTGGTGGGTAACGAGAACAGCACACCAACAGCAATACACGCTGCGCTTATCATAATGCCATGTATACCCATGCTATCACTTAAGTAATTGCCGGCTAATAAAGAATGCCCCAAAATGATTAGACAAATACCTAAAATAATAAAGGTTTTTAAGATTCGAATGATGGTTTGTTCAGTCATACAAGCACCTCACTTTAGCCTTAATTAAAGTGTAGGAGCTGTTGTCATTAAGAGGATTGTTCTAAATCAAGCAAGTGTCGGTTATTTGTCTAATTTTAACGCGCTGGTTTTTATGCGCTTTTCATTTTTTGTAAATAAGTGTGTTGCTCTAAACTGTAATTTATACCAATTCGCTTAATTAAGTGGTCTATTTTGAGGCAATAAAACCTCGTTGATAACAAGGCAAAAATTTCGTTATTTAGTTTGTTCTAAATCAGAAATTTTTAACGCAGGTAGCGACAGGTTTAATCCCTCAAAATGATTAAGTATTATTGCGGATTGGTATTACTGGTGTTCTAAATAAAAAAGGGGCTGAAAATTCAGCCCCTTAGTTAACTTAAAAGCAATTACTGCTCAGCCAGCATATTACGCAGAACATACTGTAAAATACCGCCATGTTTGTAGTAGTCCCATTCTTTCGGGGTATCTATACGTACATCAACACTAAAGCTAATTTGTTTTCCTTCGCTGTTAGTGGCAATCACACTGACTTCATTGGTTTTGTCGTATAAGCCTTCAAAATCGAACGACTCTTGGCCGGTTAAACCGAGTGACTCATAGCTTTCACCTTCTTTAAATTGTAGGGGTAAAACACCCATACCAATCAGGTTTGAACGGTGAATACGCTCATAGCTTTGTGCAATAACG
>Ga0208334_100602_pt1 | contig 11232 bp, 7 predicted proteins | sample DeeseametaMP0900_FD_184201 | JGI IMG/M metagenome (GOLD analysis project Ga0208334, IMG submission 184201) | Marine microbial communities from the Deep Indian Ocean - MP0900 (SPAdes) | ecosystem: Environmental > Aquatic > Marine > Oceanic | place: East of Durban, South Africa, South Indian Ocean...
ACTCACCACTTCCTTTACCCGCTCATTTAAAAATACAGCGGGTAAAGAACAAGCCATCAACGATTATACGAATCACATGAAACGAAAACGAAGAAGCTCTATTAGCACTAGTCGTGCACTATTTGCCTAAACCGAAACTCGAAAATGTTTAAAGTGGTCTGCCTTTGAGCTAAGCTTGCCCAAATCAGGCGCTAATCAGACAATGTCTACAGAATCACCTAAACATAACATTTATCTGTAAATTAATTTAGAACGACTAAGCAAGTCGGCTTTAAAATTAGTTATTAAAATACCTACAAAAGTGGGTGTCCGAATAACTTTATTACCTGTACCTAACCAGCTGTGTCATCTTCAATCAAATCATCAAAATTGAGCCTGAATTTATATTGTCTAACTTGGGTGCCTAGATAACCTTAAAGTGGATGTCTTGATAACTTAAGAAATAAAAAGCTCAAAGAAAGTTAGATTAATACAAGAATAAAAGATTGGTTCTAAAAAAATTTAAAAGGGATTTAAATGAAATAAGTCACCCAAATAGAATTTTGGGTGGCAGTCTTACCAGCCGCATCTCGGCACACACATCACACGCTGTGGCTGCTCCCTTCCGGGCCTGACCAGGTTCACCTGCTAGTGTTGCGAGAGGACCAATAAGACTACCATTGAGGGCCTTGTTTGGCGCGGGAGGGATTATCTCTACTTTTAGCCAGTTATTCAAGGGGTATTCGAAAAAGAAAGTGCGATTGCATACTTGGTATACAATCGCACTGTCATTAAGGGGGTTATCGCTTACTTTTCAAGTTCAGCTTTAATGTTGCGCAGCGCGGCTTTCACTTTCTTCATATTTTCTGGGCCCATACGCAGCAGTTGTTTTTGCGCATCGGGTAAGTTTTCCCACTCAGAGTAAGCATATTGATAAGTAACTGAGTTACGAACGAGTGGCATATCACCTTTTGGCTCTGGCGTATCAAGCAGTACATCAATCGCTTCTTCTAACGTGCCTGTGAATGCATCACCTTCGTAACCAATTTCTGCATAAGCTTCACTGATAAGGGGTTTATATTCATCATACATACGAATAACTTGAGCAGCGCTTAAGCTAGTAAATAGTTTTACGTAAGGTGTATAGCGCTCATAGCTATTTGGGTCGATTGTTAAAATATCGCCCTCGATAACTTTAAACGACTCTTTAGGGCGTTCTACAGGTGCATGGCTAACTGCCACTTTACCTTTTGCGATGTTATCAACGTACACAACACCACGGCGAATAAGATCATCAGTCACCATTAAGCTCATCACTTGGTCGCTTAGTAACTCATCCATGCGAGCAACAACCACTTCATCGCTTTCATTTAACGTTGGTAGTGGCTCAACTTCTGGAACTGGCTCTGGAGTGCGCTCTGGTGCAGTATCTACAACAACGGGCTCTGGCTCAGGCTCTGAAACTTCAGGTTCTGGGTCAGGCTCTGGCTCTTGATTCTCAACAACTGGCGCTTGTTCGCTAACAATGTCTTCAACAACTTGCACTGGTTTATCTTCAGGCTTCAATAATATAAACGCTGCCACACCAGCAACAAGGATAAGCACAACCACCGCAAAAATCAGGTTGTTATTTGATGAACCCTTTTGTACTTCAGGCTCTGACGAATGCTCTGACATAGACACTCCCTTAAAAATAAAACAGATAAAAATACGAAAAAACCATTTAGCCTTGAGCTAATCTTTGCTTCTTCTAGCTTAAAGACTTACAGTTGATAAATAAAGTAAAGACGCACAACTATTTAAATGCAACCATGAGCAGTAAGTTAAAAAAAACACAACACTCTAAAATCGCTTTATTACTAACAGGTGGTGGCGCGCGAGCGGCTTATCAAGTTGGTGTGCTTAAAGCGATAACGCAAAGCATGCCTCGTACAGCACCGCTGCCCTTTACTATTATTAATGGGACATCAGCTGGGGCAATTAATTCCGCTGCATTAGCATGTTATGCATCGTGTGCACATTTAGCATGCAAAAAACTTGAATGGGTTTGGAAGAATTTTTCGACCTCTCAGGTTTATAAAAGCGACTTTTTAAGTGTGTTTTTGCATATTACCCGCAACATGCTTACAAGTTTTCAATCTGAACATATAAATCACCCACCAGCGAGTTTGCTGAACAATAAGCCGCTGCGAAAACTGTTGCACGAAATACTCGATTTATCGCGTATCGAACGAAACCTGCATAAAAATTACCTAGATGCAGTATCGATTACTGCTTCGAGCTATACCACAGGTGACTCTGTGGCATTTTTTCAGTCACTTACACAAAAGCCGTGGCGCAGAGCAAAACGTGAAGGACAAGCAACCCGCATAAATGTTGAGCACTTAATGGCGTCGAGTGCCATACCTATGGTGTTCCCAAGTGTGAATGTGTATAACCACTATTTCGGCGACGGCTCTATTCACCAACTTTCGCCACTGAGTCCGTCGGTTCATTTAGGTGCTGAAAAAATCTTTATTATTGGTGTTGATGAACCAAAAGAATTGCATCCGCCGGGTTATCAGCCTCATTACCCTGGCCTTTCGAATATTGCAGGCCACTTACTCGATAGCGTCTTTACCGACACGCTACAGTCTGATTTAGAGCGTTTACAACGTATCAATCGCACGCTGAGCCTATTACCTGCCCGTGACAAACACCAAGAGCTTAAACAAATCGAAACTTGCGTGATCAATCCATCGCAAAACTTTAATGCAATCGCAGCTCAGTTTTATGATGACATGCCCATGGCAATTAAGGTGTTACTACGTATGATAGGTGTTAAGAAACGTTCGCAATCGAGTTTAACAAGCTACTTACTGTTTGAAAAACGTTATACCCAAAAGCTCATAGAAATTGGCTACCAAGATGGCCTTAAAAAGCTACCTGAAATTCGTAAATTTTTAGAGTTGGAGTAGCTAATCGCTACTCCATACCGTCGAGTAAAAACCTCTCTACCCGCTCTACTCGGCGTGGCTTGCCTTGCAGCACTAAAATATCGCCTGCTAATAAAATTGTTTGTGATGAAGGCGCGTCAATTTCACGGTCTTGTCGGCGCAGCGCTCTAACCGACACACGGCGCTGCTCAAGCTTAAGCTCACTAATTTTCTGATTAACCGCATAAGCATGCTCTGGCAGAGCTATAACATGTAAATACTCAAGCCTATCTGAACTGGCCTCTTCGCCATCAAGTTTATCACCAGTGAAAAAGCCATTTAAAAATTTATAACGATTGCGCCGCTCTTTACTAACACGGCGTATGATCCGTGTCATCGGCACACCAGACATATAAAGTACATGCGAAACTAACATAAGGCTTGCTTCAAGGGTTTCTGGCACCACTTCAGTAACACCAAGCTCTTTAAGGGTTTCAAGCTCAGTATCATCACGCATTCTTACCAATATCTTTACATCAGGTGCTATTTGTTTGATGGCATCAACAACTATTTGCGTTTGCTCAAAATCGGTAAAGGTAATAATGACTAGCCTTGCCCGCTCTACACCCGCTGATTTTAAAATATCTTTTTGATTCACATGGCCAAATATAACCGGTTCACCAGCCGCTTTCGCTTCTTGCAATAAGATAGGGTTACTTTCGACCGCGACGTATTCAATTGCTTCTGGCTTTAAAAAGCGCGCAACAGTTTGCCCAACACGGGAGAAACCACAAATAACGACATGATTTTGATACAAAGGACTACTTGTCGCAGGCTGCTGCCAGTACTGTCCTGTATGGCTTAAAAGGCCAAGTTTTTTGAGAATAAGCGGTGTTTTTTCAATTAAGTAAGGCGTTAGCGCCATCGAAAGCACGCCAACTGCAATTAAAAACGAAGCTTGCTCTGAGCTTATTAACAAATGCTGAGAAGCAAGTGCAATTAACACAAAACCAAATTCCCCCATTTGCCAAAGCATAATACCCGCTGATACCGCATCTTGCTTTCGCTCCCCCATCACTTGCGCAGCAATCGCAAGCACCGCTATTTTAAATAGCAATAAACCAATTAATACCGCGATGATCCAGTACCAACTATTAAGTACATAAAGCACATCTAGCTGCATACCAACAGTCACAAAGAATAGCCCCATTAATATATCGCGAAACGGTCGAATATCGGCTTCTAGTTGGTGACGATAATGGCTTTCTCCTAACATCATGCCGGCTAAAAATGCGCCTAACGCCATCGATAAACCAAATAGGTAAGTCAAGCCTGCGGCAAACAAGGCAACCAATAAAGTCGTTAGCATAAATAGCTCATCGGTTCTTACCAGCGCTATTTCGCTAAACACTTTAGGCAAAATCCATTTACCTATGCCGAACAATAAAATACACACTAAAGCACCTTTAGTAAGTGCAAAAGCCAATGCACCGGCAATTTCTTCAGAGCCACTTTGGGCTAGCAAGGGGTAAACAATGAGCAGAGGGACAACAGCAATATCTTGAAACAGCAACACCCCTATTGCCAACTGGCCGCGGCGCTGGTTTAAATCTCCAGATTCTTTAAGTAGCTTCACCACCACCGCTGTTGAAGACAGCGCCATTAAACTAGCAATAGTAAAACTGTTTAAAAGGCTGTGCTCTAGCAGCAGTAAAATTAGCATAAACACTATGCTGGTCACCACGACCTGTAAGGAGCCAAGGCCAAATACAATATTGCGCATTGCCATTAAACGCGGCAATGAAAACTCAAGCCCTAAGCTAAACAGTAAAAACACAATGCCGAGCTCAGCAACAAAGTGCATTTCATGGCTTTGCGCCATCCAGCCAATACCATGACTCCCTGCCAATACGCCTGTCGCAAGATAAGCAAGAATGGGTGGTAAACCAATTCGCTTGAAAAACCAAACAAATAATACGGCAGCGACAAGCAAGCCAAACACTTGGATCAGCACATTTTGCAAGCAATCAACTCCCTAGACTTAGTGACAAAACTGGTTTCTCTTTTAAATATAGCAACCTTCTGTTTTTCGGCCAGTTTAAAAATATGGCACAAATCTCGCTACATGGGAGTATCTAAACACTCCGGGGGGAGAATTATCATGGAAAATGTCCATATTTTGACGCAGCGGGTGTCTGCGCGAGGCGAGTTTCTGCCGTTTTCGGCAGAGCATTACCGAATAAATGAAACAAATAGTCCACACGATTTGGTCGCAAAGTTACAAACCACGTTATCAATCGAAGAAATTTTGACTATTTTTGCCGAGCACGCAAAGCAACTAATCAATTTATCTGGCTTACAGTTCCAATCTGCACTCGGAGTGTCACAAAGCGCAGGCAGCGATACCAGCCAAACACCGTACTCTTTTGATTTAGATATCGAAAGTGAACGCTTAGGGCAGCTAATTTACTTTAGTCAGTTCCCTATGGGTAAAGCGATTGAAGCAAAATTAAAGCAGCTCCATACAGCTTTGGTTTATCCACTGCGTAATGCGCTTATGTACACCCGCGTATTACGTTTAGCGACTAAAGATGCGCTAACAGGCTTAAATAACCGTAGTCAATTTAATGACAGCTTGGCACAAAAGCTAGAACGTTGCCGCCGTCAACATCGCCCATTTAGCTTAATGTTGCTTGATTTAGATAACTTTAAACAAGTAAACGATAACTTTGGTCATAAAATTGGCGATGATGTGCTGCAAGAATTTGCCAATGTATTACGCAGTAGTGTTCGCGGTACCGACTCAATTTTCCGCTTTGGTGGAGATGAGTTTGCATTGCTAATTGACGATCCTGAATTTACCACTAATAAAGTGATTGCCGATCGCATTATGAGCTTAGTTGCTAGCTCAGGATTGATGGCTCAATATGATGTTACATCAAGTATTGGTTATACACTCGCCAATAACCAAGATTGCGAAAACGAAGTGTTTGCCCGTGCTGACAAGGGCCTTTATAAGGCAAAAGCAGCAGGAAGAAACTGCGCAAGAGCTTACTAATTGAGTAAAAGCCTAGCATCCCCCGCTAGGCTTTTTTGTTTATAAGTTTATAACCAAATAATACTAACCAAAAACCAGCGAAGAAGCCGCTTAATAAGTAAAGCAAGGCAGCCATGGTGGTAAGGGGCGATACCATCACTAATGCCAGCGGCGTAAGCACGCCCAATATAAAGAAAATACCGCCTTTGCCTGACCAGTAACCTAGCAGCAATAATGAGCATACTAGGCCGCCAGCTAGCGCATAAAAAAGTGTATTTATTGTCAGCTCTGTATAAGCAAAACCAGCAATTACAGCCACTAGCACCGACAACGCAAAGCCAAGTGGTGCTTTATTAACTAGTGATAAACCAACATGAGGTTGTTCACTCATAGAGTGTCTCCCAAAGAATTCCATCTTCAACACTGTGCTGTTCACTAACAAAGTAGCCAACAACTTGCACAAGTTGATCGTTATAAAAAATTAGTGGTGTCTGCGCACGTAACCAAGGAGCTACTTTGGCATCTTTAAACCAATGTTTTAAGGTGTTTGAGCCGGGTTTATATAAAGGTTTGATACGTGCTTGTGGCTTATTAAACTCAACCCTTACTTGCTCATCCTGCTTTGGTTTTCTAATGCCCTTGCCCGCTTTCACTATTAGTTTTCGGCCATCTGTCAGTTCAATGCCCTGCAAAGTTATATCCATCGCCTCAGGTATTGCCTGCTCCTTCACAAAGTACCAATGCTGCTGATGCCGACGAACATCACCGCTTTGCAAACAAATTTTTAACTGCGCATCGGCTTTTGCCGTTAAACCTTGCTCAATAATTTGCTGTAGCTGATTCTCAGAAGGTAGTTGATGGGTAAACTGATTCAGCCACGCACGGACAAGGTTTGCTTGTCTGGGCTTACTAAACCTCGCTATTGCCTCGCAGCTTAAACCACCCTGTGAATTTTGGCAGTGTGTAAGGTCGCTTTGCGTATATTCATCGAGCAGTGATTGCTGCTTTTGTAACAGCCGAATACTGCGCGCTGCACTTTTTTCAAACCCTTGAAAACGCTCCGTTAAAATAGGCAGAACCTGATGACGTAAAAAATTACGGTCAAAGCGCTCATCAACATTTGAATCATCGGTGATATGGGTAATAGCAAATTCATCGGCAAATTGTTCAATTTGCTCACGCGAGATATTAATCAAGGGTCTAAAACACACACGCCCAGACGCTAATAATCGTGTTTGTGGCATTGATGCTAAGCCCTGTAAGCCAGAACCACGCTTTAGGCGAAGTAAGAAGGTCTCAAGTTGATCATTTAAGTGCTGACCAAGCAGTATTACACTACCTAACATACAGTTTTCGTCGAGTGCTTGGTACCGAGCCTCTCTTGCTTGTGCCTCAAGTGATGTACGCGAGCGCTGATGAATTTCAACCAGCACAGCTTTAAATGCCACGTTGAACTCTTCACATAGCGATTGGCAAAACCCTTGCCACTCATCAGCATACTTGCTCAAACCATGATTAACATACACAGCTTCAAGCTTAAGTTCTGAGTGCTGCTGTTGAGCTTGCTTCATTAAATGTAACAACACAACCGAATCTACACCGCCAGATAAGGCAACGCTAAAGCAAGTTTGCTGAGCGTTCAGCAAAGGCTGCAATTGTGCTAAAAAATGGTGGTATAAATCTGATGTTTGCATTAAAAACCAATGAGTATACAAGCGTCTGTGTTATCGGCATTATAAAACAAAAAAGCCGCAAAAGCGGCTTTTTTCAATTTTAAGCTGTGTTTAGCAATAGCCAAACGACATTAAACGTTTGTAACGCTGATCAAGCATTTCATCTAGTGAAAGGCCTTGTAAGTCAGCTAGGTCACGCTTAAGTTGGTTTTTAAGGTTACGCGCCATCGCATCGTAATTCCGATGTGCGCCACCAAGTGGCTCATCAATTACGTTGTTGATTAAATCAAGCTCTTTAACACGTGCAGCTGTTACACCCATGGCTTCTGCAGCTAATGGTGCCTTGTCTGCGCTTTTCCATAAGATTGATGCACAACCTTCTGGCGAAATTACAGAGTAAGTGCTGTATTGCAACATGTTAACGCGGTCGCCCACACCAATAGCTAAAGCACCACCAGAACCACCTTCACCGATAACAGTACAGATAGTTGGTACTTTTAACGCAGCCATTACTTTAAGATTACGCGCAATTGCTTCACTTTGACCACGCTCTTCAGCGCCAACACCTGGGTATGCACCTGGGGTGTCGATAAAAGTCATGATTGGCATTTTGAAACGCTCAGCCATTTCCATTAAGCGTAATGCTTTACGGTAACCTTCTGGCTTTGGCATACCAAAGTTGCGTTTAATTTTTTCAGCCGTGTCACGCCCTTTTTGTTGGCCAATAACCATCACTGGTTGACCTTCAAAACGTGCAACACCACCTAAAATAGCTGGGTCGTTAGCAAAAGTACGGTCGCCTGCTAGTTCGTCAAATTCCGTGAAAATGCGCTCGATGTAATCACGAGTATAAGGACGCAACGGATGACGGGCTAACTGAGAAACCTGCCAAGCACCTAATTCAGAGAAAATTTTCTCTTTCATTTCAGCACTTTTCTCTTTTAATCGACTGACTTCCTCTTCTAATCCAAGGTCTAATTCGCCAGCGCGGCTTACATTTTGTAATTCTTCAATTTTTGCTTCTAATTCAGCGATTGGAAGCTCAAAATCAAGATAATTGAGGCTCATGCTCTAAACTACCTAATTAGTTAAATTCTAGTTCTACATCTTGCGCCGCCATCAGCGATAACTTGTGAATTAAGTCATCACTCGGCGTAACACACCATTCGGTTCCTAAAGTAATCTCAGCCAACGCATCCGGACGTTGATAGAATACTTTAATAGGACAAGTACCAAACTTATAAGGTTCCAGCACTTTTTGTAAATTATCGAAGAAGTTCGCCTCGATCTGCACCATATTCAAGGTCATTTTAATCGCTTTTATACGTTTTTCTCGCGCCTGTGCGATGGTGCATATGTCTCTAGCGGTCATTGTAATGCCACCAGAGAAGTTATCAAAGCTGACCTGTCCAGATATTACCAAGATATTGTTTACTTGCAGCAAATCTTGGTACATTTCAAACTGTTCTGGGAATAAGCGTACATCAATACGGGCACTCTTGTCATCTAAAGTTACAAGACCCCATCGATTTCCCTTTTTGTTTATCAAGGTACGAGCAGAAATCACTAAGCCTGCAGCCGTTGACTGCACATCGCGGTTAGTGGGTTGTAAATCGACCAGCCTTCCTGATGTATAATGCTTTAACTCTTTACGATACTGATTAATTGGGTGGCCAGTTAAGTACAGCCCTAAAGTTTCTTTCTCACCATCTAGCCACTCATTGTCGGTTAAATCTGTGGCTTTAATAAATGCTTGTTCAACTTCATCTGGCTCTGTAGCAAGTAATCCAAATAAATCTGCCTGCCCAAGTGACTCAGCCTTATGATGCTGATCGGCCGCTCGCATGGCATCTTTTAAGCTTGCGAGTAAGGTTGCACGGCCAGGCTGGGTTTTATCTGGGCCAAGTTGGTCGAGCGCTCCGGCATAAATAAGCTTTTCAACAACACGCTTGTTTAAACGCTTTAAGTCAACACGGGCACAAAAATCAAATAAGTCCTTAAACGGGCCACCTTCGCTACGAGCTTCTAAAATAGCTTCAACCGGTGCCTCACCAACCCCTTTAATGGCACCAATACCGTAAACAATTTCACCTTGTAGATTAACCGTAAACTTGTACTCACCGGCATTAACATCCGGCGGTAACAAGGTCAGTTTCATGTTTTCACATTCATCTACCAAGGTAACAATTTTATCGGTGTTATCCATATCTGCCGACATTACCGCAGCCATAAACTCTGCTGGGTAGTGGGTTTTCATCCACAGCGTTTGGTACGATACTAAGGCATAAGCAGCTGAGTGAGATTTATTGAAGCCATAACCTGCGAACTTCTCTACCAAGTCGAAGATTTTCATTGCAAGTTCGCCGTCAACTCCGTTTTTAACAGCGCCTTCTTCGAAGGTTGAACGTTGCTTTGCCATCTCCTCAGGCTTTTTCTTACCCATCGCACGACGCAGCATGTCAGCGCCACCTAGCGTATAACCAGCCAGTACCTGAGCAATTTGCATTACTTGTTCTTGATAAAGAATGATACCGTAGGTTGGCTCAAGGATTGGTTGCAAGCTATCGTGTTGCCACTGCGCATCTGGATAAGATAATTCTTCGCGGCCATGCTTACGGTCGATAAAGTTATCTACCATGCCTGATTGCAATGGACCAGGGCGAAATAGTGCTACCAGTGCGATCATATCTTCGAAGCAGTCGGGCTTTAGACGACGAATAAGGTCTTTCATTCCACGAGATTCGAGCTGGAATACCGCGGTGGTTTCGGCGCGTAGCAGTAACTCAATACTTGGCTTATCATCAAGTGGAATAGCGTTGATATCAACGGGCTTTTTACCCTCACGAGCTAAGCGCTCGTTAGTCATATCAAGCGCCCACTGCAAGATGGTGAGTGTTCTAAGACCTAAGAAGTCAAACTTTACTAAACCTGCTGTCTCAACGTCATTTTTATCAAATTGCGTTACCGGGAATTTACCCTCATCATCACAATAAAGAGCGGCAAAGTCAGTGATTGTGGTGGGTGATATTACAACACCACCAGCGTGCTTACCCGCGTTACGTGTACAGCCTTCAAGGATGCGACACATATCAATAAGCTCTTTGACCTCTTCATCACCGTCGTAGGCTTCTTGTAAACGCGGCTCAACATCAAACGCTTTAGCCAAGGTCATGCCCGGATCGCCCGGTACTAGTTTAGAGATACGATCAACAAAGCCGTAAGGGTGACCAAGTACACGGCCTACGTCACGGATAACCGCTTTTGCAGCCATAGTACCAAAGGTAATGATCTGAGATACCGCGTCACGACCATAAAGCGCCGCTACGTGATCAATTACCTCATCACGCCTATCCATACAGAAATCGACGTCGAAATCGGGCATTGAGATACGTTCTGGGTTCAAGAAACGTTCGAATAGTAAGTCAAATTCGAGTGGATCGAGGTCGGTGATCTTCAGTGCATAAGCAACCAATGAGCCAGCACCAGAACCACGCCCTGGACCTACCGGAATATTGTTATCTTTACTCCACTGAATGAACTCCATTACGATCAAGAAGTAACCTGGGAAACCCATTTGGTTGATTACGTCGAGCTCTATTTTCAGACGCTCATCATACTCGCCACGTTT
>Ga0208334_100604_pt1 | contig 11221 bp, 7 predicted proteins | sample DeeseametaMP0900_FD_184201 | JGI IMG/M metagenome (GOLD analysis project Ga0208334, IMG submission 184201) | Marine microbial communities from the Deep Indian Ocean - MP0900 (SPAdes) | ecosystem: Environmental > Aquatic > Marine > Oceanic | place: East of Durban, South Africa, South Indian Ocean...
CCTAACCCTAACCCTAACCCTAACCCTAACCCTAACCCTAACCCTAACCCTAACCCTAACCCTAACCCTAACCCTAACCCTAACTGCGACTCTATGCGGGTCAGCCATGAGGCCAACGCATCGATCGGCCATGAGGCCAACGGATCGATCGGCGCGCCATTTGCAATCTTGACTAGCTTGCGAGGGGACTGCGATATCATCACACCACGACCAGGGGCGACGGTGCCATTGCCAGAGTGTTCTGCTTGAAGATGAGCGAAAGCTTGGGCGCGGGAGAGGAAAGCAGCAGGGCAGCCGCAGCAATTCCACGTCGCCTTCTCCGGAAGATGACGAGGAGCAGCGGCGACCTCTTTCGGCTCGCGCTGTGTGACGGGCTGCAGCTCGAGCGACATGATTGCCGAGTGTAATCCTTTCACGTGACGCTGGTGAACCTGGCTGACATGGTGAGCGGCTGTGCGCGGGCTGAGGATGATGCGACACTTCATGCAGACAAGCCAGCGATTCGCGGCATCGTGGTAGAGACTCGAGCAGGCAAGAAGACTTTGCGGCGTCGCGGATGGAGGCGTGCTTTCGCTGTCGTCGTCGCCGATAGACGAGCGAGCGGGAGCGAGGGAAGGCGTGGCAGGAAAGGAAGGAGACAAGTCCTCTTCCGCGCCGGAGAGATGGTCGTCTTCTTCCTCTTCTTGTTCTTCGCCGAGAGCCTGCAATGACACGAGAGGGGTAAGCGATGAGCGCGAGTCCTGACTGATTCATTCACAAGACTCACAAGCAAGGCTTGAGCTGCTTCATTCGTCTCTGTCCTTCGACGCGCGGTACGGAGGCGTTCCAGCGCGTCGTGGTGATCGGCTTCCGAGCTGCCCGCATCAGAGTCGGCGCGAGCGAAGTACGGGCGTCGAGGGGTGTTCTGCAAGGAAGCAGCAAAAGAGCGGTGGTCAGCGGCGGCCTTAATGCTTTCATCGCGACCAAGACTCACACTCACGAGGGAAGCATGCGCCGCGTTCGTTGTTCCTGTCCGGCGACGAGTGTTGGTGGAGAAACGCGCTGACGAAGGACGCGTGTTGTCCTACAGCATGTCAACAGAAGAGCAAGGAGTCAGCATCCATCGCAAGAGAGACGTTTGCTGGGCGGCTGACTCACGCGTACGGCAGGAGCAGCGTCGTTGACATCGAGACGAGGACGCACTTGGCGGAAGGTGCTTTGAGGCTGGCTTGGGGCGGTTTCGGAAGGGGTTCCGTCTTCAACGCGCTGTGACTCCGCTTCTTCCCGTCGTCGACGCTTCCTGCGCTGGTCGCGAAGATGGGTGCGCAGTCGGAGAAGCATGGGCGAGGAGTAGGTACAGGCGACCTCAGGACACGACCAGGAGGCAGCTTCGCTTCGACGCGTCAGAATCACGCTCGAACCGTCTGGCAAGGTGACATCCGCTTGGAGTTGATGCTGCGCGCGATGAAGGTGGAGTGCTTTGCTTGAAGGAAATGGAGCGTGGTCGCACGACTCACATCGAAGCTGCGTGTCACCTGCCGCCTCCTCGGGCGCAGTTGACTCTGGCGAAGACATTGTTACACGTATGAGCTACTTGGTTGTGTGAATAGATAGATACAGAAGATTTCAAAGTTCTCAACAATCACGCCTTCGCGCCTGAAGCTGAGCACCTTGCGAGGGGAGGCCAACACCTTGCGAGGGGAGACCCCTGTCCCGAGTCCCGACTTTTGACGCGTCCTCCTTGCGAGGGAATCCCGAGTTCCGCCCCTCGCAAGGTGATCTCGCGGCGCGTCCCGACTTTTCTGCCGACGAAGGTGTTAGAATGGCGAGTGGCCAACAAGCGGAGCGAAGAGCACAGTCGCATCAAGGAGAGTCGAATCACGTCGCATGCAGCTTCAAAGTTCACGAGACACATGCACCCAACACCGCTTACACATTCCCAGCAGACACAGTCACCTCCCATGCCGTTGACAAATTCAGCAGGTACATGCAACCAAGACCACCGGCCACACAGCCGTACCATCCAATGTCACCTGCCATGGCTTCACCGCCTTACAAAGTAGCATGCACATGCAAGGATCAACGTTCCACCAATCCTTGTAACGTCAAAAATTCCCTTCTCCATAAACTTTCCCTTCCCCCTTTCGTTCTGCTGAACGATCTTCAAGAGGAACAACAAAATTCCACAACATATCTCCACCGCTGACCAGCAAACCAAGCACGCTGGAAAGCCACATCACACCACCACACCCAAAATGACTCAGCCCGGCGAGACGTTCTGCAAGCTGGCTGCAACCGAGATGCTCAGCCCTGACATAACCCCGCCAGCTCTCTGCTTGACAGCGTCAACGAATCTAACCTCCTCCAACTATGCTTGGAGATGCATGCAGAATACCCCAACCAACACTGCTGTCGTTTTGCTCACAGCGTTTGCAAAAGACAAGGCAACCACTACCGGCACACATGCTTGTCAACTTCCCCCTACCTAAACGTCTACTATTCTGCCCAGCCTGAGGTGCATACAAGGTTCAGCTTCAAAAGCAGTCCCGATTCGGCTGAGAGATGGTGATGGTGGTGCAGATCCGACTCACTCGCCAATTCAACATGCACTTGAATCAACCTTGAGCAACGGCCAATGCTCAAGTCTGAAGAATCCATGCCTACGTTGTCGAGAGTACAAGAAGGACATAGGATCGCCTATCGACAGCGTGAGCACAACTGCTGGCCGCTCTGCAGGTGCACACCAAACCGCCGGAATTCTCCTCTAATCACCGTTGAGCTACGACCTTTTCTGCATAAGGTCTCGCTTACGTGGTAACAAAGGTCCATGCGCAGAGAAAGGGCTATCAAGCCAGCTATTGGCCGCGCTGAGTGCAACCAAATTCATCAATCTGTGGTACAAAGTAGGTTGACTTTCCCTCTCATCACGGCACACGTTCAACGAACAGCGTTGAGGCACAACTTTCTCTGCATAAAGTCTCGGCTGCGTGATAGTAAAGGTCCATGCGCAGAAGAAGGGCTATGAAACGAGCTATTTTTACGCTGAGCACATCTAAATTGATCGATCGGTGGTGCGAAGTAGGTTACCTTTTCCTTCAACCGCGGCTGACGCTCAACAAACACCGTTGAGCCACGACTTTTTCTGCTCAAACTCCCAAGTGCGTGTTACCAAAGTTCCTGTCGAATAGAATGGGCTGTCATATGAGCTAGCGGTCACGCTGAGCACATTTAAATGGATCGATCTGTGGTACAAAGTAGGTTGACTTTTCCTCTATTCACCGTTCACACTCAACGAACAGCATTGAGGCACAACTTTCTCTGCATAAACTCTCGGCTGCGTGATAACAAGGGTCCATGCGCAGAAGAAGGACTGTCAAATAAGCTATTGGCCGCGCTGAGCACATTTAAAGGGATCGATCTGTGGTACAAAGTAGGTTGACTTTTCCTCTAATCACGGTTGAAGCTCAACAAACAGCGTTGGGCCACGACCTTTTTCTGCGTAAACGTTCAAGTGCGTCTGAATAAACATCAGTGCGAAGGAAAAGGGCTGTCAGATGAGCTACTGGCCACGTTGAGTGCGTTCAAATTGATCGATTCGCAGTACGAACTCATATACATCTCCACGGAGGAATTTCTTATGTTCGAGCTTGCATGGACCACCTGCAGGCCAAACGAGTGTGTAAGTCTTCACTCCGCACTTAAGAATGCTTCATTGGGAAGGCAAAAGAGGCATGAAGCGGAAGCTGGTTTCCCCGTACAGTAGTCATGGAGGTCGGGAGCTGATCTACTTCTTCACGATGGATTTCCTTGAGTTCGAGCTTGCATGGGACACCTGCAGGCCAAACGAGTGCCTATACCGTCGCAACAATGATAAGAGATCGTGCAGAGGCAGGTAAAAGAGGCCTAAAGCAGAAGCAAGCCGGACCATACAGTGATTTAGAAGGCTGGAGCACATGCATAGTTTCACAGTGAACTTCTGCTGTTCGAACATGCATCTGACACCTGCAGGCCGAACGAGTGTCTAAACCATCGCAAGTATGATAGAAGTCCATGCAGAGGAAGGCTAAAGAGGCTTAAAGCAGAAGCAAGCACGCCGGTACGGTGATTGTGGAAGGCTGGATCACATGCGTGCCTCTACGATGAACTCCCGCTTTTAGACATGCATGTGACACCTGCAGGCCAAACGTGTGTCTAAGTCTTCGCTCAGCACTTAAAAGCACTTCGTCGGGAAGGTGAAAGAGGCTTGTCCAGCTGCCAAGTCTGGTTGGAGTCGTCAAATGCACTCATCAGGGTGTCCTTTGACCCTCTCATCACTCGTGCTACTATTCGCAAGATGGGTCGCAAGCGATACAATGCGCACAAGAAGAGTTTGCACGTTCCATCAAGGCTTACCTGTGCAGGAGCAGATGCTCGATCACTGGCCAGATTGCATACACGTTACCGACCTTCGCTAACCAAGCATGCACAACCCCACTTTGAAACTCGGATGGCGTTGTGGCGGGGAGTGTAACGCCTAATCGAGCAGCCAGTACCACAGTGTCCTTCGAGTGAACGACTAGCTCAAAGATCATTGCTTTGATGAGGGTGCTCGCTTGCAATTCAGAACAGAAGGCCGACGATGGACGGGCCGGCTGGCAGTAATTCTGTGGTAGATAGCATCGAAAACATGCCGCATACCTGCCCATATCCGCCCGGGAGATGAAGCTTCCGAACGCGGCAGAGTCCCGTCGCGGACATTGCTGGATGTCGTGTTTGAAGTCCGAAGTGGAGATGAAGCAGGATCCGCAGCATTGCCTCAGCGCCTCGAAGGCTTTCAACACCTTCGCTTTGCGCTGAGGAGCATTCTGTGGCGGATCGATCGGCACAGCCGCGGCGAGGAGTGCGGGACTTGCAAGAATAGAGCTTGGTGGGCGCATGGGAGTGGAAGGAGCGAAAGGAGAGGCTAGGGTGTGGGAGTTTGAGCTTTGCTGTGCAGCTGGACGTGTGACATAGGGTGGTAGCCTTGGCGTACTGCTGGAAATTGTGGGAGCCGGAGAAGAGGACATGACGGTGAAAGGCTGAGACTGGCATGGCGTGCTTGCAGTCCAATCGGACGACGACGATATCTGCCTTGTCCTGGCAGTTGCAGGGGTTTTTGGGGAGTTGGATGACGTTGGCTGTGACGATTTGTCCGAAGAGCGCGCATGGATAAAGGCCCAGAGGAGCCAAGAGCAAAGCGTGTAGAGGCGAGATTGAGCAGCGAAGACGGTGGATCGTGCAGGCTCGAGCCAACTTTGAAAGGTGAACGGTTTGCGATACACCTCGAAAGGATGATCGCGCATGAATTCGATGTCTTGGAGAGGACCGGATGGTTCGGAAGAAGGAGAGACAAGGAAGCACGACTGATGAGCCTCCTCCATGATCGCCGCTAGCCGATCTTCTCCACGCTGTATCTCATGCAGCACAACTCCTAGCATCTTCAGCTTTGGGTCATCGATCGCCCATTCATCTTCACACTTTGGACGTCCGCGATGCATCAATTTGCAGGTCGAGAGGGGATGGCCGCATCGCCTACAAGTGACCCTCGTTGTGGTCCCGCAGCGGTCGGCATCCGTATATTGCATGCTTTGAAGCTGGGCCGAAATAGCAGTGGGATTCCCGTTTGCGAAAAGAGGACACCGAGTGGTGGGATGCAGATCAAAGCCTTCCTCGGCTCGGTACCAGCATCGCAGACAGGCTGTACTTGTCGCTTTGTATAGGCTGTTACGGATCGATTGGGCGAGGGCAGCTGGATCGCTCGTCCATCTAGCCGTTGCTGGCAAAGACAAGGTGGGTGGGGCGATGCAAGTCGAGGTGCGTGATCGTGCGGTCTCAAAGGGTCGCATCTGGGTAGATGGCAAGCAGGTGGCGGTTTGTTCGGCAAGCATCATCAGCATCTCTGCATCTTCACCCTCTGCCCGATCGGAAGTCCCTGTGCCGGCAAGGCGGATGCGATCTTGAGAGCAAGCCGCACATTGCACTTCCCATGCAAGCGTGCTGCAACATCTCGTCACGCCGTCGACAAACGAGCTTAGCTGCTCGTAAAGGCACGTTGTTGACTTGGCGTATGTCTCCACTTCTTGCTGCTCGAGGCTCAGCGTTCGTGATGGGTCCCTCTGAGCCAAGAGGTAAGCATGGCCAATGGCGCCCGTCTCCCTTGCAGCGCGCCCTATGCCTTGCACCAAATTCAGCAGGGAGAAGGGAGAGCCGCAGTGAATGATGGTGGTGACGCCGGGTGCATCCAAGCCTGTCGCCAAGGCGTGCGTGCCAATCAGCACCGATGCTTTGCCCTGTGCAAAGGCTTCCTTTCCAGTTTCGTCGCCGGGCTCGGTAAACGGTGAATCTGAAGTGGCCGCTCCAGCTGCACTCTGTCTAGGTAGATACGTCTGCGAGTGGTGATGGGTCAGATCACAGTCTGAAGCAAAGCAGCACCAATACACACCTCTGCTCGAATACCCATCTCTACTAGCTTAGCCTTCACATCAGCAACGTAATCCCGCAGCCGGCAAATCACCAGGGTCCTGCCAGATCCCACGCGACTTTGCTGCTCGATAAGTTGCGCACACCGAATGTGCATCTCGTCTAACCCTTCCGGGCTGTAGTCAAAGGCTTGCTTGTGAAGCTTGATGTTGGAGCGCATGGTTGCGGTGCGTAAAGTCTTGACCTCGTTGCCGTTGGCATTGAGGACGTTGTGTATGATCTTCGCTTCCAGCTCTTCGGTGAGAGAGCCAGTCAAGCCAATGATTGGGATGGACGGCAGTTCCTTGAAAATGCTAGAGACCTGCGCCATGCACTCTCTATAGTTGGAGTCGGTGATGATGGTATGTATTTCTTCGCAAACGATGCGGAGCAGCATCTTCTTGGACTGGAGCTGTTTGATCGCAGTCAAGAGGTGGACTCGATGATGCAGTAGATGCTCCGTCGCGACCAGCACAATCTTTGGATCCTCACCCGCCTCTGTCAGGCGCTTCGATCTTCGAGTGCTGTAGGTGCCGACGCTGAGTCCTTTAGATTGAAAGGCTTCCGCTTGTGAGCGAAGGATTCGGTAGGGAAGGATGAGGACGGTGACCGAGCCGGTGGAGCTCGCCAAAGCGGGCGCAGCCCACAGCATCGATTTGCCAGCGCCAGTCTCCAAAATGAGCAGGTGATTGTGGCGCGGGTAAGCGATAAGCTGGACAAGCGCGCTGCGCTGGCTTTGCGTCTTGAATGTGACCGAGCTTTCCGCTTGCCCAGTGAGCTGCGCCATAGCGATGGTGCAGCTATTCATGGTGGGATGAACTAATCCGACCGGTTGTCTAGATCCAGGCTGAACCGTAGCAACCTCGAGTTGAAGAAGTCGATGCCATGATCGGCTTGCTTCCTGGCTTCGTAGAATGCTGTCAGTCGAAAGCGCGCGAAGGTCATCTACTGTGAGTGCGTACCAGCTGGCCGCGGTACTGGCAGAGTGGTTCGCCTGCTCGTGCAAATTCCCCTCCTGCTCCTCCTCCTCTTCAACTTCGTCACTTACTAGCGCTTCCTGCTTCGTTTGCGCCCACATCTTGATCAGACCCGAAGCCAGCTGCCGCCATTGTGAGATGGATAAGCCCATTCCAAGGCCGAGCCTGTCGGTCTCGCGCCGTAAGATGTCGGTCATGGAGCTGGGGGTGAGGGTGCGACCGTGTGCGGTGCGGAAGAGGTGACGGCTGACATCTTGGTTGATGCGGAGGTGGCAAGCGTCTAGGTGCGGTCTGGCCAGTAGCAGGTAGCGAAGGAGGATGTACGAAAGTCGCGGAGGAAGGAAGCGAGCGAGCAGCTTGCCGGGTCGATCGGTTCGCGCGGTTTTTGAATGTGGCAGGACGAGATAGATGATGTCGTCCACACCGGTATAGACGGAACGCGGCCGATCGACTCCGTCCACCACTGTTGCGGAAAGCAGCTCGGTCCCTCTGGCAGCATTTCCACCCAAGCAATGGACCGCGACCAGCAGGTGCTCGAGGAAGGTGCCTTCAAGCTGGAGAAGATGCTCGCTGACTGCATCGTTAAACTCATCGCCGTCTGGATCAGCGTCTGGCACGGTGGCAGTGAAGATTGGACCTGGCTCTCCGTGCTGCACGCATGTTCTCAAATTCGGATAGCCGATGAGACGATCTTGCACGCTCTTATGGGTAAGCCCGTATCCGTTCCCTTCAAAGCTCTCCTTGTGCAGCAGCTTGACCGGTGGGACATGCGGCCGCAGCTGTTGTTGAAAGGCACCATCGAGAGTGAAGATGTTGTCAAGGGCTCGGTCTGCTTCTTCGATGCAAGCAGAGGCAAACGTTCGAATGTCGCTCAGCGCAAAGTCCATTCCCAGAAATCGAATCTTGTCGTCGCGTATGTCCATCCGGTTGGTGCCGAGACTTGCTTCGGATACCGCCTGGCACCAGCGGCGCCATTGCACGAGGTGCGGGACAGGACGTGGGCAGGTCTTGAGGAGGTTGTGCTGCCGCCAGTGCTCAACGTGTGTCTTGAGCGCATCGATGTCATGTTTGAAGCTCGCATTGGGGGCGTCCAGCTCATTGCGTCCTGTGAAGAAGGGGCAAGCAGGGGCCAAGGCGAGTGCTCGAGCGCACCAGATCAAGGCGGACGACTTTGGATTGTATTCAGTCTCGGTGCAGAATCGAACGACATCTTCAAAGTCGGTGCTGCTGTGGCAGTGAATGCCGAGCATGCTGGCAAAGGTGAGCAAGAAGCCAGTCTCTGACGGCTGGCTGCTGTTGACTGGCCACTCCACCAAGGAGATGGAGAGTCGCAGGATGAGATCCATCAACCGATCAAGGGGCACAGGCGGCGAGGCTTCCTCCTCGGTCACCCCTCTCTGATTCCGCGTTCTGCTGATAATGCTGATCTGAGTTCCGATCCCTTCGAGACAAAGTTCCATGTCGACCTCCTTGTAAGGAAATTGCTCGCGGTTGTCCGCCAGCAGGGGATTTCCTTCCGCTGCGCCTTCCTCATCATCTCCACTGATGCGAGCTTGAAAGTGGGTGTAGGTTTTGAGGAGGACACAGATCATGCTAGCCCAGAGGCCTGTGTATCTGCGCAGCGTTCCAGAAGAGATGAACAGCGGCTCTTGAGCATTGTTGGCATGCGTGGACGGTGCGAGCTCGTCGTGCTGTAGGGCCATGGAGATCTGATCCGCTCGATCCTTGACCACATCGAGCAACGCAGTAAAGGCCTGGGTCACGGCATCTTGAATCAGAACGTAGCTACTGTATTCCTGCCAAGCTGCACTACAGTCTCTGCCAGCTTGCAGGCCGGCTCGCGGCTTCTCAGGCTTGGCGAGCAGTGCGTACAGTGCTTTCAGCCTGGCGAGCACAGACGCCTGTGTCTCCTCGCCATTCTCCTCTGCCTGTCCTGCTACGTTCTCCACCCCGAGGCGCTTATGCCAGTGCGTGCAAGCAAGCACCTTGGACCACAGCGTGCTTTCGCTGGATCCGATCGAAGCGTTCGCGTGAGCTTGCAGCTCAAGATATCGCTGCTGGTGATACAAGTCACCTGAGCTGCTGCTGGAAGCTGGGGCAGCAGCGAGCTCATCGATGGGTGCCAGTCGGATAGGTCGACGACTGATGATGAACGCTGGTACTGTGCTGCGCTGCTGAGAAGATGCGCGTAGAAGATGCGGCGTGCTGGCGGGAAGCGCGACGAGTTCGGCCTCGCTTGGCTTACACAAATCCAGAGTATTCAGCACCTCTTGCAGGCCTGCAGTATTACGAGAGTGCTCGCGGTTGGCGTGGGAGGCAGCGTGGCGCGGACCCAGAGCTATTTTGCAGGTGGTGCAGAGGATCAGGTGCATGGGTTGAAGATGGTAAAGGCCTGCTGCTGCAAGTCGAGCTTCAGTGGAGAGCTGTGTGTCTGTGCTCGTCGCGCTGCTGCTGTCTTCTCCTTCGTCGATCGAGCTGTTGTTGGTGCAGCCTTCTGCATCGGAGTCTTCTTCAGAGTCTTCGTCAGATGAAGGGGAGTCTTGCCTGCGTCGGCGAGTTGGCGGCATGGAAGAGTCGTCCGAGCTGCTCTGCGACCTGCTTCGCCTGCGTCTCGTGTTTCTCGCGAGCTGCTGCACTGGAGAAGAGTCTTGTTGAGCTGCAACTTCATGATGCTCGCTCTCTGATGCGTTCTGCAGCGGAGGAAGTAGTGGGTCAGATGATTGCGAGCTAGGAAGCGAGGAGCGGCACAAGCTCACAGAGGGAGAGGGAGCATCTGGGGTGGCAGCTCTGTGTGTCTTGACGTGATTGCGAAGACTGCCGATGTTGAGAGAGGTGAAAGGGCATGCTTGAACAGGACACACCCATACCTCTTGCTCTGAGAAGCGTTCAAGGTTCTGCGATACGCCCTCTATGCTGACAGAAGCCACGAGCTGATGCTTCCGGCGGTGGTCAAGTAAGCGGCGTGCAGTTGTAGCTCCTGCGCCGCACGTGTCACAGATGTGCGACATGTTGTGGGTCAATGCGTTTTAGCTTGGATAAGTGTGCAATCTGCCATCCAGCTATGGCAGGACTGATGCAGCTTTCTAAGAAGAAGATGGACGCGATGAGAAGATGGACGCGTGCGTGACGCGTGAAGGGCATGTGGGTGAATAGAAGACGTGTTTCTGAAGATCTGCAGCTAAAGTTCCCGTAATCTGGGCATTTCGCGTGCGTGCAGAAAGGCATTTTCCACGTACAGACATCAGATATGTCGGTACGTGAACTCGCGTCCTCCACAAAATCGGCTGCTACGTACAGACATCGTCCGCATAATCTATGTCTGTATCTAAATTTGGCGCGCGTCCGCCAAATCCACCGCGGTAAGATAGTAGGGTGGCATGCTGGTAATCCGAGTCGAGACGGTCCAGCCAGGCTGACAGCGGGCCGACCGAGGCAGCTGCTGCGATGGGTGCCAACTTCCGAGGCGATGCCGATAGCTGGATGGATTGGCCAGGCCTGACATCGCCTTCGTCGAGGTGCTCGGTCCGCAGATGAGCCTGAGCGCTTGGACGAGAGAGGAAAGCACTGGGGCATCTGCTGCAGTTGAATGTGGCGCACGCAGAGAGGTAACGCGGAGGTGTGGAGAGGATCTCGGGTTCGCGCTGAGTGATGGGCTGTAGCCCAAGCGATTGAATGGCAGTGTGGAGGCCCTTGAAGCTCCTCTGATGCGCTTGGCGGACGTGCGAGGCGGCCGTCCGAGGGCTGAGGATGGTGCGACAGTCAATGCACACGAGCCATCGATTCGCGAC
>Ga0208334_100609_pt1 | contig 11158 bp, 10 predicted proteins | sample DeeseametaMP0900_FD_184201 | JGI IMG/M metagenome (GOLD analysis project Ga0208334, IMG submission 184201) | Marine microbial communities from the Deep Indian Ocean - MP0900 (SPAdes) | ecosystem: Environmental > Aquatic > Marine > Oceanic | place: East of Durban, South Africa, South Indian Ocean...
GTTTTAGTAGTTACGGTCGACTTAGCGCGTATGTTACTAATTCTGCAGGTAAACAAGAAAAAATCGCAGAAATCGGGAATCTAAGCCTATACCCTGAAGTTGAACAAGCGACTGTATTGTTAGATTTATTCTCTGGTAAACAGATGCCAAAACAAGGGAACATTGAGCTTAAATATCAAGGTGCCGATGAGTATGAAGGCGTCGATTTTGGCTCATATTCATTGCCTATTCGACATTAGGGATTAATGCGAAAAATTTATGAATCGCTTATTTGCGTTAGGGCTTATGCTATTAAGTCCTATCAGCGTTGCTAATTCGACTGTGAGTACAGAGGATGTACTAGCTAGACTCAATGCCATAAAGGCTAAGCTAAATGGCGAACAGCTTTACGCTACACAATCAAAGCATATACCTGCTGTTAATCATTCTGCAGATACCTTAGACGCTCAGCAACGAATTGCCACTGGGGAATTTTTGCTATTTTCAATTTATTTAAATGAAAATTACCTCGGTGAGATTTTTGCCCTTAAGTCTGATCAAGACATATTGCTGGGGCTTTCAGGGCTAGTTGATATCTTACAATTAGCAATCAATGTCGATATATCAGCCGAGAGGGCCGAAGGTTGGTTCATTAACACCAATAAAACCTTTCAATTAACAGCTCAAAAACAGTTGATTACAGATACAAAAAAGTGGCAGCTTACAGAACAACAAATTAGTGTTGATGATGATATTTATATAGAGGCAGCAGTACTCGCTGAGGCTTTAGAATTTCAGCATCGCTCTGATTACGCAAGCTTAGAGCTGTATATTGAAACTGAGTCTGTTTATCCGGTTGTCGCCCAAGCGCAGCGACATAAAAAACAACTACAAAGCTATAGTACTCAAAAGCAAGCAACTTTACCTTGGAAACCAAGCCCATACCAGGCCTTATCTGTCCCTGTGGCTGACTTACAATTGAACTATACCCAAGATAATGATGGTAGTCAGGCAAGTTACTCATTACTTGGCTCGCAAGATTTTGCATACCTTACTATGGAATACTTTTTATCGGGCCGTGAAAGTGATTTATTGAATAACTCAAGACTAACTTTCTCCAAGCAAGATGTGAATAATCAGCTGTTAGGTCCACTTGCTGCAAGTCTTATTGAGGTAGGTGATGTCACAGCTACGCAAGTTGGCAGCCGTTATAACAACCAGTACGGGCGCGGAGTTAAAATTTCGAATTATCAACTTGGGCAAGCAGTTAATAATAATCGAGTGAATCTAACTGGTGCAGTACAGCCAGGTTGGGATGTTGAATTATACCGCAATGGTATTTTAATTGAGCAGCAATTGAGCTTGGCGGATGGGCGCTATGTTTTTGCTGACGTTGATTTACTGTTTGGTGAAAATAACTTTGAGTTGATTTTTTATGGTCCGCAAGGGCAAGTAGAGCGAAAAACAGAATATTACTACATTGATGGTACGCAGCTTGAACAAGGGGAAGCAGTCTATGAGTTATCTTTTTCAGAGCAAGGCAAGCAGTTATTAGGTAATAACAGTAATAGTGCAAACAAGGGCTGGGTTGCTGCAGGGCGATACCAATATGGATTGAGTGATAACGTTGCTATGTACTCAGGCTTTATGGCGCAAAAGCAAGAGCAAGATGAGTTATACCATGTTGCTCTAGGAACGAATCTCAGCTTGTTAGATAGGTTATTAGTTAATCTGGAATATGAAGAAAACAATCAACAACAAAGAGAATTTGAATTAACAACAAGAACTAAACTGGCTGATCAGTCCTTGTTGTTCAGCGCTACGAACCGTACAGATAACCTGAATGGTCGAGATATAACGCTGAAAAGCTATCAATTTGATATGTCTGGTGAGCTGATGCAAAACAACTTTGGGCGGCTTAATTATCAAAATAACTTTTTAGTTCAACACGCACAAAGTGGTGATTTAAAGCAAATTTATAACCGTTTAAATTACAGCTATGCAAACGTCTCAATAAATAATTTATTGCAATGGCAAGACCCAAGCGCCGGGCAAGAAAGTGTAGATGGTATGACGCGTTTACAAACACGACTAGGCAGAGTGTACAGTCGGTTTGGTGTTAATTATCGTCTTTCTCCAGTGAGTGAGATAGCAAGTTATGAAGCTGAATTTAGCCGAAGTTTAGGCCCGAGTCTCCAAGCAGAGTTAACTTTAAGGGACTCTCTAGATTACGATGTTCAGTCTGCAGAATTAGGACTAACGTGGCAAAATGACAGGATTAACTTAAGCAGTAATGTTAATTACGATAGTAATGACCAATGGCAAATTCGCTTAAATAGCCGATTTAGCTTTGGTTTTGATAGCCAATATAATCAACCATTTATGAGCAACAGAACATTGACCAATACAGGTAGTTTAATGGTTAATGTGTTTTTAGATGAAAATGATAATGGTATTAAAGACAGTAATGAGAAGGGCTTGGCAGGTGTTAAAGTAAAAGGCTTACAAAATTATCGCCAAGCGATTACTGATGAACAAGGGATCGCGATTCTTTCTGCTATGCCAGCTAACCGCACAACAGATATAGTGCTCGATCGTGACAGTTTTGCTGACCCTTTTATGATCCCCGCCCACGATGGTTTCTCCATAACACCACGAGCAGGCTTTGTTGAGTACATGGATTTTCCAGTAAATAATGCCAGCGAAATAGAAGGCACTGTTTATCAGCAGACAGAGCAAGGAGCTAATGTTCAACCTTATGCCCAAATTACTTTAGTGGATGAGCAAGGTAATGATGTAGCAACTACGCAAGCGGCTTATGATGGCTATTACTTGTTTACTGATATTAAGCCCGGTAAGTATCAGGCGATTGTAGATAAGCAGTACCAAGGACAAAAATCACTGACTAGTACTCAAACACATAAAATACAGTTATCGCCCAAAGGTGATGTGCTGGTGGGAGTTGACATTACTTTGCGCCCACTCGAAAAGCGCCAGGGATATATAGCGAGTATTGGCAAGTTTAATTCACTGAAAATATTAAAGGTGTATTACTCATTGGTGAAACAGCGTTTGTTACAGCAAGGGTTAAAAAACGCTTTTTATATTCACGATAAAGCAAATGCGCACTACACGCTTGCGGTTGGCTATGACGCACAATCTGCAAACGAGCTTGAGCAGCAATGTGTGCAGCTAATATCACAAGCAATTAAATGCCATGTAACAGAGCAGCATGTTCAACACTAGCAAGGAGTAAATTATGGTTTTTACGACTTTTCAAAATCTGAAGAAAGTATGGTTAGTTTTACTGGTTACTCCTATCTTTGGTTGCCAAAGCGTATCAGAGCCACAAGTGAGTGAAGAAAACTTAGTGAAAATTAGCAAACAAGAGCTTATGGAGCTAAGGCAGTCGCATCAGCAATTCCAAGCAATGAAGCCAGAGCTTGAGCGCTTGCTGACAATTGAAAGTGAGTTAACCTTACTCACTGAACAACTTACTTTGTTAAATACGCAGCAATCTGAGCCTGTAAATACTAAAAAGTCATCAGTAACCGCCCCTCAGTTTATTGCGGAGCCTGCAGCCAAGTTTGCACTACAGCTTGCTTCCGTAACAGAAATACCTCGACTAACAGCTCGCCTTGCTGAAATTAAAAAACAAGCGCCGGCACTATTTCATGGTCAGTTTATTGCTAATGTAGAGTCAGTAACTGTAAATGGCGGCACTTTCCATCGTTTGAAAATTGGTGCATATCAACAAAAGCAGCAAGCAGATAATGATTGTAAAAAGTTAGCATCAGTCGGGGTGGCATGCTTGGTATCGCACTATGTGCAAAATCCGCTTGATTTATCCCATCAACAATAATACTTAGGCATAATTATTGCTTTGTACTTACTAAGTTTAGTGAGGATGGCAATTATGCGCCTGTTATTTTATTCAGTTTTTTTAGTGTTGGTGGGTTGTAGCTTAACTGAAAAGCCACAAAAAGCGCCCCCTAGAGAAACCCCAAAATCGCCGATGGCACCTTATACGGTGCATCAATACGTTGCTGATCTAAGTAGTCAGCTGAGCCGTATTCAAGGCCCTTACAAAGGCAATGCACGTATTGCTGTGACCAGTTTCTATATGGCTGATGGCTTAGGTACTGATTTAGCAGAAGATCAGGGCAGTGGCTTGAGTCAGCAAATTCAAGAAAGTTTATTAACGCAATTTACTCAGCTTGGTTTTCATACCATAGAGTATCGATTAGAAAAGACTTTAAATTTGCAGCAATCGGCCGATAGTGTACTTAGTCGTGATGTAAATACCTTGCGTCAACGTCAGAATATTGACTTTGTTATTACCGGCACACTGACGCGGCAACAACATGCCTACATAGTTAACGCCCGATTGGTAAATACCAAAGATCTGCGAATAGTGTCAGCAGCAAGCACCGAGATCCCTATCAATGTGATGTGGGGCGCTGAAAAAGTTCAGCAACGTGATGGCCAGTTGTATCGAAGCGAATATTAAGAGGAACTCATTTAATGAAACGTTTAATTTTAACTTTATGTTTGCCTTTTGGCTTTGGTTGCTCGTCAATGTTAACTGGTGATACAACTCAGCAAGATAATGAGCCTCAATTAGCTGCGCAAAGAGAAGTTGCCGCGCCGCATAGTAACGACAGTGTGTTTCAAACCAATCAGGCGGTGATGAATAACAGCACCTTTACCGCTGCACCAACGCGTAAAAATATTAATCACTATGTGCGTGGCATCATGCAGGACTTAGTTGAAAACTTGCAATATGTTAGCGATAACACGCCGGTTGCTGTTTCAAGCTTTGTATACCTTGATGCAGATTACAACTCAACGAATTTGCTAGGTAATCAAATTGCCGAAAGTTTCATTCATGAGCTTCATGCATTTGGTGTACCTGTCATTGATTTTAAAACCACTGATTATATGCGTGTCACGCCAAGTGGTGACTATGTTTTCAGTCGTGATTATTTAGAGCTAAGCCAAGATCAAAATTTCAATTATGTATTGGCGGGTACTTTGGTTAATCATCAAAGTGGTGTGCTCGTTAATGCCCGCATTGTTGGTTTAGCAAGCAAAGCAGTTGTAGGGTCAGCGCAAGGCTTTATACCACAATCAGTGGTTGATGCCCTTGATAGCACCAACCGTAGTGATGGTATTACACTTAAACAAGCAAGTGAGTAAGCTATGAAAGGTTTTATCTTCGCATCGTTAACGCTCGCGCTTTCTGGCTGCCAATTGCTGCCAGAGCAATCAGCAGAGCCGCAAAATACCGCTCAAAGTGCACCTGCATCAGCAAGTACTCAAGTCGATTATGTTGCTATGCTGCAAGCGCTTGAGCAAAAAGATATGCAGCAGGATAACGCTAACCATCGTTTATTTGTGCCTTATCAACATCATAAAACCGTTGTTAATTATGTCGAGCAAATGGCCCTTGAATTAGTGGATACCATGCAACAAGAAAGCGAGTTAGGAATAGCCATTACTAGCTTTGTTGATTTAGATGCGAGCCTAAAAAACAGCTCTCAACTTGGTAATCAACTCTCTGAAACAATGATGCACCAGCTGCAAAAATTCGGCTTTGGCGTTGTTGATTTTAAAGCGATGGATATCATTAGTGTGACTTCACGTGGTGATTTTGTGATGTCGCGTGATGTAGAAGAGCTAGCCGAGCGTCGCATCGCCAGCCATGTACTTACTGGCACACTGATATATCGCCCTAATGGTGTTGAAGTGAATGCGCGAGTAATTAATTTAAACTCAAAGCTGGTTATTGCTAGCGCACAAAAAGTGATCCCATATTTTGTGCTAAAGAATGAGTCAATCAAATCAGCAACTGCTCGCGTTAACTAGCCTCATTATTTTACCGATCGGCTTGCTCTAAAGCCGGTTGGATTAATTTCTTGATTACCAAAGCCTTAGACCGTTATAATTTTCTGTAGCTTTACCTCAGCTTTTGAGTGGCCTCTTAGTTAAATGGATACCTACTCAGAAAACATTCTATGTAAAAATAAACCTCTGAAGAAAATAGGTGCGTGGAAAAAGCGTACAGATAGCTGAAAAAGTACTATTTCTGAACATAAGCTCGTTTAAATTGTTTATCAGTTTTCGTGTTTTAAGAGAGTACCAGCTCAACCTCTAAAGAAGAATAATCCCACACTTCTCACGCTAGTTTACTAAAACATTTTTTTTAACACTAAAAGTGTTATAATTACGCACAAGGCAAACTAAAGGTTTGCAGAAACATCAATATTCATACTTTAGGTGTTAAAATGTCATCTAAGATAAACTGGCTGGTTGCCCATACATATCCTGGAGCCCTTGTACTACAGCAATGGCTGACCGAGAATGGAATTAGCTATTCCTTGGCTCAAAGATATACGCAAAGTGGTTGGCTGAAGAAGTTATCTTCAGGCGTTTATTATCGCCCAAGCGCAAATGATGATGTTAAACCTGACTGGGTGGGGGTTCTACAAGCAATGGACATGCAGTTAAACCATCCTGTTCATCTGGCTGGGTTAAGCAGCTTGACTCACCAAGGGCTGAGTCACTATTTACAGCTAAGTAAAGAACAAGTTTGGATAGGGGTGAAGAACAAGCAATCATTGCCGAAATGGTTTCGTAAATTTCCCAATCAAAATTGGTTTTATTGTGGGAACCATAAGCTTGAAGTTGCCCCCGAAAAGGACCTGAAAGTGATTACGGTTAAAGGAAAAGAGCTAAAAGCCAGTTGTCCTGAGCTTGCTGCTTACGAAGTTGTTGATGCGATCGGAAAACAAATTTCGTTTGAACATGCTGCAGAGCTTTTTCAAGGGCTTGTAAACCTAAGTCCTAGAAAGGTGCAATCTCTTCTTGAACGTAGTAGCTCGGTTCAAACCAATAGAGTGTTTTTGTTTTTGAGTCATCATCACGGCCATCAATGGACTCAGCGCATTGATGAATCAAAGATCGCATTAGGTTCAGGAAAGCGTCAGGTGGTAGAGCAAGGGCGATTTGATGAGCGTTACCAAATCACTGTGCCAGAAATATTAAGTGTAAAATAAGAAGAAGCAAACAATGGATAGAGAGAGCCCCTACTACAAGCAGGTTTCACTGCTGATTAGAATGTTACCAGTAGTTGCAACAGAGCCTTCATTTGCACTTAAAGGCGGCACTGCTATCAACTTATTTGTGAGAGACTTTCCACGATTGTCTGTGGACATTGACCTTGCCTATCTTCCTCTTGAGCCTAGAGATGAAGCGCTAGCAAATGTAAAAGCTGCGCTTCAACGCATTACCGATTTAATTAATACGCAACCAAATACCAATGCTGTGTTACAAGATCAAAAAGCAGATGAGCTACGTATAATTGTTACTAGTCTAAATGCAACAATTAAAATTGAAGTCTCTCCGGTAGCAAGAGGTACGTTGCATAAACCTGATATCTTACCTGTGCAAGAATCAGTCGAAGATGAGTTTGGTTATGCAGAGCTCCCAGTCGTTAGTCTGCCCGACCTCTATGGCGGAAAACTATGTGCTGCTATGGATCGCCAGCACCCTCGAGACCTATTTGATGTTCGTATGCTGCTTGCAGAGGAAGGTATTTCACGAGATATCTTTGTTGGATTCATTACTTATGTACTAAGCCACCCAAGACCTATCAATGAGGTTATGGCTCCTAACTGGCAACCTCTTGATGAGAAGTTTAAAGCGGAGTTCGATGGCATGACCTTTGAACCCGTTGAGTTAAATGATCTAATTTATATAAGGCCAGTAATGGTAGCTGCACTACAAGCTCATTTTACAGAAAGAGATCGTTCATTTTTGCTGTCATTCAAACAAGGGGATCCTGATTGGTCACTGTTTGATTATCCCCATGCAGCAGAACTGCCTGCTATACGCTGGAAGCTACAAAACATTGCTAAGCTAGCTAAGAATCAAGAAAAACATACAGAGCAGCTAGCTAAATTAGAGGCTGTACTTGATGAATGGCTGAAACAAAGAAATGCTAATTAACGCTGTGAAAAGCATTTATTAAATAAGCTTACTCTCCGTCGTCCCATGAATTCAAAAAGTCAGCTAGTACATCACCATGACAAGCGTTCGGTTTACAAAAGCACCCAAGCCTTTTACCAGCCAATTTGTACACCTCAGACTTATCTTTATTAGGAAACTTTTCAAAGTCAAAATCGTACTTAAACTTTCTTATGACTTCATCTCTGTCATCACCATTTTCATACATCGAGTAAGGATTTCCCCAGTAAGATCCTCTCCCAATATATTCGTATTTTTCATTGGAGGTTAACCCTTTATATTTATTGTCTTTTTTTATATTTATTACTCGAGTTATCTTAATTTTTATCCTTCTAATTGGCACTATTCTCAACCTAATAGAAGCTAACTCCTCTACGAACTCTTCTCCATCATCAAATATGATTGCATGAGTTATGTTTTCTAAATCAAATTTAGGAATATTCACTGTCGCTGTATCTGGAAGGTGTATGGCAACATACTTTTCGACAAATCCATTTGGATCAGAATAATAGCTGATTTTCTGTGGCGAATTTTCCGATAAGATATTTTTCAATTTTCTTTCGAATTTTTCAAAGCTCAAAAACAAACTAGGATATAGTATTAATAAGTTCATCTAATCAGACCAAGTGTTTAACTTCGAATTTAGTATTCCAATTTTCATTTAAGTACTCAATGACTAGCCTTCTGTGGCAATGATGTGGCTTATGTTCACTACACAGCAAGCACCCATCTTCAATTATTTCTTTATCGATTCTTTCTATTCTTCTTTGTGCCATAAGATTCATGAATTTATCTTCATATCCTTCCCATGACATTGTTCCTTTTTTATATGGGTCTAGTATACCTTTTGTAGGTGCTAAATCAGGAATATGAACATAATCTATGGCACATAATTCCTTTAGAAAAAAAATCAGGTCATTTTTTTTTGCGAATCCAGCTAATTGCGATACATTGTTAAGCCTGACATCAACTAAGGTTTTTATTTCTTCATTCCGAAGAAGCCCAAAGAACTGTTCAGCCTTCTTTTGAGTAAATCCGATAGAGTAAATTTTCATTGTTTAACCTCGAAAATTCCGGCAGCTAGTTTATAATAGTAGCCTTCCCATGCTTCTCCTAAACTGATGGTCATATAGCATTGCCCAGTGGGTATATAGCGACCTTCACCACGAGCTAAATAGATTCGTTCAACTTCAGGGTCAGTTACGGAAAATAAATAATTAGTACCACGATATAGAAATGATGCTCTAACCCTTTTTTTACCGTTTCCAAATTCAGCACCCTCAACACGAACAATAATCTCTAAATTTTCTGGTTTTATTAGGTATAGAGATTGACCAGGTGCAGTGATTGCTGTGGTAGGTACACGGTCATTAGTTCCATTGTAGCTTGAATGACCCGTTTGCCAAAGTGAGGGGGGCTCATCAACTAACAAATCAAGGGAGCCTGCATACTTTCCTCTATTAGACCAGTAGTAACCGTCATTGATCGTGTAGTTCTCTATTTGCGCTGGGTGATCTGATTTGCTTTTAAACGTTACACCAACTATGTCAAAGACTTGAGCTGTACTTCCATCCTGATAGCGCCTATCAATTTCGGAGATTTCATGATCTCTACGCTCACTGATTGGTCGGATCCAGTTTCCATAAGCTCCTGCAATTAGCTCTTTACCTGCTATACAGCGACCTGATACTTTCCGTGAATTGGCTAGACAGATGAATTCTTTATACATTGGTTCACTCCTTCCTTGAAGAACTTATCAATAAGTACGCGGAGCATTCTTATTCGCCTACTTAAACTTTATAATAGTAAACAGAATCTCCAAAGAGACTCAATTCCTGATTAACTAACTTTAGAATATATTTATCACCTTACTAATACAATACTTCTCATATTTCAATAGATAATTGGTATTTCACATCTTGTGATAGAATTGGATTGTTCCTCCAAACATATATGAAATATTCTAATCCAAATTAAATTCTGTTTTTGCAAAAAAACATTTTCAAAATTTAGCTTCGCACTGGTCGAGTGTGGGGCAATTTTTTTTAACTTTAAAGCGCACTCACTGGGTGTGGATTGATTTTTTTTCGCACTCGATGAGTGCGGACTTCTGGCAGTGATTTTGTCATATATGGCAGAGTCACTGCCACTCGTGGCAGTAGAGGGTTTTTATCACACTTAAAACTGTGTGTTTTTTATTATCTCGTAAGTTTTATCTTTACCATCTAACTTTGACAAAAAATTACTTACTGTTATACAAGGATTTTTCCCTTAAATCTTGTGTAAGCGTTGCGTATAATGGTTTCTAGATAATTAATATTTGAAGTTGTTGAAAATGGTGAGTTCACTTATACGAGACTTCAGCTGTTAGTGATAACGTTCGCAATGCAATTATTGTGGCATGTAACAATTTAAATCAAAGCTAAAAAGGCATAAATTCAGCTCTAACTCACGGAGCTATAAATCAGCAAACCTGTGAAGCTCATATTGGCGTGGTGAATGGATTAGTTGCGATGATGCATCAGGTGTTATTAAACCTAGATCCAGTTTACGTAGCTAACGCTATTCTCATTCAAGCTCGTTTAAATAATGGGGAGGATGTATGGCATCTTGAAATTATTAAATTATTTAATATGAAGTTGAATAAATAATATTCTTTCGTGAATCTAGGTATAGTAAAAATAAAGAAAAATTGATATTTTAAACCCACTGGAATCACAGTCCCCGTGGCACAGCTGGATAGCGCGATCCCCTCCTAAGGGATAGGTCGCAGGTTCGAATCCTGCCGGGGACGCCAGTAACTTTTCAATCAAAACGTTGCTTTTTCCAATCTACAAGCTCAACCACTTATTAGCAGCTGCTAATAATATCTTAATCTCTGTTTACTATAGAAAAACTATAGAGCGATAGATCCATTTTGAAAGTCTTCGTAAATAAAGGCTTTTTTTACATTCAAAATCGTCTTGACTATCGCCTCCTAAGGGGCAGTTACAGGTTCGATTCCTGTAGGGGCTACCAATAAAATCAATGGTTAGTCATGTTCTTCTTTGAGGCAAATTTGTAGCATTAAAGTTCCAAATCGATTGCCTAAATCAATATCCGATAAATTTGAGTGTTCTATTAAATAATACAGATTTCTTCATTCGAACAG
>Ga0208334_100610_pt1 | contig 11146 bp, 8 predicted proteins | sample DeeseametaMP0900_FD_184201 | JGI IMG/M metagenome (GOLD analysis project Ga0208334, IMG submission 184201) | Marine microbial communities from the Deep Indian Ocean - MP0900 (SPAdes) | ecosystem: Environmental > Aquatic > Marine > Oceanic | place: East of Durban, South Africa, South Indian Ocean...
CCTTGTGTTGGGCCTATGCGACGGCTGTCGCGTTAGCCACTAGTTAGCAAGATGATTAGCAAGACACCCATGTTAAGCAATTTCGCTGCGGTGGGTGTCTTTGCAATTCATTAGCCTATTAATAAAGTTCAGCTTTTCTAAATCTACTTTAAATAGAGTAGGGTGGGTGTCTTTCAAACGAAGTTTTTTCCACCCAGAACTCCGTATTATTTAGATTCGTTAAATAGCTCACGGCCTATAAGCATTCGGCGAATTTCAGACGTTCCCGCGCCAATTTCATAAAGCTTGGCATCACGTAATAAGCGTCCCGTCGGGTATTCGTTGATGTAGCCATTACCGCCAAGTAGCTGAATAGCATCCAGCGCCATTTTGGTTGCTAGTTCCGCTGAATAAAGGATAGCGCCTGCAGCATCTTTTCGCGTTGTTTCACCGCGATCGCATGACTGTGCAACGGTGTAGACATACGCGCGTGCGGCATTCATTTGCGTGTACATGTCAGCTACTTTGCCTTGTACTAGCTGGAATTGACCAATTGATTGACCAAACTGCTGACGGTCGTGAATGTAAGGTACTACGATATCCATGCACGACTGCATAATGCCTAGCGGGCCACCTGATAAAACAAGGCGCTCGTAATCTAGGCCACTCATAAGTACGCGAACACCTTCGCCTTCTTTGCCAAGAATGTTCTCAGCTGGTACTTCGCAATCTTCGAAAACTAATTCACAGGTATTAGAAGAGCGCATACCTAGTTTGTCGAGTTTCTGTGCGCGGCTAAAGCCAGGGAAATCGCGCTCTACGATAAACGCTGTGATCCCTCTTGGCCCTGCGTTAGGGTCGGTCTTAGCGTAGATAACAAATGTATGTGCATCAGGACCGTTTGTGATCCACATCTTGTTGCCGTTAAGGATGTATTTGTCGCCGCGTTTTTCAGCCTTCAATTTCATGCTAACAACGTCCGAACCTGCATTAGGTTCACTCATTGCCAGTGCACCAATATGCTCACCGCTTACTAACTTAGGTAGGTACTTTTCACGCTGGGCATCATTACCGTTTTTAAAGATCTGGTTAACACAAAGATTCGAATGTGCGCCATAGCTCAAACCGATACCACCTGACGCGCGGCTAACTTCTTCCATTGCGATAGTATGCGCAAGGTAGCCCATATCAGAGCCACCATATTGCTCTGAAACTGTAACGCCCAATAGGCCCATATCGCCAAGTTTTGTCCACAATTGGTTTGGGAATTGGTTGTCTGCGTCTGCTTGTTCAGCAAGAGGAGCAATCTCATTTTGTGCAAATTGATAGACCTGATCACGTAACATCTCGATGTCTTCGCCAAGTCCAAAATTTAAAGTAGGGTAGGAGGTGTTCATGCGATATTTCCTCGTTTGAGTTCTGCGAGTTCTTCACGGCAACGTGCTTCAACATCATCCAGTTCAGTCATTAACATCTGGATGTCTTCTAGCTGCTGTTTAAGCACCGCTCTTTTCTGTTCAGTCATTTCAAGCATGGCTTCTAACTGAATAGCCGAATTGGGGTTGGTGTCGTACATGTCGAACAGTGTTTTGACTTCAGCAAGGGAAAATCCTAGTCGTTTTCCTCGCAAGATCAGCTTTAAGCGCACTCTATCTTTGTTCAGATAAACGCGATTTTGTCCCGTTCTTGACGGTGACATTAGGCCTTGTTCTTCGTAAAAACGAATTGAACGAGGAGTAATGTCAAACTCTCGAGCGAGTTCGCCTATTGCATATGTTGTTTCGTCGTCGTACTTGCTCATTACACGTACCTTGTATTTCAGCGCTGTTTAACACCCTTGTTTTGACGTGGGTGTCTTTGTAATTAAATTCTCTGTAGTAGGTTGGGTGTCATTGCAATAGCACTATCGTTTTAAGGTAGATGGTTTTATATACCGCTATATTAAAACGTAGTGTTTGGTTGACACATACTTAGTACAGGTTTACGTTAACGTTAATTACATTTTACGTTAAGGTAAAGTAACATTTTGCTAACGTCAATTTTTCATGGTGAAGGCAAGACGTTGTAGCTGTTAGGGGTGTTTACTTTTGTATACATCTACGTAGCTTTCTTCACTTAACTCTATAATTTATATGAATTTTAAGGGCACGGTTATGAGTAACGAATCAGTAGTTATTGTCGCGGCTAAGCGCACACCAATGGGTGGTTTCAACGGTAATTTGTCTTCGCTTGCTGCGACCAAACTTGGAGAAGTTGCGATTAAAGCAGCCTGTGAAGAGATGGATGTCTCTGTAATTGATGAAGTCATCATGGGGTGTGTATTACCTGCTGGTCTTGGTCAATCTCCAGCGCGACAAGCGTCACTGGGGGCGGGGCTTCCGCTAAGTGCAGGTGTGACAACTATCAACAAAGTATGCGGGTCGGGCTTAAAAGCGGTAATGATGGCGCACGACTTAATTAAAGCAGGCAGTGCGACAACAGTCGTGGCAGGCGGAATGGAAAGCATGAGTAATGCGCCATATATGTTGCCTAAAGCTAGAACGGGATATCGTATGGGCCATGGTCAAGTACTTGATCATATGATGCTAGACGGTCTGGAAAATGCCTATGACGGCAAAGCAATGGGCTGCTTCGCACAGGATACTGCTGATGAAGAAAATATTTCTCGCGGTGAAATGGATGAGTTTGCTCTAAGCTCGCTTTCCAAGGCACATGAAGCAATAAACAGCGGAACTTTCGTCGATGAAATAGTACCCGTTACAGTTTCTTCTCGTAAGGGCGATACTGTTGTTGATACCGATGAAGGCCCAGGTTCCGCTCGCCCAGAAAAAATTCCAACACTAAGACCGGCTTTCAAAAAAGACGGTACAGTCACGGCTGCTAACTCAAGCTCAATCTCTGATGGTGCAGCGGCACTGGTTGTAATGAGCGAAAGCAAAGCAAATGAACTTGGTCTAGCACCGCTTGCGCGCGTGGTTGCTCACGCTACAAATTCTATTGAACCTGAAAACTTCACCGTTGCGCCTGTTGGCGCTATGGAAAAAGTGCTGGATAAAGCAGGTTGGACGAAAGAAGAAGTCGATCTTTTCGAAATTAACGAAGCCTTCGCCATGGTAACCATGTTGGCTGTCAAGAAGCTTGGACTAGATGAAAGTAAAGTAAACGTAAAAGGCGGCGCTTGTGCATTGGGTCACCCAATTGGAGCCTCTGGTGCACGCATTTTGGTAACACTACTTCACGCGCTTAAGCAACGCGGTGGTCGCAAAGGTATCGCATCTTTATGTATTGGTGGTGGTGAGGGTGTAGCGCTTGCCGTTGAAATGCTCTAAGCCGCTATAGCTATAGATGGCAAATATGTAAAATATTTAATCACGGAGCCTAATCACATTGATTTCGCTCTGTGGTTCAATATAAAGAAAAATACAAAAGCATGAAGACAGTGACTAACGTTATCAATTCTATAACCCTTGCGGTTGCCCTATCCACTATAACGCTTGTTACGAAAGTCCAAGCTGACTCATCGTTTTCAGTAAACTCGACTTACGTAGACACCCACGATAACAATGGCACTCACTACGAGGAATCACGTTCTTTATCGAGTAATGAAGACACCCACGATGACTTAACTCTGTCTGCGCTTCACGAAACTCAATCAACCGTTGATATTTCTGACGACGCTGTTTCGGAAGACACCCACACTAACGAAGAAAAAAAGACTTCGGATGACACCCATGCCAACAGTGCCCATGCCAACAGTGAATCGTCAGCTATCGACCCTAAGAAAATAAGCCAGTTGCCTTATTCTGCGTTGGGTGTCTTGCCAACAAGCGAAGCTGATGAACAACTCAGCTACGGCGATGACCCACTACAAACGATTTATACTTGGCATGGACGTTCGTCTACGAACGAAATGTACGCTGATAAAGCGTTAATATTTATTCACGGTGGGTGTTGGCTTAATGCCTACGGTTACGAACATGCGAAAGGGATGTACCATGCTTTAGCAGAGCTTGGGATGGGTGTCTACGTAACAGAGTATCGGCGTGTAGGTGATGAAGGCGGTGGCTGGCCCGGTAGTTTAGACGACGTAACACAAGCAATAAGTACAGCCTTAAAACGAATAGAGAACGAAGGGCGCTACACTAACATTTACATTGCGGGGCATTCTGCTGGTGGGCACTTAGCTTTGCTTGCTGCGCAACGCCTATCTTCGTCATCCTTGAACTTATCGCGCGCAAACATAAAACGGATTATCGGGTTAGCGGCAATTACGGACATCCAGTCCTATGCCATGGGACATAACAGCTGCCAGTCGGCTACAGCGAAATTCATGAATGGAACGCCTGAAGATGTTCCAACCGCATATCAAAGGGCGACACCACGCCCAACCCATGGCAGTTTGCCAATTACACTACTCCAAGGCGATGCTGATAGTATTGTGCCAGCACGCCACGCTGTATTATCTGGAACCAACCAAAAAATAATTAAAAATGGTGGCCATTTCGATTGGCTTCACCCTGAATCAACATCCTTTGATGCTTTACTTGAGGTTATTAGTGAACATGATGAATAAGGTTTTTTCAGCTGAACAACTTGATATTAAAGATCCACTCCGTGACAAGGCGCAGGCGTTTTCGCTTCCCGCTAATACGGTCTATTTAGACGGGAATTCGCTAGGACCTCTTCCTAAGGCTGCGAAACAGCGAGCTGACGAAGTTGTCAATGAACAGTGGGGAAAGGGGCTCATTACAAGCTGGAACAAGCATCAGTGGATCCATCTACCTCAAATAGTGGGTGATAAGATTGGCGGCCTGATTGGCGCTAAAAGTGGCCAAGTTATTTGTTGTGACTCCATTTCTATTAATCTGTTTAAAGTATTAAGTGCGGCGTTGAAAATGCACCCAAGTCGCAAGGTAATAGCGACGACCCGCGATAATTTTCCTACCGACATTTACATGGTGCAAGGCCTGCTTGACTTACTAGGCAGCGATTACAGTATTCGCTATGTTGACGAAGCATGTATTGGATCACAGCTAACTGATGATATTGCCGTACTGATGCTGACACAGGTAAATTTCAGAAGTGGCAACAAACTCGATATGCAAACCATTACCGAGCAAGCCCATCAAAAGGGCGTTTTAACTTTGTGGGATTTAGCGCACAGTGCTGGAGCATTTCCTGTCAGCCTAGACGCATGTAATGTGGATTTTGCAGTCGGCTGTACCTACAAATATCTAAATGGCGGCCCTGGCGCGCCAGCGTTTATCTATGTCGCTAAACGACATCAAGCACAGTATCAACAACCTTTGTCTGGTTGGATGGGGCACAGCTCGCCTTTCTCATTTTCTCCTGATTACGCTGGCGACAATTCCGTGAAGCAAAACTTGTGCGGTACGCCAGGAATTATTGGAATGAGCATTTTAGATGCGGCATTAGACGTATTTGAAGATGTATCACTTAAAGCTATTGATGAAAAATCCAAAAAGCTACAGGCATTTTTCATCGCTGAAGCCAAGCGCGCAGGCCTTCTGGACAAATTTTCCATTGTAAGCCCCAATATTGATAATCGAGGTAGTCAGCTAGCTTTCGCTCACGACCACGCTTACGCCATTTGCCAAGCGTGGATCGCTGAGGGGGTGATTGCAGATTTCCGTGCACCAAATATTCTGCGAATAGGTTTTGCTCCATTGTATTTAAGTTTCATCGGTATTGAAAAAGCGGTGGCAAGCTTGACCAAAATTATGAATGAAAAGCGTTATGAAAACGATGAGTTTCAGCAAAGACAGAGCGTTACCTAGCTGAAAAGCGAGATTATCAGCTAAATAATTGCAATTTTTGAATTTACGCTTAATACTTCGCGGTTGTCATCGATATCTTCACATGTTTTGGGTGTGCAGTTGAAAAAAATAAGAAAATATCTGCTTTGTACCATGTTGTTTGTAGGAGCGAGTTGTTTTAGCGCGCTCCTACAAGCAGAAGCTGGTCAAAAGGCGGCATCTGAACAATCTAATAATGTAACGTACTGTATAGATCCTAACTGGGCGCCTTACGAAGCAATCAGAAACGGTATCCATGTGGGGATTTCTGCCCAATATATGCAGCTTATTGCTGAAATATCTGAGTTAACGTTTACCCTAGTGCCCACTGAGAGCTGGCAACAGAGCCTAGAGTACGTTCAGCAGGGGAAATGCCAAGTTATCCCCATGCTAAATACTTCAGACTATCGAAAGCAGTTCCTCGACTTTAGCGTGCCGTATTTTGAAGCGCCCAATGTACTGGTGGCTAAGTCTGGTATGCCAATGATACAAGGCTACGCTGGAGTGGGAAATCGAGTAGTAGGGATTGTTCAGGGTTATCGCCAAGTTGAATATATTTCACGACACTATCCGGGGTTACGTTTAAAGCTTATTCCGTCTGAAGAAGAAGGGCTAAAGCAGCTGGCGAATGATGAGTTTGATGTAATGGTGGGCTCATTAATGAGCGTAAATATGCACATCAATAATTTAAAGCTGAAAGACCTCAATATTGTTGGTTACGCCGAGCCCTTCGACTCATTAGCTTTTGGTGTGAACAAAACCTATGGCCACCTGGTGGACAAGCTTAACTTTGCCATTGAGCGTATTCCAGAAACGCGAAAGGTAGAAATTTATAAGCAGTGGAATAATGTCCAAGTTCGCTATAGTCGTAACTATGTCGTTATGGTTTTGAGCACCGCAATTGTCATTTTAGTTTTCTTGCTTTTTACTTTTAGAAATAGAAACGTTAGCGGCTACAAGCGTATTATTAACCAGAAAAACGAGGAAATAGGTGCGTTACAAGCAACCTTGTTAGAAAAGAACAAGACCCTTGCTTTCTTGTCTGCTCACGACACGGTAACGGGGCTATATAACCGCAATCATATGATCCAGCGTGCGGAAGAAGAAATCTCACGTTTCCATCGATTTCACACTACGGCTTCGTTAATTGTTATCGAACTAACCCCTGTAAGCGATGACAGAGATTCAATTGAGCCCTCGGCTAAAGAAGAGGCGCTAAAAGCCGTGGCAACGAATTGTCTAAATACCGTTCGAGAAGTCGATGTTGTTTCGCGTTTTAGCGGTGAACAGTTCATTATCTTGTGCCCTCAAACCGAGTTAAACGCAGCTAAAAACCTTGCAGACAGATTGTTAGACTGCATTTCTACCCATCACTCGCTTGTCGAGAGCTTTAAAACGGCCATGGGTTTATCTGAGCTCAGGGAGTCTGAGGAATTCACAGAGTGGTTTGAACGCACCATGAAGGCACTGTACCAGTCAAAGCGCCAAGGGTATGGCAACGTAACTGTGGCACAGTAACTTCAGTGAACTAGTTAGGTCAAATTAAAGGGTCGTAGTGCCATTGGTGCGAATCGTAACGAATTTGCGCCCTGTCGTATTCTCGCTCAGAACGCCAGTTACGGTTATTAAGCTTCGCCGAGACCCCGGGATAAAGACGTTTGTTTGCGATAAGTTTTATATCAGACTGGTAGTTTTCTTTTGCTGCTTTGACGTCGTTGGCTTTGTTTTCAAGCCACTCCAGCAATGCGCTCTCATTATTAAAAAGCTCTAACGCTTCAGCTACTTTACGTTGAAGCTCTTTAGGCACTTTCTTACCTTGAATTAGGTTAATCTTTTCTTTGTGTTTTAGATTGTTTTCGCGAATTTGCTTCAACAATTCATCTAAGGAGTCTTTGCGCTCTAACAATTGGTTAAAGCCCGGGCTAAAATCAACTTTCAATGTACTGCCAGATACAGCGCCTAAAGTGCCAGCTTCAACGCGATCTTGGCTGATAATGTCACAAGCAAATAGATTTCCCATGGGCTTATCAATTTGTCCAACTATGACTGCGCCGCCGCAACGCAGGCGACTATACGCCAACTGACGACCAACGGTAATATTACCGCTACATTGAATATCAATGCCTTGACCGTGTTGAACGTGGATACTGCCGGCTGCGACTAGTTGGCATTGGAATTCACCTTGGGTATCGTTAACTTTACCCATCGCGCCTTCGGTAATGATGATGTCGCCGCCAGACTCGATATACGCCGACTCCACAAAGCCGTTAATGGTTACATCTCCAGCGGCCTTGATCTGCATTTTCTCTGTAACATCGCCGTTTACCAATACTGCACCTTCGTAATTCACGTGCCCAGAGCCAACGTTCACGCCGCTACAAATGAAGGTATCGTCAATGTTCATTATCTGGTCTCGGTATTTCGGCATACCAGAAATTGCAGACATTAATAAATTGGCGTCGCTGTCGGACACCACGGTGCCGCTGCCCATTTTAAAGTTAACCCATTCGCCCGCAACGGCTGGAATTTTATTCCCTTTGATATCGAAGCCAGAACGGCCCTGAGTTGGCTCGGTTCTTCTCAGCACAGGCGTGTTCACTTTAACGCAAATTACTTCGCCTAAATTACGCATGTCCACGCGCTCGCCATCACCCGTCTGGGGTTTTAACACCCTTTCAAGTGCGTTTGGTACCAGGGGAATAAATTTTGAGTTTTTGCCATTTCTAGCTGGTAGGCCCTTCGCGACAATTTGCTCTAGTACTGTGCCTGGAGGAGACTGCCTTGCTTGGGTAAGCATAGATTCAATGGTTTTGGTGCTTAAGCCACGAATGATTCTGTTTTTTACTGCTAGAGATTTAACGGTACTTAATGAGGGAAGTTTACCGCCATAGGGTGTGGTCAGCACAAGGTTCGCCTGCATCCCATCCTCGGGAATGCGAAATTCAATTTCAGCATTTTTGCGCTCGCCAATGCGCTCCTGTACAACAGTGCTATCACCCGTCTTAAAATAATGATTAGCTGTATCACAGGCCGACTTTAACGCTTTTTCAGAAACATACAGCCGCTTAGTTTCACCGCTCTCTAGTTGCTTTCTTATTTCCCTACTATCAACTTCTGACGTGAAATCAGAAGGATTTAACTGTAAGTTAATGTAGGTTCTTGATTTGTCGAAGCTTATTGTTACGCCATTCATAACTTCTTTATTCCCTTGCGCACGTGTATTCTTTTTATCGGCGGCATCTATCGATTACTTGACGTTGACTTGTTCTCGGCCTGACTATTTTTTTCATCTACTAATTTAAGGCGTTCTAAAACGCTCGTCAAAGGTTTTCGGCATATTGGTAAAGTGCGCGTAAAATGGCCTGCTTCTCAGGATTGTCGCTGTGTTCATGCGCCAGTGATTCCAACCGCATCATATAGTTTTCTAATGTGATTGAGCCGTGAAAAGCTGAATCAGTCAAGCGAGCTTGGCGATGATGCTGCCACCTGGTCATTTCATCTGCGGTCAGCGTATTAGGATAATTTCTCGCGCGGTATCGAAATAGCTGCTTTCTGAGCCTTTCGTGCTGTGTTTTTTCACTCAAAGTGGCTAAATCATCGGGCTGTGCTTCAATTACACGCTCACACCACCTTCTGTCTTCGTCATTAAGAAACCCACCACTATATAGCGCGTGATCTATATCCAGTTCACCACTTTGAATGTCGTCATCATAGACATCTACGATTTTAGTGGCCAGTTCGGGCATACTGGCAAGTACTTTGTAATTGTCTAAGCAGCGCTCGCGATCCAGTCCTAGTCGTGCGGCATTGTCTTCTGTCATTGCTTTGGCTGTGGTAATAAACGGCGAGCGGTTGACGTGAATGAGCTTAAGCCCTGGTCTTTCTAACGCATCGTCAAATGTATCTGCCGGGGCATAAAGCGCCTGTCTAATCTCTTCTGGTGTGTCATTCACTAAACTGTCAATGTCATGCGATAAATCAATAGCGATAAATGCATTGTTGTTGGTTGGGTGCTTTGCCACAGGCATAACCCAAGTGCAACAGCCTTGAGAGGCTGGGAGTTTAGACGAGATATGAAGCAATACCGATGGTTTAGTGAGATCAATTTGCTGCATAACCGTGTGTTTACTGCGTAACGACAGCGCATAATCGAAAAGGCGAGGCTGCTTTTCTTTTATCAGTTTAGCAAGGGCTATTGTGGCGTAGACGTCACTCAAAGCATCGTGAGCGTTTTCGTGGCCAATATTATTAGCTGCAGTTAACGCCTCAAGTTTAAAGCTTGGTGCACCATCTTCTCGGCGTGGCCAATTAATACCATCGGGTCTCAGCGCATAGCACGCTCGCGCTAAATCGATTATATCCCAACGGCTATTGCCATTTCGCCATTCACGTGAATATGGGTCGTAAAAGTTTCTATAAAACAGGTAGCGGGAAACTTCATCGTCGAATCGGATACTATTAAAGCCCACACTACAGGTATTTGGCGTCGACATTTCCTGATAAATTCGCGCGGCGAAGTCAGCTTCGTTAGAACCGTCGCGAATGGTTTGCTGCGGTGTTATGCCGGTCACCAAACACGCTTCTGGATGTGGTAAATAATCATTCGCAATGGCGCTCATGATATTTATGGGTTTACCAATCACATTTAAATCCATATCAGTTCTTACTGCAGCGAATTGGCAGGGGAGATCTTTTTGTGGGCTGGTGCCAAAGGTTTCAAAATCGTGCCACAAAAATGTAGGTGCGTGCATAACCACTATTGCGATGTTAGAGAAATATTGATGGCAGTGTACACCGCGAGAAATTGAATACCAAATGCTGGCGTTAATATGAACAGTGATTTACTTGTTCGCCATCGGCAAGACCTAAAAAAACGCGTTAATCATTGTCTTTTTTTGAGTATTTTGCGTTTTGATGTATCACGCGAAACTTGCGCATTAACAAAATGATGACTAGCTTTAAGTTATCAAAATTTATACGGATATTGCCTGTTTGTCGTTCCTTAAATCCAGTTCATCCATCAGTGAAGCTAAGAGTACTTTAGGCTTAGCGTTAGTACTTGCAACAGTGCTTGTTGTACTTGTTGTTGGTTTGTTCGAAAGTAATATCAAAGCGACGGCTGAATCTCAAACTTTCACGGCATTAGAAGAGAGTGCCGCCAGTGCTGAAAATGCTGCAAACTCTCAGGTGAGAAAGTATATCAATGCGCTTAACTTTCTACATCAGACACCACCCATAAGCGGCATCGTCCGCGCGACTGAAAATGAAAATCTAGACCCCAAAGACGGTACGACGTTGGAACAGTGGAAGCAGCGACTAGAAACGATTTTCGTTGCTTTTATCGAAAATAA
>Ga0208334_100618_pt1 | contig 10999 bp, 13 predicted proteins | sample DeeseametaMP0900_FD_184201 | JGI IMG/M metagenome (GOLD analysis project Ga0208334, IMG submission 184201) | Marine microbial communities from the Deep Indian Ocean - MP0900 (SPAdes) | ecosystem: Environmental > Aquatic > Marine > Oceanic | place: East of Durban, South Africa, South Indian Ocean...
GCAAAATCACCTTTAGATAAAAGAAACCCTTGTCCTCGCCATCTAAAATCAACTTCAATAGCGTCTTTAGGTACTCTGCCATTTTCTAAGTAATGGCTTTCTAATAGTTTTAATGTTTCTTTAAAACAGTTACATGGTTTGTCTTGTGTATTTGTACTCATAATGATCCCCTATAAACTTAAATTTAACTGTGTTTCGCCTACACGTTCTTGTTGATACGTGCTGTAAATACTGCTTACTTGCTGGCGCGTGATCTTAAAACGCTTTACCAGCTGCTGAATGCTGCAGGTTTTATTATCAAGCGCGTAGCAAATCTCTTGGTTGCGAATTTGCTGAAGTACTTTATGCAGCATTGGCATTTGGTAATGCTTGTTTTCGTATTCATCAACCAGGGCTTGTACTAATTCAATACCAAAAATCTTAACGGCCTCATGGTTAGCATTTGGCTTACGGGGTATATAAAACATTTGGCCCTGGTGTTCAGTAAGTAGCGCGATTGTTTTATCGACACCTAGAATTTCAACAAGCTTGCGCAAACCATAAGGCAATGCGCGTAAATCTAACTCAGGTTTGTTCATGACTGTTCATCCCATAAGTAGTCAAGGTCGTATTCTCGATCGATTGCGCGCTGCTGCTGATACGCTTCAACATCACGGCGAATACGGCACTTTTCTTTATCTTTAGGTTTAACTGGGCGCTTTCTATCTACCTCGCTATAAGGCTGTTTACGCGGGTTGATAGTAAAGTTTTGATAGTCTTTGTAATTAGCCATTTAAGCCCCCTGCTTTGCTTTGTGGCGTGCTAACCATTGTTTAAGTACTTCAATGATGTGCGGCCATTGCTGTGCGCTTTGATACAGCTTTTTACCTTGTAAGTGGTTTTCACAAAACGACTCACAAGCGCTTTTAGAGTCAACGTTAACTGCACCGGCTCTGTGTAATTGCCCCCACAGGCTATAAATCATTTTAAGCTGTGGTGGTAATTGCTTTTTGCCTGCGTTTGGGTTCATTGCGCGGTAACGAGCAAGCAGCTGCTGTTGTTCGAGCTTTGTTAAACCAGTACACGTGTTAGTGCGTTGGTTAGAAATATACGCAACATTAAGTTGGTGGGTATCTTGATCGATACCCGCCGCCTTTTGCGCAATTTTGATTTGTTGGATCAAATTACTCACGCGCTTTCCTCCAACATTTGAATTTCAAAGTGAGGCGATGCCTCTAACGAGATAATCTTAATTCCCCAGTCTTTCATGCCTTCAGTAAAAATAAGCGGGAACTCGCGGCAAATTGTGTTAAAGCGGCGCGCGGTATGCGCTGGGCCATTCACCTCATGAACATGGTGAATGCTAAAAAGCTTATCTGCAGCCAGTGTGGCAAAGGCCGCTTTAATGTTGCCGTTGCATTTGTCGATTAGCTCACCTTGTGGGTCTTTCTTAGCTAAAAGAGCAAGCATTACTGCATTAGTCACTAAAGAGCTAAACGCAAGCTCAGCTGAATAACGCGGTGTGTTTAATTTGATTGAAAATGCCATGATTTAATCCTTCTTTAAATGGTGTTTAACTAACGTTTAAACTGCTGGTTTGTTTAGTACTGAACTGAAAATGCCATTGATAAGTAACTTATCGATCGCAACATCGGGTTTTTTGGCGGCATGGTTTAAAACATGCGGTAATAGGTTTTCAACTAACTCCCGGGCATTACCTTCAACACGCTTGTGAAGCCATTGCCACCAAGCTGCATCGTCACTTGCAAGCTTTATTGTTCCTTCTGTTAGCTCAATGAATAGGGTTTGAATATCTTCAACCGTTACTTGCCCGATTGGTTTTGGCCAAAAGCACACACGGCTTGCAATGAGTTCGTAGCGCTCTTGTGTTTGAAGTTTGTCGACTAATTGAATATTGCCTACCAGGGTTACACCCACAATGGCTTGGTCACTGATAGTTCGTAACGGGTCAAGCGCATTAGGTTTGCACTTATCGGCTTCGTCTAAGATGATCAGGCGGTCTGTATCACGCAGCGCCATGATAATCTTTTGCATGTTTTTGTAGGCGCTTGGGCAACGTGACAAGCCTAATGCCAGGATTAATTGATCGAGTACTTGTGTACTGCTGGTTTGTTCACTGCCGGCAATTAAAATGGCTTCTTTGTTATTGCGGCAATACTCGCTAATACCTTTTGTTTTACCTAAACCCGCTTGGCCTGCAAACACACTAAAGCGGCGGCGCTGTCTTGCTTGGTCGCAAGCCATCGCAATAAGCTTAGAAGTGCTAGTAGGAATAAACGGCACCTTGCCGTAAACAATACTGACCTGCTTACGCTCTTCAGGTTCTACTAGTTGTTTATCAGCTGATTGCTTTGGTTGTTCAAGTTCAGCAGGTTGTAAAATCCCCCAAATGTTGTGCAAATGTTTGCTTGGGTTTGCGTTATATTTTCCGTTAATTAGTTGGCTAATAGTTGCAGCACTTTTACCCATGCTGGCAGCGATACTCGCACTGGTAATGTTTTGGTCGCGGATTTCAGGCGATTGCAAGCGTAAACAAATGCGTGTGCATAAATCACGGTCAGCCTTTGAGTACGACTTGTTAAAGCCATTACGTTTCTGAATTTCATTGATGCTGGCATCGTTAAAAAGCTCTTGCCACAGTTCATCTATAATCTTTTGCGGATCGATGGTGCATGTAAAAGCCAGTGTTTCTTTAATTGACTGCAGTGCATAACCACATGTTAATTTTTCAGGTGTTAAACCTAACGTCGACATTTCTTGGTTGATCAGCTCAACACGAAGTTTTTGCTCGTCTGAATAGGTAAATGGGATTTTATAGCTCATAGCTTTGTTCCTTGCGTGTAGTTGGTTGATCAAGTAATTCGTCTAAGTCAATTTCGTGTTGTGGTTTAGTTGGTGTTACATCGAACTCAAACACGTTAACTTCTTGTTTATGTGCAATTGCTGGTGTCGCTGGGGCTGCAAGTTCTTCAACCGCTTTAATATCAATAATGCGATCATTTGCTTCTTGTGCTTCAACCTCACGGCGTTTGGTATCTAAGCGTTTTAAACGGCCTTCACGGCGTTTGCTTTCAGCTTGTTCAATACGCGATGTAGGTACGGCATGCGACTTGGTTTTAAGGTTTGCAAACATTAAGAACTCACCGTTTAACTTATAAAGCTTGGTGTAGCTGTCATCGTGTAAGTCGTATGCAGCAATTAGCTCTTGGCCATTAAATTGGTGTAAGTAATCAGCGCTGTAGTCACGTTGGTGCAGGCGGAAACGACCACGGCGAACATTTATTTTTTCACGCGGTAGCATGACAAAATCGTCTTCTACTGGTGGTACACGTTCTAAGCCTTCGTCCCATACTTGCTGGCGTGTTTTACCTTTAATTTCTGGGTGTTCGCTATTGTGGTAATCATTTAAAAAAGTTTTAAACTCGGCTATCCATTCATCAACAGTCGGAAGTTTACGTTTACCCTGCTTTGCTTCTTTTAAGATAAGTTGCTTATGGCGGTCATCGTGATCACGCCCACAGTAAGTACTAAAACGTTTACCAACGCGGTCTTCCATATGTAAGAAAAAGCGTTCTATCCACTTAACACGTGCATTACCTGGTATTGCAAAAATAACGTCGATTTCAAACTGGGCATAAAAGCCGGTTGTTTCATCGTTCATTAATTTGTTTTTGTAACCAGAGCCGTTATCTAGATAAAACATGGCAGGTACATTGTTGTGTACTTTGATAGCACGGCTTATTGCTGCAAGCGTATCTAACGTGCTTTCTGCATAGCCTAGTTCCCAGCCAACAATGCAGCGGCTACCCACATCTTGAAACGCTGTAAGCTCTGCGCGGTAAGGCTTACCAGTTTTAGGGTGTGCTAAATAAACATCAAGCGTATGACCATCGCCGTTATACAAAACACCAGGCTTTATGTTTTCTGTTGAGCGCAATAAGTGATCTTTATGCTTTTCACGGTACAACTTAGCACCCATACGGTACGGGCTTTGTGGGCCTAGTTCGTGTGGTAAGCCATTAATAAAACGGCGTACTTGATGGTGCTCTGCTTTATAACCTTCTTTGTTTAGTTGATCGGCCACTTGCGCAAAGCTTGGGCTGTTTGGGCTGTGGTAAAGTTCTAAACAACGTGCAAGCCAGCTGTATTGTGTTTGGGCTTTGCCTTTGTGGTTTGGCAATAAACCATTAATGCCATTTTCTTTATAAGCATTACACCAGTTATAAATAGTTGCGCGCCCTGGCAATTTACCTAATGCGTTAATTGCTGTTGTTACAGAGCTAATTGCTGTGTTGCCACGGTACTCTGAAACTAAATTTGCAAATGCTTTAGGTAAACCACCCTCTTGGGTTAATAAGTGACGAACCAGTACAGCTCTGCTTTGGGCTTTTTTACGCGCTGGTTCACTGGCGTTTTGCCAGGTTAGTTCTAAGCCAGTACTTGGTAAGTTATTAAATTTTTGAACTGCAGGATGCATTACTCTCTCCTACTCGCGGGTCTTAATTCGGTCGTTAAACATGGCAAGCATGTATTCACGGTTAGCTTGTGCGTCTTGCCATTCGTCTTCGGCGAAGTGTGGAATTTGCTCTGCGCCTACTAGGTTCTCTGAACCAAACTCTTCAGTTAAACGGTTAAGCATGTGGTTAATTCGCTGTTGAATACCTAGCCATAAGTGCCATGTAGTTTGAGCGCCGCCAATGCGATGGTTTTGGTCTAGGTCGCGGCTTGTACATAATTGCTCAACCATGGTTATGAACTCTTCAAGTGACTCATTAACAATGGCGCTATGTGCAAATGCGTTTTGACGCACCTGTGCAACAAGTATTGGTAACTCGTAGCGTTGTTTAGGTGCTTTGGTTAATCGCTCATTTTCAAGCGCGTTAATAAGCGTTGCTGTCTGCTCTTCAAGTTCAGTGTGCTTCTCTTTGAGTTTTTTAATCTCTTTTCGAAACTCACGTACAGATAACTCGTTAAGTGTTTCTAGGTCGTCTTCGTCTAGTGCTTCAACGGTTTCAACAGGCAAGCGCGCCATTTCAATCAGCTTGCTTTTGTTCATATTCAAAAGCGCGGACGTCCGCGTTTTTGAGTCAGGAAGTGCTAAAAACATCTTGGCGACAGTTATAGCTTCTTGGGCTGTTCGTGGTGCAATTGAATTATCACGTAACTTGCGTTCAAACTCACCGAAGCCTAGGTGTAACTTTATAGACATATAAAGTAAGCCACGTTTAGCTGTATCAATTAGCGCTTGTTCTTCCATACGAACAACCAGTTGCCACGCTTCATCAACAGAATCAGGCATTACCAATTGAATGTGCCCTGCCATTTTCTCGATCTTTGAAGTAAGTTGCTGTTGCTCTTCAGCACTGAAAACTTGAATTTCAGACGGTTCTTGGTCTTTGATAGTCATAATTTAGCCTTGGTTATTCTTCTATAAAGTCTGAAACTTCAAATTGAGGTGAGTCAGGTGCAGCTTGAGATAATTCAGAAAGGATGGATTGTTGGTCTTTTTTCATTGCTTCAATTCCCATTTGTAACTCAGCATGCTTTTGCAGCATTTGAGCTCTCTTATCTACAGGGAGAAACAGTAAAGGCGACAGTAAAATTGTAGCGGGTTCTATTGATTGAAGTGCCCAGCATAATGATGAAAGCAAGTGCACAGGCATTTGCACTGCTTGGCTTGGTGCAAACCATTTATTTAGCTTAGTTTCATCAACCTGATAATTATTTGTTGATGCATAATTCATACGATCAGCAAGTTGAGCTCGTGAGTATCCACTACGACGAATACATACGTTAACTGATTGGCAAAACTTGTGATAAACATCACATTCAGGTGGTACATCTTCGTGTAATAAACTTTTAAAAGAGTTTGTTTGAGTAGTCATGGTAAAAATTCCCTGAAATTAACCTATAAAGTTGCTTATTGCTGCGCCATGCTATGTGGTGCTGGTACAGGTTTTTTGTTTCTAAGGGCTTCGTAGATAACTTGCTTACGAGCTGTACGGTCCTTAGGACCTCGCTTAGTCGTACCGTCGTATTCGTTACCAAATACTTCTGTTAGCGATAAACCTAAAGATAATGAAATTGCATTTGCAACGTTCTTAGAACGAGCATCTCTGCGCGCAACATTTGTAATGTGTCCAGGTGTCATTTCTAATGCTTTAGCAATATCAGTGAACGTTACATCGCGTTCTTTAAGGGTTTTCTTGATTTCTTCAAATGTCATTTTATTTGGAGTCATGCTAAATTAATCCTATGTAAAATTGTTTGCGTCTAATTTATTAGTCATACTTTCATTTTTCACTCTAGTGACTAATTAATAGGACGTCAATATAATTTATAAAAAAAATATGTAAAATAAAAAAGGCATTGACTGACCGATATGTTTGACACTACTATTGATGATATTGATTTCAGCGTATTTGATCGTTTAACTGAAATTCTTGATGTGAGAAGTGATAGAGCACTTTCTCTTGAGCTAGGGTTGTCACACTCTGGTGTTTCAACAGCGAGAAAGAAAAATACTCTACCCTATAACGCTATCGTTAATACTTGTGTTAAGCGTGGGATCTCACTTGATAAAGTTTTTAATGTGAACGTGAAACAACAGACTGATTTCAATAAAAACGCCTCTGAAGAGTCTACGAAAGTATTGGGAGTTGATGATTTGTTAGCTGCTAATGCATTGGTAGATAAGATTTTAGAGGAACTATTATTTACAAAAAATCTGCCTGCGGAACGTGAACTTGCTATATGTAAAAAGTTAAGACCAATGCTAATTCAAAAAGCGTTTGAGCATAATTTGAATGAAGTGTTTGTTAAAACGATTGCTGAGGGAGCGTTGTATATGGCCTAAAATGGAAAATTATATGTTTAAGAATACATTTCGTATATTAATTAGCTTAGCACTAGTAACTTGTAGTGTTTTCGCCCAAGAACCTTTAAGAGATCGCGCTATTATTCAGTATATGAGCGCTGATATTTTACTTCCTGATAATTCCCTTCTTAATGTAGATATGAGTTTTGATTGTGGTAGTGACTTTTCTGAGACTGCCATGATTATCACCAGTGATGCAGGTGCACATCTACTGGCTACAGCCTTTACATCCTTATATGGTCCATCTGCTGGCAAACAGATTCTTGCCAGTTGGAATAATAAAGTTGATGAAAGCGATCCACGAAAACCAACGTTTTTGGTTGTGACTCCACCTGAAAACGCTACCGAAAATTGGTATGAAAGTGGTATAGCAAAAAGTACTAATAAAACGTTAAATTATTCAACAAATTCATTAACATCAGTAACGAGTGATGAAGTTGAAGTAAGCTCTACAGTACCTGTTGTAAGAGCTTATTGTGGTTCTCGTGACCACATCGCTACATCAGCACAATAAAGTTCACCAGGATAAGTGTAAGCCAACAAGGTTGGCTAAATAATAAGATGGACACCATTATGATAAAATTTATAACTTTTCTTTTTGCTACATTTGTTTGTTTTCATTTGAATGCATTTAACATGCAACATTTAAATGCTGCGGCGCAAGATGACAACAAGAATATTTATTTTTCTTCACATGATGGTGTCTATCGTTTTGATGGTAATCACTACTTAAATTTATCTACGATTTCTAATTTGCCTAGAAGGTGGACTAGTGATGTGATTTACCAAAAGCCTGGTTTACTTTACATAGCTTATAATGACAAAGAAGTTTGGCGTTTTAATCTCAATAACCTCAAGGCAACAAAATTAACCGACATAGTGGCTAATAAACTTGCTGCTAATGAAACTCAATTATTTATGCTAGGTAGAGAACAGTTAACTTTACTTGATCTAGATAGCATGCAAATAAGTCAACCAATAAGTAAAAAGCACAAGATGTTCGATGTTGCTGCATCATCTAGTCATGGATATGTAATGGCTAATGATGGTGTTTATATCGTTAATGGAAACACTTCAAGGTTAATCGATAACTCAACAATTACTAAAGGTGAATTAGTTGCGACACCATATGGCGCAATTTATTTCTTAAATGATCATTTAGTTTCTTATTCGTATTTAAACGATGTGAAAATAAAGAACACCGAAATTAAAAATGCTCGGCACTTACGATACGCGCCACCGTATTTTCTCTACTATGTAGATAGAGGCTCTATTAATCAGGTTGAGATCACTCAACTCTCATTATTAAGAAAAGGCATAAACCCACGCCCTCATGCATACAAAGATCTATTTGTCGACGATGAACAGAACCTATGGACTCTTGATGTAAATAGTTTTGAAGTCGTTTCTTCAAAAGTAAAACTTGATAGGTTAGAAGCTGCATCAATTTATAATATTCTTGCACATGTAAATAATGAAATTTGGGTAGGGACAGATGAAGGGTTATTTGCATACGCTGATAGTAAATACAATGAACTTGAAGCAATAAACAAGCAAATAGCAACAACAGGTTTTTCTGTCACAGCGGTCATTGAAAAAAATAATACAGCTTACATTGCAACTGATCTAGGCGCATATGCTGTTGATTTAAGCACATCTAAAGTAACCAAATTCTTTGACGGCTATGTCATAAACTTGAGCTTTATTGAGCAATCTTTATATTTATCTACGAATGATGTAGGCGTTAAGATTTTTGATTTATCACTAAATGAGCTTAGCTCTGGCTATATTAATAAGTTTTTACCTCATGAGATTGTATGGTCAGTAAGGCGTCTTGATGACAAACTTTATATCGCAAACCAGAAAGGCCTTATATCACTAAACGAAAAAGGTGAAGTAGCAATAGAATTAGAAATGTATGCACCAGTCGCAGATGTACAATTACTAGGAAACACACTTTACGCAGCAACTTATGGTAACGGCCTGTTTAAAAAGGTTGATGGTCATTGGACTGCTATTGTAAGCCCTCAATACATTAATGAACTGCATTCATTAAGTCAGGAACTATACCTATCAACTAATCAAGGTATTCACAGATTTAAAGTTGATGACGAGTTTACTTCTCTTATCGAAGGGACAGAAGATCATTCATTTACCCCAAATGGTATTTTGTCTATTAGTGATAAAATTATTGCAGCAAGCAATCAAGGCGTAATTAAAGTCGAAAGGAAAAAACAGAGCAAGATTGCAGACAGCACTATAAGTTACGTAAAAACAAATGAAAAAACATATTTAAACCCTGTAAGTTTACGTCTTAATAACTCAAGCTGGCTTGATATAGCACTTACTAATTACAGTTACACTTTAAACGATCACATAAGCTATCAATATCGATTGAATGATAGTGAATGGCACGATATCCCTACCCCATTAATTCAGCTTAACAAATTAAACCCTGATGATTATAAATTAGAGTATCGTAGTAAATTAGATGGCGCTGTTTGGAGCTCCCCTAAGTCATTTAGGTTTTTTGTTACGGGCCCTTGGTATAGCTCAAACACAGCAATGTTGATGTATGTTTTTGTGCTAGTTGTAATTGTAGTTATGTCTATATTATTTATTTTATTTTGGCTTCAGAGCTTCCACCGTGTATTTAAATCACATCAAAAGCAGCTACAGCGTGAAGGCTTAAGTGTCGCAGCTCTTAACTTAGCGAATGGTATTACTCTTTGTGGTGGTGATGAAACAATGGTTTGTGAAGGCTTAGTTAAGCTTAGAAAAGCACATGATATTTTAAACCCAATTGCAAATAGTCATGCAAGTTTAGGCCATAACGATCTATCGGGTGCAATTGATATGCTGCACGTTAAATGTATCCAACGCCCAGATATAGAAGCTGAATTTAATATTACTCTTGGCAAAGATTTTTTAACCAAGCAGCTGCAGTGCGACATCTACACTGTACTATATCATGCTGTTGAGAATGTATTTCAACATGCTCGTGCATCAAAGATTACTGTACATCTAAATAAAGTAAGTAATAGGCTTAGATTAGAAGTTAGAGATAACGGTATTGGCCTTTCAATGTTTGCCTGGTCAGTCAATTTTGGTCTTGGTAAGTATGTTATGGATAAAATTGCTAAAGACTACAAAACACAGGTTAAAAGGTATTCTAATAGGAATGGCACAAGGGTTGTGATTGAGTTTCCTGTAATACTTCAGCCAAAAAATATTGAGTCTAAAAATGAAAAAGCCCCTATTTAGGGGCTTTTAGTTTTAATTCATTGGTGAGCGATAAGTCCAAACATCATCAAACTTACGAACAACTTCACCAAGTTGATCCACGGTAAGAAACTGATTACCGTCAAAAATCAAATCGTAACCCCCTCTTACCGAACCACCATAACTATTAGTTGCATTATAAGTATAAAAATAACACCAGTAGCCATAATCATATTTAGGGGAAATGTTATCCGACACCCCCATGTTACTAGCATAACACTTATATGCGTTGCTTATTTGGAGTAACTTTAGAGAAGAAGGATCTTTAAGCGTTGGAGGTATAAACTGGTTTGCTGCTGCTATAGCAAGCTCGTCGGTTGGTTTGTTAGGGTATTTTAGCGTCTTAGTTTGTTGATATACATCACCAGTTGACTTACAACCACTGAGAACTGCCACAACTGAGAGTGTTAAAAGTAGATTTTTCATGTGTTTCCTTTTTTGTTTTTAATCCTATTGATTACATTATCGACAGCATTTTTATATGTAAAGGTTTTTCCCGCAGCACTTGTTACCACCTATCGATATCTTAGACGCTCAATAACTCTATTTGTTTTAAACCCTATTAATTGAGCGGAGAAAGATGATGGCTAACTTAACCTGGACAAAAGCTAAGCCCACACTACCAGGGCACTACTGGTTTAGAATTGCTGGTGCAATTCAACCAGACATTAGTCAGGTTGGAATCTTAGATGATCAACTATGCGTTCTTCGTGGCTGTGAACTTGTTGCAGAGCTTGGCGATGATGTTGAATTTGCTGGGCCAATTGATTTACCAGAAGAAACTATAACTCAATCGGTTGAACCAAAATGTACTTTACATGGAATGACGGTTGATGAGTC
>Ga0208334_100629_pt1 | contig 10849 bp, 8 predicted proteins | sample DeeseametaMP0900_FD_184201 | JGI IMG/M metagenome (GOLD analysis project Ga0208334, IMG submission 184201) | Marine microbial communities from the Deep Indian Ocean - MP0900 (SPAdes) | ecosystem: Environmental > Aquatic > Marine > Oceanic | place: East of Durban, South Africa, South Indian Ocean...
CGGAGTGGTAGTTCAGTTGGTTAGAATACCGGCCTGTCACGCCGGGGGTCGCGGGTTCGAGTCCCGTCCACTCCGCCAACAAATTAAGTAATAACAATGATATCTCTGCGGAGTGGTAGTTCAGTTGGTTAGAATACCGGCCTGTCACGCCGGGGGTCGCGGGTTCGAGTCCCGTCCACTCCGCCATTTGATATCGTTACAAAATTAGTAAGTGCATTACCCCATGCACATACCACTGCGGAGTGGTAGTTCAGTTGGTTAGAATACCGGCCTGTCACGCCGGGGGTCGCGGGTTCGAGTCCCGTCCACTCCGCCACTTGTTATTTCCTCAATAACAAGCTTATAAAATCCTTGGTTAAATAATTTTATAAATTACCCTTTGGCTATCAGCTATCAGCTATCAGCTATCAGCTATCAGCTATCAGCTATCAGCTATCAGCTATCAGCTATCAGCTAAAAAATCGACTACTTAATGCTAACCTGCTAATATTCCTGCCTATCCTTCAATATTCAGCTTCTTATATCTGCATGAATAGCCAAGAATCTAGTCTCACTTTAAAAAAGGAAGCACTAAAATGAGCACACTAGGTCAACAAGTAAAGCAGCTAAGAAATAATAAAAAATTGAGCCAACCAGAGTTCGCTCAGCAAGTGGGGATAGAGCAGAGTTATTTATCAAAACTTGAAAACGATAAATCAATTCCCTCGAATGAAATATTTAGAGCCTTATTGATAGCATTAGATCTTTCAATTGATGAGTTTATGAAGCCGCTTGTATCAAGTCATGATAAAACCAGGCTTATGCAGATACCGGATGTTGAGCTGTGGTATAAAAATAAAGCTGTGAGCATTTCAGTAACTCAGCGTAAATTGATTTATTTAGCAATGTTTTTAATTTCGTTTGGGTGTGCACTATTTTATGCAGGCCATAAAAATTATGTGTTTAACGAGCGTTTTTATGAGTATCGCTCAATTGGAATTATTAAAAATGATGAACCACTCAATGTTTTCAATCATTGGAAAGATTATATAATAGATCCCAGTGCTGAAAAGCGTACAACAAAACTTAAAGAGATGCTTGCTAGGCGTGTTGAACTTTTTAAATTAATGGATGAGTATATCGGTGAATCATTTGTCGAAGAAGTGACGGGTGGTAAACGTGTTTATACAACAGATGCTGTCCCACGCTACATATCACATGCAGGTAATACTTGGCTTGAGTTTATTGGATTATTTGCAGCTGTTTTAGGTTTAGCTCTGGCGGTATTAGAACCAAAATTAACGCGTCACGCATAAAAAGCTGTATGCGAACAAGCACACAGCTTTTATCTTAAATTTAGCCCATAGTTGTATGGGCTTAAGCGCTATTTTAGATAGGTATCTAAAAATTTTAAGTAAGCGTTAGAGGCTGTTATACGGTTTTCTTTTTTAGTAAAACCATGCCCTTCATCATCAAACAATACATACTCTACTGGCACGTCATTGGCTTTGACTGCGGCAACGAGCTCATCGCTTTCAACTTGTAAAACACGTGGATCGTTAGCGCCTTGTATTACCATTAAAGGTTTAGTGATATTTTTAGCATGAAATAGTGGCGATATAGCCCGATGACGCTCACCATCTGTTGCAGGGTCGCCCATTTCATCGTACAACGCCTTTTTAAAACTCTCCCACCAGGGTGGAATTGAGTTTAGCGTTCTTACCCAGTTAGTAACCCCAAAAATATTAATACCGACTTTGAATTCTTCCGGCTCAAAAGCAAGGGCTGCAGCAGTCATAAAGCCGCCGTAGCTGCCCCCTATGATGCCAATTTTATCTGCATCAACCCACTCTAAACTCTGCAGGTGCTTTTTACCGTACACAATATCTTGTAAGTCGTCAGTGCCGTGCTTTTTATCGTCCAAATGAAAAAATGTTTTGCCATACCCTGAACTACCTCGGTTATTAACTGCAAAAATAGCATAGCCATGATTAACTAAATGTTGTTGCATTGCTCTGTAACCAGTACGGCTTTGCCCACCAGGACCACCATGCACCCACACCAGCGCAGGTACTTTATTGTTTCTGTTAGCTTGTTTTGGTTTATACAACACGCCTGGTATTTCTAGAGTATCAAAACTTTTAAAGCGTACAATGGTGCTCTCTACTAAGTCGTTTTGATCTATGTCTTTACTTAATGTGTTAGTAAGCTGCTTAGCTTTATTACTACCGACTTGCCAAACAAATAAATTGCTTGGTGAGGTGTCTGAGTTTAAATAAAACGCCATGGTTTTCTCGTCACTTGAGAAATTCACACCGTGTAAATTACCATTGGGTAGGGCGGGCATAGCAACTTGTCTACCTGTCAGAGTATCTAAAATAGACACTTTGGTACTGGCATCGGCATTGACACCACTTACTTGGTAGCGACCAGATTTAGAAAAATAGATAAAGGTTACGTCCCACTCATCTTCTAAGGCCGGCGTGTGTTTACCTGTGGCTAACTCATAGCGCCACATTTGTGAAAACTCGCCTTTTGCGTCTGTAGAGTAATATAAATATTTACCATCAGCAGAAAAGGTTTCAGGCGTATATTGTGCGGGATCATCATGCTGGGATATAAGTTGTGGCTTGAGGGTTTTTTTATAAGTGTCGAGAATGTATGTATCACTGTCTTTATTGCTATTATTTTTAGATAAAGCTATAAAGCGTCCATCGGGGCTAATGGCGCCAACATCTAATCCGAGCTCATTTTGATAAACAGGAGACACTTTATAGGTTTCACTATCTACACGATATAAATCCATAAATTTGGCATCACGCTGATTACTTGAGATAAAAAACTGGCTGCCGTCTTTTGTAAAACCTGCAAAGCCAGCTCGTGTTTCATCGCCAGGGGTTAAATCTTTGATTGAACCGTCAACTTCACGCACGTAAACATGGTACCGTTCGTTACCGCCTGAGTCTTTGGTAAACAATATACGCTCATCATTAGGGAAATAGCGTACTGGGTAAGTACTGTCTTCAAAATTAGTTAAGCGGGTTTTACTACCGGTTTTAACATCGACTTCGTATAAGCTGTAAATGCCGCTTTCATCGCTACTGACTAACACTTTATCATCACTTGGTGAAAAACTACTGCCCATAATAGAGGTGGTGTCAAAAAAAGTTTTTGCGTCGTAGATTTTTACTTGTTGTGTTTGCTCAGTTTTTACAGCGCTAGAGCCTAAACTATTAGATTGATTGCAACCCGCTAATGCAAGAGATACAGCACAGGTAATACAGGCAAGTTTGAGGGCTTTTTTCATAGGTACATTCCTTGGTTTATAGTTATGTTTTCATTTAGAAGTGTTGACCGAACGTTTTTCAAACGCAAGTATTTCTGATATGCAAACAGTAATAAAGTGTTACAAACCATAAATCGTTTTTATATAAGTATTCGCTATAATGATAACTCGTTGAAAAATGGGTATTTATGATAGAAGTCATTGGGTTACATAAACAGTTTGCTGAAAACATATTGTACAACGGTTATAACGTGCGATTCTGTGCACCTAAAATATGCATCGAAGCACCTAATGGCCAAGGGAAAACAACTCTATTGATGATGTTAGCGGGGCTTGAAACTTACGAAAGTGGTGAGCTTTTGTTTTCTGGAAACGCATTAACCGAACCACATAAGCAAGTTGCTATTGCCTCTGACAGTATTGCTTTACCCGACTTTTTAACAGCAAAGCAAATAATTAACTTATCCTCAAATACATTTGGCTGTTGTTGGCCAACAGCTATAGTCGATGGGTTTAATTTTAATGAATTTCTAAATACGCGCTTTGACGCTCTATCATCAGGGAACCAAAAGAAGTGTCAGTTAATTTTAGCGCTTATGCGTGATGCACCGTATTTACTGTTAGATGAACCCAGTGCAGCGCTTGATCAAGCGAGTATTGAGTATTTGCTAATTTTACTTGATGAATATTTAGTAAATAAGCCACAAGGTCAAATAATTATCACCTGCCACGAGCCCGAGCCTTTTTTACTGCATGGCTTTGAGTGTATGCCTTTATGATTGCAAATTTAAAACAATCAATTGGCCAATACCGCTCTTTTATGGATTATCGTTTTCTGGCATACAAGACTGAACTTACACAATTATTATTACAACTGAAAAGCTTTGGGGTGTTATTTTTAGTGGTGTTGGGCTCGTCAGTGTTGGGTTTGATATTGCTACTTTTTTTAGGGCTTGGAAAAATTATTGATAGTAGTGATGCACCTCAATATGGTGCGAAAATGGCTTGGCTGTATTTGCTGCTACAAAGTGTAATGTTGAGCGCAATGAAGTCCGCAATAAAAAACTCAGCCCAACGAGCGTTTCAACAGACGTTGGTAAAGCGATATTGGCTAGTCTTAATAGATATAAAGCTTTTGCTGTTAAGTAATGGCTGGTTGATTGCAAGCCTTGTTATCGTAATCGATCTAAGCATAAACCAGTGGCTTCAAGTGCCGCATTTTTTGGTGTTTTTACTATTACAATTTACGCTCGGCATTTTATGTTTATACAAACCAATAGCACTTGTTTATGGATTTTTGTTATCCGCAATGTGGTTAATGTTACCGTTTGATGTAAGTCCACTGATTTATCAGTGTGGGTTTGTGTTGTTATTTGCCTTAAGTAGCTTAATGGTACCTTTTAATTTTACGGCTAAATTAGAGCTAAGCTCACTTACCGGCTTTTGGCTTATGTTTTTTATGCAAAATAGTTGGACTTTAGTTTGGCGAGGGGCTCTATTGCTGTGCGTCTTTGTTGTATCGCAGGTGTTGCTACAACAGCGAGCTGATTTAGTTACTATTTTCAGTATTGTTTCACTTGCCTATTTGGTGTTGTTTAGTAGCTCATTGCACTTTGATTGTAGTCATATACATCAACAATACAGTGTGTTTTTTAAAATGCAGAACAAGCAAACAGCCTTTTATGCTAGCCAATTTATCCCAAGTTTAGTTATGTTATTGCCCGCACTTATTGGGTATATGATCTTATTCAATCTGACAAATAGCGTATTGGTGTTAATAGGTATTATTTGGTGCTTATTGCAACAAGTTATCGCACAAAAAAAACCAGCGCATTACGCGCTGGTTTGGGTGATCACAACAGGCGGACTGTTGGCGGCGTTAACCTAACGGTTAAGCTGCATCTGCTTTGCTGTCTTCACTTTTACGTGCGGCTTTGCCTGCTAATAAATCAGCGGGGTCAAAGTCATCTACGTTAATTACATCTAAACGGGCTTTTTCTACAGCAGCTAATTTATCAGCTTCTGCTTGGCTTAATATGCCAGCTTCAAGGCCCATTTGCGCTACTTTATCAAGTTGGAAGAATGGCAGTTTAACGCCTTTTTCTTTACATACTCTTTCAAATAACGGCTCTACAGCGAGTACATCTTTAAGTGTTTGCTCTTGACGGCCAACTAGATTTAGTGGCTCATCTTTTAAGTAAACATAACTTGCTAAACGGTTACGCGTTTCGCTTGGTACTTGTAGAATCTGTGCTAGTTTATGTTCAAGCTTGTCGGTAGGTTTACGAACCGGGCGACCAAACGGGAATAACAATACTTTTAATACGCCACGTAATGGAGCAGACGGCATGTTATTAATCAAATCAGCTAGAGCACGTTGGCAGTGGTAAAGATGATCCTGACAGCTCCATTTTACTAGGGCTAAATCTTCTTGCTTACGGCCTTCATCGTTGTAACGTTTAAGCGTTGCAGACACTAAGTATAAGTAGCTTAGTAAGTCACCTAAACGTGCCGAAATACGTTCTTTACGTTTAAGCGAGCCACCAAATACTGCCATGCTAATGTCAGACATTAGGGCAAGTGATGCACTAAAGCGTGATGCTATACGGTAAAACTCTGCTGTGTCGTCTTTGTAAGGTACGCTGGTAAAACGTGCACCGGTAAGGGCAAGCCACTTAGTACGTACAAGGTTCGACATAGTAAAGCCAATGTGGCCCATTAGCGCTTTATCAAATACGTTAAGCGCTTCTTCGCGGTCTTCAATTTCACAGGCACCAAGCTCTGTAAGTACAAATGGATGACAACGAATTGCACCTTGACCATAAATAATCATATTACGGGTCAAGATGTTGGCACCTTCTACTGTAATAGCAATAGGGGCACCTTGATAGCCACGACCTAAATAGTTATTTGGCCCAAGCATAATCCCTTTACCGCCAAGTACATCCATTGCATGAATGGTCGACTCGCGCATTTGTTCAGTAAGGTGGTATTTAATAATAGCTGATACAACAGATGGCTTTTCACCTAAATCTACCGCACCAGTCGACATGCTAACTGCTGCATCAGAGCTGTAAGCGTAACCTGCAAGTTTAGCCAGCGATTCTTCAACACCTTCCATTTTACCAATTGGTAAGCGGAACTGACGACGAATACGGCTGTATGCACCTGTTGCTGTTGCGATTGTTTTAATGCCACCGGCAGAGTTTGACGGCAACGTAATTGCACGGCCCACCGATAAACATTCAACCAGCATGCGCCAGCCCTGGCCAGCCATTTCTGGGCCACCAATAATGTAATCAAGAGGAACAAATATGTCTTTACCGCGGGTCGGGCCATTTTGAAATGGTACGTTAAGCGGGAAGTGGCGACGACCAATCTCAACACCTGGTGTGTTAGTTGGAATAAGTGCACAGGTAATGCCTGGCTCTTTGTTGTCGCTTAGTAAACCATCTGGATCTTGCAGTTTAAAGGCAAGACCAAGTACAGTGGCCACAGGGGCAAGGGTAATGTAACGCTTGTTCCAGGTAAGGCTAATACCTACCACTTCTTCGCCGTTCCATTGCCCTTTACACACTACACCGTAGTCTGGAATTGAGCTTGCGTCAGAGCCTGCTTCTGGAGAGGTTAATGCAAAACATGGGATCTCTTGGCCTTGCGCTAAGCGTGGCAAATAATGATTTTTTTGATCTTCAGTACCGTAGTGCTGTAGTAATTCACCCGGACCTAATGAGTTTGGTACACCTACAATTGAAGAAAGCAGGGTAGACTTACTGGTTAGCTTTTGCAGAACACATGATTGTGCAAATGCAGAAAACTCTAAACCGCCGTATTCTTTTTTGATGATCATGGCAAAGAATTTATTATCTTTTAGATATTGCCATACATCTTGCGGTAAATCGGTAAGCTCGTGTGTTGCTTCCCAATCATCTAGCATGCTACAAACTACTTCGACAGGGCCATCAATAAAGGCTTGCTCTTCAATAGTGAGTTTAGGTACTGGGTATTGGTGTAGCTTTTTCCAATCTGGGTTACCACAAAATAAATCAGCTTCCCACCACGTAGTACCGGCATCGATTGCTGACTTTTCAGTATCAGACATGCTCGGCGTTACTTTTTTAAAGGTAGTAAAAATCGGCTTGATTATATATTGCTGACGAATGCCAGTAACAGAAAGAGGTACCGCGATGATCAAAAAGATCAACCAGCTAATTAAACCAAAAGCACCCGCAAAGGTACCAATTAATAAAGTTGCGGCAGAAACACCAAGTGCTGTGTTCCAACTCGCTCTGTGGTAAACCGCGATGCTGAGCAGTGCGATTAAACCGAGTGTAAATATGAGTGTCATTGCTTATTCCTTAATAGAGGTCAGACCACCTCAGTTAGAGTAGCGCTAGTGAGCGTAAGTTTCAAGTACATTACAGTGTTAAATTAACGACAAACTTGCTATTTTGCTTATCATAATTCCCTTTATTGGGTACGAGCATGCACCACTGCTGTGTTTAATTCAATCACAACGCTTATTTAAGCGCTAAAAATCAGTAAATCAGCTAGCCAAAAAAGTTTTTTTAAGTAAGTATGTTTGTTGTAGTGCACAGTAAATTAAAGCGCTATTTATACGTATTTTTTAAGGGTTAGTTTATTAATGTGTGAATTACTTGGCATGTCAGCCAACGTACCTACGGATATTTGTTTTAGTTTTTCAGGCCTATTAGAGCGTGGTGGTAATACTGGCCCGCATAAAGATGGTTGGGGTATTACATTTTACGAGGGCAAAGGGTGTAGAACCTTTAAAGATCCTGAACCAAGTTATCAATCAGAAATTGCCAAACTGGTAAAAGCCTACCCCATTAAAAGTGTGTCGGTAATTAGCCATATTCGCCAAGGAAACCGTGGCCGAGTGTGCCTTGAAAATACCCATCCGTTTACCCGTGAGCTTTGGGGGAGGGAGATCACCTATGCACATAATGGCCAGTTATCTAACTATCATGATTTAAAGCCAGAGTATTATCGCTCAGTGGGTAACACCGACAGCGAGCTGGCATTTTGTTGGTTGCTTGACAAAATTCGCGAAAAGTACCCAAAACGCCCCTCTAATATGGCCGCTGTTTTTAGATACGCGGCAAAGCTTTCAAATACGCTACGTGAAAAGGGTGTATTTAATATGCTGTTGACCGATGGTGTATTTGTTTTAGCTTACTGCACAAATAACTTACATTACATAACGCGTCGTGCGCCATTTGGTAAAGCAACATTAATTGATGCTGATATGGTGGTAGACTTTCAAAAAGAGACAACCCCAAATGATGTAGTAACCGTAATCGCTACAAGGCCACTCACTAACGACGAGCGCTGGCAAAAAATGGAGCCAGGGGAGTTTGCGTTATTTAAAATGGGCGAACTAATTTAGTTAAACAGCCTCTAATTAAACAAAAAAACGCGATTATAAAATCGCGTTTTTTATGTTTGCTATCACCGTGTTTACGGCGCTTCTGACCTAACTTCACTGCTACCAGTGGCTGGAGTAGAAACAGGTTGGGTAACCGTAAATGAATTCATTTGTACTTCAAACTGCTCCATGCCTTTTTCGCCTTTCCACATACGTACTAGCATGTAGTCCATTTCTGGCGCAAACCAAGCAAGGGCTTGGCGTTTATCGTTATCGTATAAACGCTTTACTTTTATAGCTTCTACGTTGCCAATTGGCAGCGAAATCATTTCTTTGCCAACCACTTCAAAGTTGTAGTCGCGGCGATTGCCTTTTTTATCAATAAGCGGAAACGAAAAATATGTTTCGCCTTTTTTTAAACCTTCGCGTACTTGTACTTGGTACGAAATAGCATCTTGAAATTCGTCAGTCCATTCGCATTTTAGCGGGTATTTGCTAGTGCTGCTGGTGACCACTTTATTTTGTGTATCGAAGTCTATTTTATAATCTTTATCTGGGCCGGTGCCGGTACGTACCATGTTGTAATGATGTGGCGTGACTTTGTTATCTAAAAAAGTAAATACAGAGGTTTCTTCTCGCTTGTCAGAGAAAATCATCCACTCAATATTGCTGTGATAAGTAAGTTGATATGTTTGCTCACCAACTTTTTTAAGTTCGCGTACAGCCTCGCCATGATTTTTACCTTTACGTAAAATATCGTAGCTGGCTTGATATTCTGTTAGTTCGCCTGCAATTAGGCTAGTAGGAAGTAAAGCGCCCACACATAACAGCAGGGCACTTATTTTTTTAATGTGGGTAGTGCGCGCCGTGTGCAGGAAGTTGTTTTTCGTCAAGAACTGCATAATCTGCTTCCATCGTAAGTCTGTGTTCACTGAACCATTTGACCACCAAAGGATAGATTATATGCTCTTGTTCGTGCACGCGTTTAGCTAATGTCTCTGCTGTATCATCCTTGAGTACAGGTATTTGCGCCTGAAGAATAACCGGACCGCCGTCTAATTCTTCAGTTACAAAGTGAACACTTACGCCATGAACATCGTCTTTTGCATCAATTGCTCTTTGGTGGGTATTCAGCCCCTGATACTTAGGCAACAAAGATGGATGAATGTTCAACATTTTTCCAACATATTTTTGCACTAAGCTAGGAGTAAGAATACGCATAAACCCAGCTAATACAACTAGATTTGGCATAAAAGAGTCAATTACATTCATTAATTGCGCATCATAGGCCTCGCGCGAGTCAAAATCTTTATGACTGAGCACTTTTGTAGCAATGCCTGCTTGTTTTGCACGCTCTAGGCCGTAAGCGTCTGCTTTGTTGCTGATAACAGCTGCTATGTGCCCGTTTATTTCGCCGCGCTCGCAGGCATCAATAATGGCTTGTAAATTAGAACCACTACCCGAAATTAATACCACTAAGCGAATGGGTGCCATTACTTAGCACCACCTACAATTTCAACTTGCTCTTCACCAGGCGTCGCGTCATGTATTTCACCAAGGTGCCATGCATTTTCGCCTAAATCTTTTAATATTGATAAGCTTTGCTCAAGCGCATCGGCTGGTACTACTAATACCATACCTACACCACAGTTAAATGTACGGTACATTTCGTGGGTAGTAATATTGCCGTTTTCTTGTAACCAGTTAAAAACGGTTGGCCACTGCCAGCTATCACCTTTAACTACTGCTTTTGCAGAATCGGGTAATACGCGCGGAATGTTTTCCCAAAAGCCGCCACCAGTAATGTGCGAAAGGGCATGCACGTCAACTTGCTTAAATAACTCCAGTAAAGGTTTAACGTAAATACGTGTAGGTTCTAATAAGTGCTCACCTAAAGTTTTACCGTCAATAGTTTGGTTAGTATCGGCGTTTGATACTTCAAGTACTTTACGAATTAAAGAAAAGCCATTTGAGTGCGGACCGCTAGAGGCAAGCGCAATAAGTTGATCGCCAGCTGCTACCTTTGTGCCATCAATAATTTTAGATTTTTCTACCACACCGGTACAAAAGCCGGCCATGTCGTAGTCTTCACCATCGTACATACCCGGCATTTCTGCTGTTTCGCCGCCAATCAGGGCACAGCCAGAAATCTCACAGCCTTTACCAATACCGGTTACTACATCGGCCGCTGTGTC
>Ga0208334_100630_pt1 | contig 10848 bp, 10 predicted proteins | sample DeeseametaMP0900_FD_184201 | JGI IMG/M metagenome (GOLD analysis project Ga0208334, IMG submission 184201) | Marine microbial communities from the Deep Indian Ocean - MP0900 (SPAdes) | ecosystem: Environmental > Aquatic > Marine > Oceanic | place: East of Durban, South Africa, South Indian Ocean...
TTAGAGCGTTTTCGTTTACTTTTGTCGCAATAGGGTTGAACTATCACTTACCGGTAAACGTATGCTTTGATATTGAAAATATGAGCGTTTCAAATGAAGAATAGTGCGGTACTAAAGGTTGCGAACTTTGTATGGTTCCAAGGAATTTGGTGGCTGGTCATCTTGTTCCAGAATAAAGCAGTAATTCCAGTGTTAGGGTTAATCCTTCTATGGATAGCCATTTCGCCCAAGCGAGTGGCAGATATAAAGCTAATGGGCACGGTATTTTTACTGGGCACGGTGGTTGATGCACTTTTAACCCTAAGCGGGCTGTTCATTTTTAACGAGACAGAAACGCTGGTCAGCTTCTGGCCAATTCCAATTTGGCTAAGTCTTCTATGGGCAGCCTTTGCAGGTACGGTCTATCACAGTTTAACCGCCTTTAATGGTCGAATGGCCGTTGCGGCGGTTGCTGGAGCTATCTTCGCGCCGCTCAGTTATATCGCCGGCGCCAAATTCGGCGCGGTTGAATTGGGCGCAAGCGTTGTGCTTTCTTATATTTTTATCGCTCTAGTGTGGAGTGTAATCTTCCCGCTGTGTTTTTATTTATCCAATCGTTTTGAGGCAAAACAAGCCCAAGCGTAAATGCAAGGAGTGTATTGGCAATGACGAAAAACGTATTAGTTACAGGTGGAAACAGAGGTATAGGTCTAGAAATAGTAAAAGGAATGCTGTCTAAAGGCTATAAAGTGCTAATGGGGTGTCGAGACGAAGAGGCCGGCCTTGAAGCCAAGAAAGATATTGTGGGAGGGGATTTGCATATTATTGAGATGCCTCTTGATAACGAAACAGCCATCGTCGATGCGTTTGTTCGAGCTGAGGCCGTGTATGGCCCTGTTGATATCCTCATAAACAATGCAGGTATCTTAGACGACACGCCATGGAAAGATGTAAATTCTGAGACGTTGGCTAAATCGATGCAAATTAATGTGAACGCCCCGCTTACACTTATCCAGCAAACGTTACCGCAAATGATTGAGCGAGGTTTTGGACGTATTATCAATGTAAGCTCTAGTTACGGTAGCTTCGCCGAGGGGCTGAAAGGGCCAATGTGCTATGCGATAACAAAGGCTGCTATTAATGCGCTTACGGTTAAGATGGCAGCGGTAGTTGATGAAGCTGCTGACGGTAAGTCTCTTGATGTAACCGTTAATAGCATGACCCCGGGTTGGGTGCATACCAGAATGGGTGGAAGTGATGCGCCCAAAACGCCCGAGGAGGGAGCAGATACGGCTATTTGGTTAGCAACCATGGAAGAGGGCGGCCCCCATGGCCAATTCTTAAAAGATAGAGAGCCTATAGAGTGGTAGCCTTAATTAACTAGCCTAATTCATATAGTTTGAAGGCTACCATTTTCACGATGCTTTTTAATCAGCATCTTCTAAAGTGAGAATCGCTCTCGTAGAAAGCGGGCGATTCCATCTTCATCGTGATGCCCAATGACGGAAGTGGCGGCGTCTTTGATATAAGGTTTAGCGTTAGAAGGTGCATAAGCCTCGTCTGCTAGCTTAAACATACTTAAATCATTATCACTGTCGCCAAACACAATAACGTTGCTTGCATTCAACTGTTGGCGCAAAAGCTCTACCGCACTACCTTTATTCGCAAGATTGTGGTGTACATCCATCCAACGGTACTCATCCCCTTCGATAGCTGGCCCAGAGTACGCTATCAGTCCTTCGTGCATGTTAAGCTGCTTATACATGTCATAGACTAGTGGTGCATCTCCGATCATACTGATGTTTGTTATATGTGCATTAGCAGGTAGCAACTCAATAGACGCTAGTCGCGCTTTAGTGCGCGAAAAATACTTTTCAATTAAATCGTGTTCCACCTGATGCTTAGGCGACGAATGGTAAATCACGTGCTCGTGATCTGGGCTATCCATATTCACTGTGTTAATGAAAGGCGTAATATTATTATTTACGGCGTGCTCGATAATAAGATTTACTTCACTGGGCGCGAGCAAATTTTCTAGTGTTAGCGCGTTTCCGGCAGGATCCCAAATTGCCACCCCATTATTATAAATGTGAGGGAGTACAAAAGACTGACCTTGTAGCACAAATTGCGCTGAATGCATGGTACGACCCGTCGCTACGGTGAATGCAATGTCTCTCTCACCAAGCAAGCCCAACGTCTCTTTAGTAAACGAGGAGATTTCAGAAGACTTATTTAATAAAGTGCCATCTAAATCAAAAAATATTAAATCCATACAATTGGTGCCTAATCTCTCTTTCAGAATAACGCCGACCAAACGACGAAGGGCAATAAACGTGGAGTTCGTTATATTGCCCTTCGAAAATATTGGAACAGCTAGATTGATAACTCCGCTATGATTACTGTATCACATTCTGCTTTGAAGCAGCGTTCCATATTATGTCGCTAGTCTTGCTACTGAATAGATTCGACCACTTTGTCGGTGTGCTGCTTTAGTAATTGCGAGACTTTAGAAGCAGACTGTGACTTTGTAAGGTTAATTACCAGCGCAACTTTACCATATCTAACCGCATGTCTTACGGTTTGTATAACCTCATTTCTGTCTGGACGTAAACCGATTAAACCCGCTATGAATAACCCAATGAATATGCCTGGGCTAATTAGTGCTATGTAGGTAAACAAAGGATTTTGTTGAGTAAGCGCCGGGCCAAACTGCGTTAACAAAAATGCCGCCACTAAACCTACAATTAGGCCGATTGAACCAAGCAACAGGTGGGACGACCACATGCTTTTGCCAATGGATGCGCTGTTACGTTCAAGTTTTTCACTCATTTTAGGGTCGCCAGCTTCGATAATTTCTACTTGAGATACCTCAACAGATGTTTGGTCTTGAACTATCTCAAGTACTTCCTGCACTTTAAGTTTTGACGGAAATACAGCCGCGACTTGCAAATCACCGGTTGATACAACATGGGCTCTCAAATTCTCATGTTCATTACTGTTTTCGCTTTTTGACTCTACGTTTTTCGAACTTTGAACATTCATCTTTAAATCCTCGACTTCTTACTTGGACTCTCTCAATCAATCCACTTCACTTGCACTTCAAAGGGTATTGCTGTTCGGCTTCACCCAAGTGCATAAGTAACTCGACAACTATTGTTCATACTTATTCAAGTTGCATTCCGACGAAGAAAAGTAGCGGTTTATACTTTAGTAGAAAAAAGAGAAAGTTCGTTTTTATACTATTGTTTTTAATGATTATTCTCAGAATGTTAAATATGATTTAGTAAGCTGGAAGGCGAAATAAAGAAGGATTTCGAAGCGATATGCTGAGTTTTAGCAATCGCCGCTACCGGACCAAACAGCCGGTACTGTGATAATTTTACACATAGCGTGAAAATTCGTTATGGCCTTTAAAATCACTGTCTTGCCGTGGAAGCGTCGGCTTGCGGCAAGGTTACTTGCGTGTAGTGATCATTTCTGTACGTTCTTCTGTAGATTCTATTTATAAATTGAGATTTGGTACCGTTGTTTGCAATCTGACTAAGAAAGCACAGCGAGCATCTGCGGCCGTAGCAGCACCTTAACAGTCGGTCTTCTTAGCTGGTAAGGAAAGGAGTATCTATAAATGAAACGGATTAAAGGCTATTGCAACGTCTACTCTGATGATAGCCATCTATCAATAAGGCGCATCGCTTGCGGTGATAAACGGTTTTACTATCGCTATGCAAGTGGAAAGAAAGTCACAGGAGAGCGCGTGCTAAAGCGTATCAAAAAGCTTGTCATTCCTCCAAATTGGCGCGACACCTTTATAAGCCGTGATAGTAAAGCCAGCGTTCAAGCTGTCGGCTATGACGAAAAAGGACGTAAACAATATATCTATCACAACAAATGGCACGAGCAGCAGCAAGTAGAAAAATTTGAGCGTTTGGTTGCCTTTGGTAATGCACTTCCTGAGTTCCGTGAGCACTGTCTTTCATTAATTTCACAGCCAACATGGACGCAAGAAAGAGCTTGCGCGCTGGTGTGCCTGTTGCTCGATTACACAGGTGCTAGAGTTGGCAACGCTCAATATAGCAAGGAAAATAACACATATGGGTTAACTACATTGCGGCGCAAGCATGTACAAGCGCAGTGTGACGATAGTGTTGAACTTGCTTACATTGGTAAGCACGGCAAACCAAGAACACTAAAAGTAAACGACCCTGAACTTGCTTCATTAGTTTGTGACTGTGCGCAACAACAAGGTTACTGTTTATTTCGTTATCAAGATGAGAATAAACAATGGCACGACGTAACGAGTGAAGACGTTAATGCGTTCATCCACAAAGAACTAAGTGAACAGTTCAGTTGTAAAGACTTTCGAACGTGGGCATCAAGTCGATTTGCACTAACAAACCTGCCCAGTGTGTATGAACAGATAGCAAACTCCAGAACCAAGAAATGGGAGAGTACGTTAAGTAAGTGTGTTGCAGCAGAACTAGGCAATACTCCCACCGTTTGCAGGAAATATTATATTCATCCGAAACTATTTACTGTGAAAAATGACGAAAAGGCGTGTGAGAAGCTAATTAATCGGGTTCGCTCGCTACATAGTGAAGATTGTACGCAACTTACCCATTTACTGCCTGTAGAAAAGCTTCTTTTGGATGTTATTTCGTCTGAGTGCGCGTAACAAAGTATTTTTAATGAAAATGTTTTAGCTGATAGTAAAGTTGCTGTTTTTTGCGACTTTTCAGCTAAAGTTAAATTGTTTCATAAATGACTTAGTGTTTTTAAGTTATTGAATAATAATGGTGATTTTGGATTTTATTAGCGTAATATGCTGTGAAACATGGTTGGTGCTAATTTAAACATAAGTGCCTGTTAAACGATGTTGTTTAAAAATTGCACTTGAAATTTTCTGTCAGATCCTTATATTGTTAGAGCTCTAATGATTATTGTTCGATTTAATTATTTGCTTTTGAATTTGAATTAGCAAAGGTTAAATGGCGTTTTCATTTACGAGTTTTCGAAGAGCAATAGAGGAAATAACGAACGTTATGCCAATGGAAAGTTACCTATCACTAGCGGTGTATTTTATAGCGATGTTAGGGATAGGGTTGTTTGCTTACCGACAATCTACCAGTGATATTTCTGGTTATATTTTGGGAGGGCGACAAGTTAGCCCTCAAGTAACCGCACTGTCTGCGGGTGCGTCTGACATGTCTGGTTGGATGCTAATGGGCTTACCAGGTGCAATGTACTTAACCGGTTTCGATGCGGTTTATATTGCAATAGGGTTGGTTGCAGGTGCGTTGGCCAATTATTTACTAGTAGCACCAAAACTTCGCGTTTATACCGAAGTTGCCAACGACTCGCTGACTGTGCCTGAGTTTTTTGCCAAGCGTTTTAATACGCCTAACTCAAGTTTACGCATTGTTTCAGCGGTGATTATCGTACTGTTTTTCACGCTATACACCTCTGCCGGGTTAGTTGCAGGTGGTAAGTTGTTTGAAAGCGCGTTTTCAGTCGATTATCAGTTAGGCTTATTTATCACGCTGGGTGTAGTGGTGTCTTATACGCTACTTGGTGGTTTCTTGGCAGTAAGCCTTACGGACTTTGTACAAGGGTGCATTATGTTCGTGGCGCTGGTACTGGTTCCAATTGTCGCGTTTACCGAGTTCGATAGCGTGTCGCAAATGACAAGCGCCGCTTATCAATCTGTACCCAATTTTTCTGAATCGTTAGAAACGCTAACGATTGTTGGGTTGCTATCGAGTTTAGGTTGGGGCTTAGGTTACTTTGGACAGCCGCACATTATTGTTCGCTTTATGGCAATTCGTTCTGTTAATGCCATTGGCACAGCGCGAAATATTGGTATGTCGTGGATGTTAGTGACCATCATTGGTGCACTGGCAACAGGATTCGTAGGCATTGCTTATGCCAATCAGTTTGGTCTTGCTGTCGACGACCCTGAGACGATATTTATTATTTTCTCACAATTGCTGTTCCACCCACTTATCAGTGGATTTTTAATGGCCGCTATTTTAGCCGCTATTATGAGTACAATTTCGTCGCAACTGCTGGTTAGCGCAAGTTCGTTAACCGAAGACATTTACCGCGTAATGGTAAATAAAAAGTCTTCAACCAAGGCGCTGAGTGAAAAGCAAACGGTAACAATTGGCCGTTATGGTGTAGCAGGTGTAGCTGTGGTTGCATTGTTATTAGCCATGGATGCGTCGAACACAATTTTATCTTTAGTAAGTAATGCTTGGGCAGGTTTTGGTGCAGCATTTGGTCCGTTAGTACTGTTTTGTCTGTATAAAAAGGACCTTACAGCGAAAGCGGCAATGGCGGGCATGATCAGTGGTGCGGTAACCGTATTGTTCTGGATTTATGCGCCCGTTTTAGCTGACGGTAAAACGTTAAGCAGCGTTATTTATGAAATTATTCCAGGGTTTGCGGTAAGTACGTTAACGCTTTATGTGGTAAGTCGCTTTAGCGAAAACCCATCGTCAAACGTACAAGCAACATTCGCGCAAGCCAGTGAAGAATTAGCAAATCAACAATCTTAAGGTTAAAAAGTTTATTATGAGTCATCCAAATTGGAAACGCGTAGTCATCAAAGTGGGTAGTGCATTGATATCGCCCAACCAACAAGGTTGTAGCAGTCATTACCTTTTGAGCATTGCGCAATTTATCGTGCGATGCAGAGCCAACGGTACACAAGTTGTACTCGTGTCTTCTGGTTCTGTCGCAGCGGGCGCGCACCTGTTTCCAGAGCAAGAAAAGTCAGATATTGCAGTTAAAAAAGCAATGGCAGCAGCGGGTCAAACCGAAATGATTGCCACGTGGGACAGACTGTTTGATTTTCCGTCTGCTCAGATGCTTTTAACGCATGCTGACTTACGAGACAGAGAACGTTACGTAAGTATCCGTGAAACGATATTTAGTTTATTGGACAACAATATTCTGCCTATCGTGAACGAAAACGACACTGTTACCACTGACAAATTGAAAGTGGGTGATAACGATAATTTATCGGCCATGGTGGCGTCGGCAGCTGAAGCAGATGCACTTATCATCTGTTCAGACATTGATGGGTTGTACGATAAGAACCCGCATGAACACGACGACGCACAATTGCTTAAATCAGTTAATACCATTGATCAAAGCATTTATGACATGGCTGGCGGTGCGGTAAAAGGCGGTGTAGGCACCGGTGGTATGCGCACTAAAATTGAAGCGGCCGAAAAAGCCGTTTCGCATGGTATAGATACATATATTATTAACGGCTTTACTGAACTGTCGTTTAATATGCTGCTAGCAGGTGAAAACCCAGGCACGCATTTCAAACCTCACGCCACGCCAATGCAAGAGAATGTGCATTGGATGCGCCATACGTCAAACGCGCAGGGTGAGGTGATAGTAGAAGGGGACTTTGACGCCTCTTTAGCTGGCGACGCAGAGCAACTGACAAGTAGCGAAATTATTGACGTGAAAGGTGAGTTCTCGGTAGGCGACACCATTCTAGTACGTAAAGAAGACGGTACTAAACTGGTAAAAGCCAAGTCGAATTACAGTAGCTGTTTATTGAATTTCATTGCGAATCAGGAAAACGAAGAATTCGCCCATGAGTTTGAGGAAAAGACTGGGCCAATTATTTCTGATCAGCACATAGCAAATCTGGAGAAAGAATGAGCATTATTACAGAGTTAGCACAACAGGCAAAAAAAGCTGCACGTACACTGGCTATTTTAAGCGAAAGCCAGAAAAACGCGGTGTTAACTGATATGGCCGCGGCAATTCGTGCAAACAAAAGCAAAATTATTGAAGTAAACGAAAAGGAAGTCGCGCGCGCCAAAGAGAATAACTTAGACGCAGCGATGGTTGACCGCTTAATCCTAAACGACGAGCGTATTGAAGCCATGGCTGAAGGTATCGAAGTTATTGTTGAACTTGATGATCCTGTGGGTAAAGAGCGCGTTATCGGTACACGTCCAAACGGTATTGAGATTAAGAAAATGCGTATACCGCTTGGTGTTGTGTGCATGATATATGAAGCACGACCTAATGTTACTGCCGACGCAGGCGCGCTGTGCTTTAAATCGGGTAACGCAGTGATATTACGTGGTGGTAAAGAAGCACTAGATACGAGTTTAGCCATTGCTGAGCTTATGCAAGACGTGCTGGAGAAGCACAATTTACCAAAAGCGCTGGTAACGGTAGTTCCGAATCCAGATCGTGCATTAATGCAAGAGCTAATGGAGCAGCGTGATTACATTGACGTAATTATTCCTCGTGGTGGTGAAGGCCTAATCAACTACGTGACTGACAACGCCAAGGTGCCGGTAATCCAGCACTTTAAAGGTGTGTGTCACCTTTACGTAGACAAGGATGCCAATTTAGATAAAGCCATGGCGCTACTTTTAAATGGTAAAACACAGCGTACTGGCGTGTGTAATGCCTTAGAAGGCTTAGTAGTACACCAAGCCGTTGCGGGTGATTTTCTGCCAAAAGTGGCCGACGCATTCAAAGAAAAGGGTGTTAAGGTTCACGTAAACGAAAAAGGCAGCCAATACTTTGATGGTGCTGACGTTATTTCCGAAGACGCGTACGGTGAAGAGTATCTTGGTCTGGAAATCGCTATCCGTGTAGTTGACGATTTCGAAGCAGCGGTTGACCACATTGCGCAATTTGGTAGTAACCACACGGAAGTAATTTGTACGGAAGATGCTGAAAAAGGCAAGTTATTCCAACGCGCAGTTGATGCAAGTGTAGTAATGGTTAATGCGTCTTCACGTTTTTCTGACGGTAGCCAGCTTGGCTTAGGTGCAGAAATTGGTATTGCAACCACTAAGCTACATGCTTATGGCCCAATGGGCTTGGAGTCGTTGACTTCAGAGAAATATTTAGTGAATGGCGAAGGCCAAATTCGCGACTAATAAAAAGATGTTTTAACTGGTCGGCATTGTGCCACGAGTTTACATGCTTCATAATTAAAAGCGCTGACATTCGTCGGCGCTTTTTTTTCGCCTATTCAAATATTTACCCTCGGAGTACAGACGGAGCTTACATGGAGATTGTGATAGACCCCGCGCAGTTATGGCATCAATTTATAAGTTTTGCCAATGATTATAAACTGCTGACATCTCTAGTACTTTTAATTGTACTGCTCTTTCTTAAAAAGGGTGTGTTGCGCCTTATCAGGCGCATTAGTTCTCATCGTGGCGAAGACCGCCGAAACCAAATCAATATCCTAGAGCAGTTGGGTAATGCCTTTATCATTATTGTGTTAATGATGGTGTGGAGCTCTGAAATCCAAACACTGGCAATCTCCATTGCTGCCTTTATGGTGGCCATTGTGTTGGCAACCCGCGAGTTTATTCAGTGCTTTATGGGGTTCATTTACTACCTGGGCGCTCGGCCGTTCAGGGTAGGCGACTGGATCCAAATGAACAACATCATCGGTGAAGTGGTAGAAATGGACTGGGCAAAGACAGCGCTTTTAGAAGTAGACCCTGAAAGCTTTAACTACACGGGTAAACACGTGTACGTGCCTAACAGTCAGCTAGTGACCCAAACCGTACGAAATCTTAACTTTATGCGTCGCTACCGTTTGCATTCATTTGAAATAGTGAACGAGCCTTCTGTGAACGCCTATAGTCTGCTTCCAGCGTTTCATGCTAGGGCACAGGCACATTGTGAATATTTCCGCGATGTAGCAGAGCGCTACAAAGGCTTAATTGAACGTCACTTAGAGCAAGAGTTTATTCGCATCGACCCAGAGGTTGAGATTAAAACCAATGAACTTGCCAAAGTGGTGGTAAAGGTAAGCTTGTTTTGCCCTACAGCCGAAGCTCACGAGTTAGAGCACAAAATGTGCTCAGATTGGTTAAGCCTGTGGTTCAAAGCGCAAAAAGAAGAGCAGCGCCAGCTTCACGCACAGCACCGCGATTCCTCTTCAGTGCAGAATCAAGCTAAAGCAATGCCCGAAGCACAGACAACTACTAGCGGTGCGCTATAGCGTTTATTCCAAGCACGTCCACTCTCGGTGGCTGGTAAAGTGGCCTTGTAAAAAGGCCATTTGGTCAGCCAAAATTCGCCTGTTCATTAAATAAAAACGCTCGTACACATTTGGCCTAAACGGAACCGCGAGTAGGGGCATGTTGGCTTCTTCTGGCGTTTTCGCACCCTTCGCGTGATTACACCGCTGGCAAGCAGTGGCAACGTTCGTCCAACTGTCTTTTCCGCCGCGAGAGCGAGGGATAATGTGGTCTCGGGTAAGCTGCTTTGGCGTAAACTTATTGCCGCAGTACATACACAGGTAGCTATCGCGCCTAAACAAATAGCGATTAGTAAGGGCAACTTTGCCAGATAAATCTGTTACCTTGCCGTCGCACGCGATAATACTAGACAGGGTAAGCTGACTTTGCAGCCCTTCGTGATTCCAGCCTCCCTTAAGCGTAATAGCATCGCTACCTAGCTCAAATAGCACCTTATCTTGACTGTAAAGCTTTGCGGCTTGTTCAACATCTATCCACTCTTGTGGCATGCCTGCTTTATTAAGTCGAAGTACCAACATGGTTATCTCCTTTAGCACACTAATATTAGACGTTCTTGTTGTGGTTAATCACTTCTGCGCATTGGTCGCACGTGATGTTTATTTAAGTTCTTACTTTGTTCGCTTTTTGTTCTAGCATACGCTGTTTTGTGTCAGTATGATGAAAATATAGTCAATAATTGAAATTTCACAGATATTTCATATAGTCATGGTGCTATAGGTGGTAGCGGTTAATGACCAAATAACACGACAAATTCCGCGCGGGGCTGCATTTGACCATGGTATTAACGCCACTTCATGGCTATACTATGCGCCGCGTTTAAAAG
>Ga0208334_100632_pt1 | contig 10841 bp, 6 predicted proteins | sample DeeseametaMP0900_FD_184201 | JGI IMG/M metagenome (GOLD analysis project Ga0208334, IMG submission 184201) | Marine microbial communities from the Deep Indian Ocean - MP0900 (SPAdes) | ecosystem: Environmental > Aquatic > Marine > Oceanic | place: East of Durban, South Africa, South Indian Ocean...
TTCAAGGTGCCACTTGCCAACCATTCCTGTTGTATAACCAAGGTCAGAATAACGGTCTCCCATGGTGACCACATTTTCAGGTATTGGTGTATATCGGTTGTCATCTACTCCAAATCGTTGTTGATAAACACCAGTAACCATTCCCGCTCGCGAGGGTGTGCATTGGGGGGCAGTTATGTAGCCGTTAGAAAATAGCACCCCATTAGCCGCTAACTTGTCTATATTAGGCGTGTTGATGTCGTTAACAATGTTATGGGCACCGATATCAGCATATCCTTGGTCGTCAGTGAAAATGACAATTAGATTTGGCTTGGAAGGAAGTATTAAAGACTGCGCGCTGACATTAAATTTCGTTCCTGCTTCATTTACTAGGTTTGCTGTAATACTAAATGATGTGCGCTTACGTACTTGGGGCGCAATAAAACTGAACTTGCCTTCACTGGTATCCACTATATTTAGCGAAGCTTCCAATGATGTACTCCACGACTCTACAGTTACCTTTTGCGGATTGCTGTTATTAGAGGCGTTTACAGTTAAGATGATTGTGTCATCAGAAACAATCTCTTGTGGTAAAGTTATTGAATAAGAGCGACTTAATTGCTCCTGTTCAGACACCGTTGGTGGGGACGATTGAGAGTCGCCGCCACATGAAGCTACACATAATAAAACTAAAAAAAACAAGCCACGCAACGTTACAGCATCCATACTTTAATTCCAAATTCGGCGAATAACACCTCACCAGTATTCTTGTATTATTGATTGGCGAATTATCTAGCGTCAATAATAAAAATAGTAGTTACAAATAATTCGCTGTTTTATTGATCTTTAATAGATTCTATTTCTTCAAGAAACTCATTTTCTTCATCAGTATTTACCCAAGGTTCACGCTTGTGAGCATCTTTGCTTATTTTTTTCTTCAGCGCTCTGTTTTTTTCTAACTGCTCGGGATTTTTGAAAGTTGGTGCGTCATCAGAATTTAAGCCAGTGTTGATTGCAGGGTACACCCAGTGTTTTTCCGTGCTGCCATTGTACCCCTGCCGGATGAACCTCTCTGTCCACTCGACATGTCCGGCACCATAGCCACTAAACCTTGGATCCAAGTACCCTATATTATCCATTGCATCCTTGCTACAAGCTGTACATTGCCCTGTTACCAACCTGCAAAGATACGGTAAAGTACTCGATCCAGTACCAGAAACCACTGCATCTTCTTTTTTGATTATTCGCTTATGCGCATAATTAATGTGACCCCATAAAAGCGCAGCAATCACCCACTCTTTTTGCCAGTTTTCTTTATTCGGCCGACAGTCGTCCTCTAGCAAAATTAAAACATCAACTTTTTTGACTTCGTTGAGATAATACAAAGCCCTGTTTTTGTTTCGCACAACGCCTTTATTCGCACAATAAGTATGAGGTACGTTATTTTGTTGACACCATTCTACTGTATCGTCTTTACTGCCGTCGTCAGCAACAACAAGTTGATAATCACCTGTTGTGAAGGCTTTGATGGCTTCGACAGTTTTTGCTAAATGGTCTTTTCTATTGTATGTGATAACTCCAATGCCTACATTAAGCGTTGCAATATATTCCTCTGATATTGATTCAAACAATTCAGATATAACCGGCCCGTCTGGACGAAGCATTTTAGCTCTTGCTATTAACCAAAAGCTTGTACTCTTATTAACAGTTCTAAAAAGTATCGCTAAGTCTCTGAAAATCTCAGGGGCCAAATTTTCATGCATAATGAATTCATTAACTGGAAAATCTGCGTGATTCAATATTAATGTAACTAGTGAAGTGACGTCAGTAGATGATGCACAACGAGAAACTAGTGCTTTTGCTGTATCTAAAGACACTCTGATTTTGATGTGATTATCAAGATCCTTACTTTTTATGCCAAGGAGCCTAGTGAGTTCTTTATTACCTTTTTTTATTTCTTGTATGATAAAGGCAAGTTCAGAGCCCTTTAGGGGGGAAACATCTTCTTTAACGAGGCTTCGAATACTGATACCCATACCAGCCTTTTTGTTATTGGTCTCTTTACTTACAAATTTAAAGTAAGGTTTCACCCGTTGCTTTCGTTTGCCGGCTTCTTTGAGAAGGCCTAATCTTTTCAAAAAGTTTTTCATTTCAAAGTAATTTTCATAACTGGTCTTAGCTAACCTATGTGCTTTAAAATTGGACTATCGAGGCTTGTTTCGATAGAAACTCTATGTCGCCTCCCTGCTAGCAGGCTATAAGCCTGATTAGTACAAAGAGAAACCATCAAATCACTCTTACAGACTCGCATAACAACACGTTCAGATTAAAATTATCCAACCGTACCTTCAAACAGAACGACCTGAGTTTTCTGTTCAACGACTTTAACACTCTGCCCCGTTCTAAAACTGCTCGGGTATCTATACGTCTTTCCTATGAAACCACTTCGGTGAATATTCCGCTCAGCCGCAACAGGTCTATAGTCCGAGATTCTAATCTCATCTACAATATCACCGTCGAGCATCACATCAGCTGTAAGTGCTTCTTCATTCTCAAAACAACATGCCCATATGTTGAAAAGCTTCCCATTGTCTTTGGGTGCTATATGAAGCTCTCCGTAACGTACAATAGGCAACTCTTTTTTAAAGAGGCTTTGGTGCAAATCAAATCTCCTTAAGGCGTACTCGTACAGCTTAAAGTCCTGTGCATTCTCTTGTTTAATTAATGAGAGTTCATCTTCACTCAATATGTATTCACTTGAAGATTTGGAAGCGTTTTTGTTTATATCGAGTTCTTTAATGTCAGTGTTATAGTAAAAGTTGAAAAGCTCTAATGACTCGCGATAGCGTTCGGTAATTCCGATAAAGCCAATTGCATCGTTCCAAATACCACTTAACGCCTTTGATTGCATGTTTGCAAATCGGCTCTCCTTGATAAAGCTTTCAAAACTTCCTCTATAACCGTGCAGCCTTGAAAAGTGTTCGTAGTGAGAGCGAACTTGTTGAGCTGGATTACGAACAAAAGTAACAACACTTTTAGTATTAAAAAACGGGGCGTATTTGGGATAAATGACATGCCCGGATAAAAACTTAGCGTTTTGTTTAAAGCTTTGCGCAGCTAAGTACCTATCTTTTAATTCATATTCATATTTTATTATATCTGGATGAGTCTCTTGATTACCTTGGCCATAATCATAATAAGTAGCATCAGAGCCAAAGTACTGCTCTGCAGCTACTCGGAAACTAGATCCAGCAGTTTTTGGGATATGGATAAAAAATAATGGAAAATCGTTTTTCATAATACTTCTAAAATTCAGTTACTATTTAAGCGAAAAGTTTTCATGTGTATTGGACAAATTAGGGTTATAAGCGGTGTCATTGCACAATAGCGTTTTCCACTTATCCTTCATATAATCACTTTCTTTGTTAAATCGCGCCACCTTCTCCGGCGTATCTTCTTCACCGCGACTTATTGATTCATGATGATAAAGCTCGGCCCATGGTGTGAATAAGTTTCGGTAACCTGCGGTATGAACTTTTAAGCAAAAATCCACATCATTAAAGGCCACTGTTAAGTCTTGCTCGTTTAATCCGCCAACTTCTTCAAACACAGACTTACGGACTAGTAAGCATGCTGCTGTAACTGCGGACATATTTTGAACAAGATGAAGGCGCGTAAAATAACCAGGTTCGCTCTTATGAAAGTACTTGTGAGAGTGACCGGCAACCCCACCAATGCCAAGTATTACACCAGCGTGTTGAATAGTATCGTTAGGATAATAAAGCTTCGCACCTACACAGCCAATTTCAGGCCTTAGAGCATGCGACATCATCTCTGATAGCCATTCTTCGTTTATAACTTCAATATCGTTGTTAATTAAGCCAACTACTTCACCTTGGGCTTGCGAAACTGCAAAATTGTTAATCGCAGAATAGTTAAACGGCTTGTCCCATTTCAAGACTCTGAAATTAGCTTTGGTACTATTGTACTCACTGAAGAGACCCAATGTCTTATCACAGGTCGTTTGGTTATCTACAACAATAATTTCGAAGTTCTTGTATGACGTCTTTTCATAAATAGACTCTAAACACTGCTTTAAAATGTCATAACCATCTCTTGTAGGAATGACCAAGCTAACGAGTGGTTGCTCATCTGGCAACGCCCAATTAACTTTATACGTATTTGGGTACTTACCTTTTTCCACTGAAGCATTCTGGCCTGATTGGTCAAGAAAGTCCTTTATAGCTTCAATGCCCGCATCGGTCGTATAAGACTTAGCTGAAGCATTCGAGGCTGTCGAGTTCTCAATAACGCGCCAGTGGTAAAGAATGAAAGGTAAATGTACAACTTCATCATGCTTAAGGCCGGCGGTCGCACGCAATAGTAAATCGTGATCTTGCGAACCTTCCACACCAACCCTAAATCCACCTATCTCTTTAAGCACACTTGTTTTGTACACTACCGGGTGACATATGTAGTTTTGGCTTAATAGTAAATCGGGGTTCCAATCAGGTTTAAAGTGTGGCTGATGACGATTACCCTGCTCGTCTACTTTATCTTCGTCGCCATAAAGCACTTTCGCGTTTGTGTTATCTGTTAAAGCTTTTGCAAAGAAGGATAGCGTGTGAGCAGGTAACGTATCGTCATGGTCAAGCAGTAAAACGTAATCGCTAGTTACCATGCTTAAAGCGGCGTTACTTGCTTTAGATATATGCCCGTTTTCGCTCAGCAAGTTCAGTTTTATATTGGCGTGCTTTTGTGCGTACGATTTTAAAGTACTGATAGTTTCGGCGTTGGTCGACGCATCGTCGGCAATACATAGTTCCCAATTTTTGTGAGTTTGCTGCAGAACAGAATCGATACACTCTTTTAAATAAATAGGGTCAGTATTGTAAGTAGGAAGAATAATAGAAAATTTCACTTCAGATTGCGCTTGAGTGAAAGTTTGCTTCATTTTCTCTAATGCACGCGGCTCGTCGAACTCTACCCAAAGCGGATAGCTTTTTTCCATAACACCTGTGGTAAAGGTTTTATTGTATTCTTCGTATACTGTCTCTATTAACGTTCCACCGTTAAGCTTACGATTTGTATCAAGGTATTCTTCTACATCATCGACATGACTGAGCAGCTTATATAGCCTTTGTTTCATGTGCCGCATGGCAATGAAAGACGGCACCTTCGAAATCATGAAAGTATTCATGGTGAACTCGGTTTCCGCCTCACAGGGGTCAAAGCGAAGCATGCTATTGTTACTTTCAAGATAGAAAAGGCGGTTCACGAATTTGGTGCTGTGCCAAGGTACGTCAACGGTGGCTAGTTCGCCTTTCTGTAAGTTGGAGTACAGCTTTCCAACATGCGACTGATGGTTTGCTTCAGTGATTTTTACACGAAGAAGATACCAGCCTTTTGAAAAGTTTCGTGAAGGTATTCGGCGAGCAGGATGAATAATAAACTGTGGGTCATCACCGGTTGTCACCCAGCTTGAGCCATTATTTTCAGACGTGGTTTCAGTCAACTGGTGGTGAGGGACAATGATTAACTTTTTGGCTAGCCGATATGCTAATCGTTTGAGATTAGATGGCTTTAGTACTTTTGATAACAAAATGCGTAAACACCCTATTCCTATGCAATGCTAAACTGCTTTCCTTAATATTGCATGGTTCAGCTACTGAGCATGCAAACCAGCTATTGCCGCTAATAATAACCTATTTCAAATAGTGGCAACATAGGATATTCGTCATTTTCACTTTTAGAGAGTGCTCTGGATAAGAAAAAAGCACCTTACGGTGCTTTTTCAAAGTCTTATTCTAAGTTATTTGGCTACACGCCCATATCTATCAGAAAAACGCACAATATCGTCTTCTCCAAGATATGCACCTGACTGAACTTCAATAAGCTCTAGAGGGATCTTTCCAGGGTTTTCTAACGCATGAACCGCACCAATGGGAATGTAGACCGACTCGTTTTCGGTAACTAGCTGTGTTTCTTCATTGATGGTTACGTTTGCACTACCCGATACTACAATCCAGTGTTCAGCGCGGTGATGGTGCATTTGAACCGATAATTTCTCACCAGGCTTAACCGTAATGCGTTTTACTTGGAAGCGGGCGCCGCTGTCGATAGAATCATAGCTTCCCCATGGGCGGAATACTTCACGGTGGAATTCAAACTCTGGGCGATGCTCTGCTTTAAGTTTGTTTACGACCGTTTTAATGCTTTGCGCGTCATCCTTATGGGCAACCATTACGGCATCTTTGGTTTCTACTACGATAACATCTTCTAGCCCGATAACAGAAACCAAACGCTGTTCAGCATTTACGTAACTGTTTTTGGTGTTTTCTAGAATAGTATCGCCTACAGTAGCATTGCCGTTTTCATCTTTCTCAGCAGTTTCCCATAGCGAAGACCAGCTACCTACATCGCTCCAGCCTGCGTCTAATGGGACCATAGCTGCGCTATCCGTTTTTTCCATAACTGCATAATCGATTGAATCGTCTGGGCAAGTCGCAAATATATCGTGGTCAACACGGATAAAATCCAAATCTGGTGTTTCCGTGTCGATAGCACGCTTACACACGTCTAGCATTTCAGGGTTATATTTTTCTAGCTCTTCCAAATAACGGCTTGCTTTAAACATAAACATGCCGCTATTCCAGTAGTAACTGCCAGAATCTACATACTCTTTTGCAGTTTCCAAAGCAGGCTTTTCTACAAACTGTGCAACTTCAAAACCTTCGCCCACTTGCTCACCAGCTTTGATATAACCATACCCTGTATGTGGCTGGTCTGGAACAATACCGAAAGTAACAAGTTTGCCCTGCTCTGCAAGCTTTTCGGCTTTGGCAATAGCAGTGTGAAATGCTTGGTTATCTTTAATAAGATGGTCAGCGGCCAATACAAGAAGAACAGGATCTTCGCCTTTAATTGTGGCGTGTAGCGCCGCTAATGCAATTGCCGGTGCCGTATTACGGCCAACGGGCTCTAGAAGAATACCGCCGTGTTGGATATCTTTTTGGCGAAGCTGTTCCGCAACTAAAAAGCGATGTGCATCGTTACAAATGAATATTGGGTTTTGAGCTGGTGTGCCTTTTAAGCGTGTTATCGTATCTTGCAGCATAGTGCTGTCTGATGTAAGAGACAAAAACTGCTTTGGAAGCGCTGCACGAGATTTAGGCCATAAGCGACTACCTGAGCCGCCAGCTAATACTACTGGTTTCATTTGTAATATCCTTGATGTGTGGGTGCTTGGCCCACGTCCTGATAATTATATATTCGGCGAATAGTATACAAAGGATTGTATTGCGATTAAATGGCAAAAACTAGGTAGCAATAAAAATAGGGCGAAGTTCATCACTTTTGCCCTATTTTTTTCGTATTGTTTAGTGTTTATCTAATAACTACTCAGCGCGAATAAGGGCCAACACTTCTTTAGTTTTTTCTTCCATTAATGAAATATCGCCTTTGCTCTCTACATTAAGACGAATTACTGGCTCGGTATTCGATTTACGTAAATTAAAGCGCCAATCGTCAAACTCTAAACCTAGTCCATCAGTAGTATCAACGACACTCGCCAAGGGTTGGTATTTGTTTGTCACTCGTTCTAGCGCTGCATCAGCATCTTTAAGTTTACTGTTTATCTCGCCTGAAGAAGGGAAGGCTTTTATTCGCTCTTTCACCATGCTGGCTAAAGTTTGCTGTTTTACGCACACAAGTTCTGCAATTAATAACCAAGGGATCATGCCTGAATCACAGTAGGCGAAGTCGCGAAAGTAATGGTGTGCACTCATTTCGCCGCCGTAAATGGCATCCTCTTTTCGCATTCTTTCTTTAATAAATGCATGGCCAGTTTTTGACTTAATTGGTGTACCGCCTGCGTTTACCACTATGTCTTCAGTATTCCAATACACGCGTGGGTCATAAATTATTCTACTGTCGGTATTCTTCTCAATAAATGCCTCAGCAAGAAGGCCAACTATGTAGTATCCCTCAATAAACTCGCCGTCTGCATCAAATAAAAAACAACGGTCGAAATCGCCATCCCATGCAATACCAAAATCGGCACCTGAGGCTTTTACTGCATCGGCGGTGTCGGCACGGTTTTCTGGTAAAAGTGGATTAGGAATACCATTTGGAAAAGTGCCGTCTGCGTTGTGGTGAACTTTAACGAATTCGACAGGCACGTTTTGTCTGTGCATCTCTTGCTCAATGGCATCAAGCGCTGGACCAGCCGCACCATTACCTGCGTTAACCACTATTTTAAGGCGGGTAAAATTACTAAGCTCAATGTATGACAGCATGTGAGCCACATAATATTTCATGCACGATTGTTTAAGGTACTGATCAGTTTCTTCTAGCTTCTCTGGTTGTATATGCGCTTGCCCGTTGAAAAAAGCCTCAGCATCTATAAACGCGTCCGAAGTATAATGAGATAGACGACCTGAAACGAACTCCTCGCTCAATGCCTCGGCTCGAACTTTAATTGCGTTTAAACCTGTATCGCCACTTATAGGAACCGAACCGGCTTTAACGAGCTTCATGCCATTGTAGTTTATTGGATTATGGCTTGCAGTAACTTCTATGCCACCGTCGACACCAAGATGTTTGGTAGCAAAATATACCTCCTCTGTGCCAGCCATCCCAATATCAGTCACTTTCGCACCGGCATCAATCAACCCTGCGCTTAGTGCTAGCTTTAAGGGTGTAGAGGTTAAGCGAACGTCGCTGCCAACCACTACCGTTTTTGCACTCAACTCTGCAGCAAACGCGTAGCCAATTCTGTATGCCACTTCTTCAGTAAGTTGCGTATTTAGTTCACCTCGAATGTCATAGGCCTTAAAGCACGTAATCTGGCTTCCCATCTTTTGTATTTTCCTTGGTTTTTGCTTGTGGATAGATTTACAAAGCTTTTAACGTGTTCTTACGTCAAAAAGCATACGTTGATTCTACTATAAACCCTGGGGGTAAAGTATATAACGCCTACTTTGTTGAAATGAGTTATGCTTCTATCTATCACCTATAGAGCCCAACAACCCCAAAACCTGCTCATCACTGGACTTAGCCTGGACCCTTACAGAAATACTCGCTTGCTCTACGATTTGCGCCTGTGTTGATTTAGCAGTTTCTTCTGCAAAGTCAGTATCGAGAATTTGAGACCGGGCTGCCATTAGGCCTTCGTGCATACGGTCATTAAGTTTGAGAGCCGACTCCATTTGATTCATTTTGGCGCCGTAAAACGCACGACTCTCGCTAACATACGCTAGGGCATCATCTATTTGCTGTAACGAGACTTCTGCATTTTCAAAAGTTAGCACATCGCTTTCAACCATATTTAGGTCAGATAAACCCACTGGCGTTTTTGCAAGGTTAATGTAGTCCGTACCTTCGCTTAAAGAATTGGTGGCGGTAATGTCAACTGGGCCGGCTTCAAAGCTGTTTCCACCGCTTCCGGGAGAACCCAGCGTATCCCAATCTACTGTAGCATCAAATACACCTTGCCCCACTACTGAAATAATGAGTGGCTCGTTAGTGTTATCAATGGTTAGGGTTTCTGTTGTTACCCCTGGATGTTGGTCGCCTGAGAAGGTGAATGTTGTTCCGTTAATTGTGCCTGAGCCATTGGTTATTAACGAACTGCTGTCGTAGCTTGCCGTTGGGGTATACCCTTCTTGGGTTAAAAATAAAAGGCTTTTAATGTCGCTTCCCGAACCTACACCGTTAATAGACCATACATTATCTGAGAGAGGCGTACCGACCAAGTGCCTACCGCTTGTGGTAAAAACCTGAAGATCGTCATCTAGTGAAAAACTATCAATATTTATAGAGATGTTTGTAGAGCCTGCCGGAATGTAAGCAATGGAACGCAGCCCGCTATTTAGGCGCGTTGGAATGCCCTTTACAAAGGTATCACCTATGGATGATACATTATCAGACAACAAGTCGTTATCGCCTAGCAAGGGCAAACGATTGAATGCTTCCGTGTTGTAGGCAATGCCATTGAGCGCGTTTTTCAATTGCTGGAATTCTTTATCTAGTGCTCGCCTATCAGCATCTGTGTTGATGCCGTTTTGAGACTGCATCGCTAATTGCCGCATACGCTGCAATATATCGGCAGACTCTTGCAGCCCCCCTTCTGCTATTTGCGCATAGCTAATGCCGTCATTTAAGTTACGGCGAAGTTGATTTTTGGCAATGGACTCTGACGTTAAACGGTTGGAAATTTGTAAGCCAGCACTGTCATCTACAGCACTATTTATTCTAAGCCCTGAACTTAGCCGTTCATACGCTGTAGACAGCGTTTTACTAAACACTGGGTTTGATGATAGCGATTGCGTGAACGATGAAACGGTTAACATAAACTTCCTTGCTATGAAAAACTGAAATACATAAATTACGAAAAACTAGCAGAGAACAACGTTTTCAATGCACGGTTTGAATACTTACTTAAAGATTTTCTGTAAACAAAATAGCAAGCAACAAGCCAAAGTGATGAATAGACGTTTAAAAAATTAGATTTAGTTGATTGGTACAAAAAGAATGGGGTCAGAGTAACGACTCTGACCCCATTATTCTTTGGGCACAAAAAAAGGGGCCTGAGTTTTCACTCAGGCCCCTTTTTCTAATCGAGTATTAATTACTCTTCAGTTGCTTCTACTGCTTCTTCTTCAGCTTCTACAACTGGACGGTCAACTAGCTCAACATATGCCATTGGGGCATTGTCGCCAGCACGGAAACCGCATTTAAGAATGCGAGTGTAGCCGCCTGGACGAGCTTCGTAACGAGGACCAAGCTCGTTGAATAGTTTACCTACAACCTCTTTGTCACCAGTGCGGGCAAAAGCTAGACGGCGGTTTGCAACGCTGTCT
>Ga0208334_100633_pt1 | contig 10819 bp, 9 predicted proteins | sample DeeseametaMP0900_FD_184201 | JGI IMG/M metagenome (GOLD analysis project Ga0208334, IMG submission 184201) | Marine microbial communities from the Deep Indian Ocean - MP0900 (SPAdes) | ecosystem: Environmental > Aquatic > Marine > Oceanic | place: East of Durban, South Africa, South Indian Ocean...
TGTCAAAACAGATTTCCAAATGCGCTAATCCTTCGTCGCACATGAAAGGAAGAATAATTTTAGCACCATCAACCTGGTGACTAATCGTATGTTGCTTTCCTGATACAACGATGGGTGTTGCCATTCCAAACTCGTAACCCCGCTCAGCAAGGTCTCGTTTTGCGTTACCGCAAATCATGTTGGTAACTTCGCCAACCATGTCGCCTACTTCTGCATCAAGCTTCTCAGGGCGCTCGCCAACCATTCTCTCCATTATAGTCAGGGCCAAAGACTCGTCAAAAGTAATAGACATAGAGCCGCGAACGTCAGGGCCCACCATGCCAATTAGCCCCGATACATCGCCTTTGGCGATATCACTTTGTTTGCGCTTGGGCTTGCCCGGGGTCAATTTAGTTTGAGCCATGGTTTCAAGCACGTTCAAAAGACCAGCAATAAACGGGTTCACAAAATCAGCATTCATGTACACTCTCCTGCGCAGCGTGATCTTCCGTTTGTTGACAATCGGCACATAATCCATGGGCCTCTATAGTTTGTTTCGATACTTTGAATCCGTGTTGCTTTGCTTGGCTATCAAGGGTCTCTTGAAGACCTTCAGATTGAATTTCAGCAACATCACCACAGCTGTCACAAATTAGAAACTGAACAGGGTGGTTACAACCAAAATGATAGCAGGCCACAAACGCATTCGTAGACTCTAAACGATGAATGAACCCAAAATCGAGAAGAAAATCAAGGGCGCGATAGACTGTCGCAGGTTTGGCACTAGACTCTGTTTCTTTTAGTGAGTCGAGTAGTTCATAAGCACCCATAGGGCCGTGCTTTGAAACAAGAATTTCGTACACCTTTTCTCTAAGCGGTGTGAATCTGGCGCCGCGTTGCTCGCAATAAGCCCGTGCCTTATGAATAAGTGTGGTTTTGTTCATTGATGATAACCGTAAACTCGACTTTCATTGTTATATTAAAGCGTCACTTCTGGATCACGTTTTTTAGTGTGTACATGAGCTATTAACTCATCTTCCAAGGCAAAACGCTCTTCTAATGTCTCACCAAGCTTGGCTAGCGCTGAGTCAAATTCAGCTGCCTGCTCGGGCGTTACTGCTTGTGCAAACGTATCATTAAATGCGAGTGCTGCGTCAGTGGTTTTTGTCAATCTGGGGTAAAGTTTATCTCGTAGTGCAAGGCCTTCATTGTCGTTTTCAACCAACATATCGAAAACCTCAAAGTGTCCTACCGACAAATAATCGAGTAATGCGCTGCAAAAGTTGTCTATTTCATCTGGGTCAGGTAAACACTCGCTTCGCTTGTTAATACCTGCTAGTTCACAGAAAGAAACTAACAGTGCCTGTCTGTCCATTAACCAGCGGTCAATAACCTGGCTTTTCCCGCCCCATTTTGATTTAACGCTTTCTAACTGTTGCAACATTTTGATGTGTTACCCGTTTAGCGACAATAAGTTTCAGTATAACACTGTGCACTAGCGACACAAATTTTGCGCGAAAAAGTTCGTTTCAAAATGTATGGTGGCGATCTATACGCTCAGTATTTAGTGTAGTATGAAGCATTAAAGAACAGGAGTGATGTGCAATGATGATAAAGTTGGATGAGGCGAAACTAGCTGCTCAGCAAGCCCTGTGGGTAGTTTTTAGTCGCGGCAAAATTGTAGTACAAGAATCGTCTGAGTCTATCCCCGTTGCTTACCTGAGTGATATTCCATTTTTAGCATCTTATATCGATGAAATTCATCAACTTCCGCCGCTCAATGAGACGGCGCATAGAGATCTGCCCGTATATGTTGTTGATTTGGGCGCTGAGCATGTTGACGAACCCGGTTGGGAACGGGTATCGCTTAGACAGCTTCTTTTTGCCGAATACGATATTGCCTTTTCCGTTATTGGGCGAGCCTGGCAATACATCCACTTCTTGCGTACTCATCAATTTTGCGGGCAATGTGGAGCCAAGACTGAACGCGTAGATTGGGAAATGGCAATGCATTGTCACCGCTGTCAACATCGCAGTTATCCAAGAGTGTCTCCCTGTATCATTGTTTCTATACACGACAACGAAAAAATATTGTTGGCCAAAGGCGTTCGCCACCGAGAATCCAATATGTATTCAACCCTTGCAGGCTTCGTAGAAAGTGGTGAAAGTCTGGAGCAAGCGGTCCACAGAGAAGTTTTCGAAGAAGTTGGCGTTAAGGTTAAAAACTTGCGCTATTACAATAGTCAGCCATGGCCATTTCCACATTCCTTAATGGTCGGGTTTGTTGCCGAGTATGACGAAGGGGAAATTCGTTGTCAGGAGAACGAGATAGATGATGCGCAATGGTTTGATATAGATGCGCTGCCGACTATTCCACCGAAAGTGTCTATTGCGGGACAATTAATTGCTGAAACGGTGTCTCTGATCGGCGACAAATAAAAAACCCTGCCGAAGCAGGGTTTCAATAAGTTTAGCACGGTCCCATGTAGGGCTTCTTTTCTTTAACGGTTATAGTAATAGCAAACACTCACTTTAAGTGCAAGCGTCTTTTTAAAGTAATGTTCAAGTATTGTTTGTCTTTAATAATCGACACTACACCGATTTGTCGTTAAAACATTGATTTTTTAATACAGGTTTTAGCACACCTTAGTTAAGAATACTGGTATACTTTCGCGCTCAAATATCTTCAGTAATTTAGGTGAGTTATATGTCGCAAAATTTCCCCAGTGTTGATAAGCCCGCGTTAAAGAACGATCGTTACTTACGTGCGTTACTTAAGCAGCCGGTTGATGTCACACCTGTATGGATGATGCGACAAGCCGGGCGCTACCTCCCAGAGTACAAAGCGACTCGTGCAGTAGCAGGCGATTTTATGTCGTTGTGCAAGAATGCAGAACTTGCATGTGAGGTGACGCTACAACCTTTACGTCGTTTTCCTCTCGACGCTGCAATTCTCTTTTCGGATATTTTGACCATTCCAGATGCGATGGGCCTCGGTCTTTACTTTGAAACAGGTGAAGGCCCTCGCTTTAAAAATCCAATCACGTGTAAAGCGGATGTGGATAAAATCGGCCATCCTGATCCAGAAGGTGAATTACAGTACGTAATGAATGCCGTTCGTACTATTCGCCGTGAGCTTAAAGGTGAAGTGCCATTAATTGGTTTTTCTGGAAGCCCTTGGACACTCGCGACTTACATGATTGAAGGTGGTTCAAGTAAAGCCTTTACCAAAATCAAGAAAATGGCATTTGCTGAGCCAGCAACGCTTCATGCGTTACTAGCAAAACTGGCTGATTCTGTTACTGAGTATTTAAATGCTCAAATCGCTGCGGGCGCGCAGTCAGTCATGGTATTTGATACTTGGGGTGGCGTGTTATCTCCTCGTGACTACAAAGAATTCTCGCTTCAGTACATGGAGCGCATTGTAAGTGGGCTGACCCGTGAAAATGAAGGCCGTAAAGTACCTGTTACCTTGTTCACCAAAAACGGTGGCATGTGGCTAGAATCGATTGCGGCGACAGGCTGCGACGCAGTAGGTTTAGACTGGACTATCGACATTAAAGAAGCGCGTGCGCGCATTGGCGATAAAGTTGCACTTCAAGGTAATATGGATCCATCAATGCTGTATGCTCAACCGCAAAGAATTGAGCAAGAAGTGGCGTCCATTCTAGAAGGTTACGGTGAAGGTAGCGGTCACGTATTTAATTTAGGTCACGGTATCCATCTAGACGTACCACCTGAAAATGCAGGTGTGTTCGTTAATGCGGTACATGAACTTAGTAAGCAATATCACAAGTAAGCGACTTCGATAAAGGAAGTAAAATGAAAACGTGGCTTGTGTTGTTGCTGATAGCGTTTGCATTGATAGCAGGGTATAAATTTTCTGGCTATCAACACCAACTCAGTGAATCCAATGCAGAAAAAGAGCGACTAACCAATGTGTTAGCGCGCTCTCGTGCCACGGAAACGAGTGAGCTGAAAGTTATTAAGCCCGCCGCCAAGTTGGTTTCAAATGAAGCAGGTGCGGTGCTCTTGGATACAAGCGTTGCGAAAAACGGCGAGATGAATGTTGCCCCCGTTGCTGAGAATGTCCAAATCATGGCGCCAGAGGTTTTCTACACGAAAACCGAAGGCTCACTCAATACGTTTTTTGCGCTGCCGCCTAACAACGAGCGCTTTGTTTTAGACTCGGTAAAATGTGAGAACGGACATTGCGAAATAACGGGTGAGTATGACGGTTCTGAAACTGAGCTGTCGCGAGTTATTGAAGCATTGGAACAGGAGCCGTGGTGGGAATTCGGCTCGCCTATCATAACCACGCAAGTGGCACAGCGAGGCCTCAAACTTAACGTTTCTTTCGCCGCATCCCATTCGCCAAATGCTCGTGTGCGTTATCGGAATAGCACTCAGGCCGATTTAAACAGTCAGCTTGCCTCAGCGGGTTAACCCCAAAACGTGTATATCGCCAATTGAATTCGCGGTATGCCTTATTCAAACGTGTACTGGCGTTAGGCGTCTCTTGGTAAACCTTTTTCAATTACGCGAATAAGCCGCGCTTGCTGCCTGTTTTTTGCATCAGACGCTTGTTGCTTCTCTTGCTGCCGCCTAAGGGCCCAATCAATATGTCTGTCCACCAAGTCACTCACGCTCCCTCGTCTTTCTTTCAAAAGCAGAATGCTTTGTTCATCATACGGAGCGTTTCCTAACGCAACGGCAATATTACGCTGCCACTTCTCAAAGCCAATCCGCCTGATGGGAGAGCCTTCCGTATTTCGCAAGAAGGTTTCTTCAGACCAGCCGAAAAGCGCATTGAGACTTTGGCCGTGTAGCACTTGTCGCGGGTGGAAATCTTCTTCACTGGTAACGTCGGCAAAGCGATTCCAAGGGCAAACAAGTTGGCAATCGTCACAGCCATAAATGCGATTGCCCATCATGGGGCGCAAATCTTCGGGAATATCTTTGTCTGATTCAATGGTGAGATAGGAAATACAGCGACGGGCATCTACTTTATAAGGCGCAACAATTGCATTGGTCGGGCAGATGGTTAGACACGCCGTGCAGGTGCCGCAACCCTCTTCAATTGGTGAGTCAGTGGGTAATGGCAAATTGATGAACAGCTCACCTAAGAAGAACCAAGAGCCGGCTTCTTTGTTGAGTGTCAGGCTGTGTTTCCCCGTCCAGCCAATACCCGCTTTTTCAGCAATAGCGTGTTCCAATACGGGGGCTGAGTCTACAAACGGGCGATATTGGGTATGCGCCAAGGATGCGGTGATTTTCTCTCCCAATTGCTTCAGACGTTTGCGCAGCACTTTGTGGTAGTCACGGCCCAATGCATAGCGGCTGATGTATCCTATTTCTGGCTTTTTTAAATGCTTGGCAAACGAGGCGTCAGGCGGTAAGTAGTTCATGCGAACGCTGATAACCCGTAATGTCCCTGGGACCAACTCATCAGGCCGGGCACGCTTCATCCCATGACTCTCCATAAAGGCCATGTCACCGTGATACCCATTGTCTAACCATTCCTGAAGGTGTGCCTCGTGCTGATGTAGATCAATATCGCTGATGCCAACTTGCTGAAAGCCTAGCGCTGTACCCCAAGCCTTGATATTGTTGGTTAATTCAACAAGGTCGATAGAACTAAATTCGGACATGTGCTCATGCTAGATACTCAATTAACGTCAAGTTTATCATACAAATTATTTCGGGCCGATCAGGTTAGGGAAAATGAGGGACAAGCCGCCGCGAATTCGGGCTGCGATATGTTCACGTTGATGCAACGAGCTGGTGATGTGGTGTTTAAGCAGTGTCTTGAGCTTATGCCAAACTCAGACGTTTACTTAGTGCTGGTGGGCCAAGGTAACAATGCGGGTGACGGCTACATTGCAGCAATAAACGCAAAACTTGCGGGTAAACAAGTGCATTTATGTGCGGTTGAGCCTGAACGTACGCTGGATGGTGATGCTGGCAAAGCACAGCAGCGCTGGCTCGATTCAGGAGGCAGTATCAATGGGTTTGACGCTGCGCTCCTCGAGAAGTCTGACGTAGTGATTGATGCGCTTCTTGGTACAGGTATTAATAGCTATATTCGCAATGAGTTTGCAGACATCATTGATGCGGTGAATGCGTCATCAACACCGGTAGTAAGCGTTGATGTGCCGTCAGGGCTTGATGCAAATACAGGACAGAGCCTGGGGCGATGTGTTCAGGCTGATATCACCGTTACTTTTGTGGGCATTAAGCCGGGGCTTGTTACTGGTGCGGGTAAACAATCGTGCGGTAAGTTAGTGTATGCGGACTTGGGTATCGGCAAAGCGTTCCAAGCATTAGCTAAAGCGAGCGCGACCATGCTAAATATCGACCACTTTAAAGGTATGGGGCCACGGGAGATTAACAGTCATAAAGGGACTTATGGTCGACTGTTGTGCATTGGCGGTAACCGCGGAACAGCAGGTGCCATTCGACTCGCCAGTGAAGCCGCGCTGAGAAGTGGTGCGGGCATGGTACGCGTGTATACCCATGAGTCGTCAGTCGTTCAGGTCAGTGCAGGCAGACCTGAACTCATGGTCACCGACTTTAATTTGGAAGATGCATTAGCTTGGGCAACCTGTGTGGTTATTGGACCGGGTCTTGGGCAAGATGAATGGGCAGAAAGCGCATTTGAAACCACCATGAAGCACTGTCAAAGCCAAAATAAGCCTGTGGTCATTGATGCTGACGCGCTAAATCTGTTGTGTCAGCAGTCAACCGCGTACACCTTGTCTGACAGTATTTTAACCCCTCACGCGGGCGAAGCTGCGCGTTTACTCGGTGTTTCTATTGATGATGTAGAAAGCGACCGTTTTAACTACGCAAGGCAGTGCTCACAGCGATACCATGCGGTCTGTGTACTAAAAGGGGCGGGCACGCTTATCGACAATGAAAAGAAAACCTGGGTTTGCCGTCACGGTAATCCAGGTATGGCTACCGCAGGAAGCGGTGATGTATTAAGCGGAATATTGGGCGCGTTGCTCGCGCAAGGCGTAGAAACAGATATTGCAGCGAAATATGGTGTAGTGCTTCATGCTAAGGCTGGCGATGATATTGCCCAACTGTATGGTCAACGTGGTATGATAGCGAGCGATTTGTTTGACGCAGTACGTGCGCTTATAAACCACTAGTTAGCGTGGTTTTGTCTTGAACGGGCAGGCATCTACTGTGTTATTCGGCTTTCTATTACTGTGGAATATTGTTGATGTCTTACCCGCATACCTCTTTTTTTGCTAATGAAGTAGATGATACTGCGCAGCTTGCCAGAGATTTAGCGCAGGCTGTTTCGAGTCAACTCCCTACCGATGCTGTTATTTATTTAAACGGCGACTTAGGTGCAGGGAAAACGACATTTAGCCGATATTTCATTCAATCTTTAGGTCATTCAGGTAGCGTTAAAAGTCCAACCTATACATTGGTTGAACCTTATGAGTTGGACGGCGTCAATATCTATCACTTCGACCTGTATCGCTTAGCCGACCCAGAAGAGTTAGAGTTCATGGGAATTCGCGATTACTTTGGTTCGGGCGCTATCGCGCTTATTGAATGGTCGGAAAAAGGGGGCGAATACTTGGCATCCCCAGACTTAGTGATTAGTATAAATATTACGCCATCGGGTAGGCAGTTTAATTTGGAAGCAAAAAGTGCCCACGGTGCGAAATTGCTTCAGCAATGCAAGCGCGTTTAGCGCAAATGCGAAATGAAAGAAAAACTGAATAAATAGCCGCTCCGGAGTTGACGAGAGCAGCATAACAATAACAGAAAGGCTAATTATGGTGCGCAGTATAGTTTCGGTATTATTATTGTGTTTCGTCGTGCAATTCGCACACGGTGCGCAAAATAACATCGACGGGGTTAGGATATGGCCGTCGCCGGACAATACGCGCGTTGTTTTCGATATGAAATCAGCGCCAGAGTTCACCTATTTTACGCTTAAAAATCCGCTTCGGCTTGTCATCGATCTTAATAACACCAGCGACACCGCTAAGCTTTCTGGTATTGAAAACAGCGGTGATTTGATTAAAAAGCTGCGCTACTCCACGCCGAAAAACAAGTCATCTGCAAGAGTGGTTGTTGAGCTTAATAGAAATACAAAGCCCTCGTTATTTGCAGTAACCCCCGATGGTGCTTACGGACACAGGCTGGTTGTCGATTTACCAGATAGCGCGCCGAAGCCGCCGCCAACGTTATCAGCGTCGGCATCAACTGGCTCTGTCGTTATTGATGATTCTACCAGCGCCCGAGACCGAGACATTATCGTCGCCATCGACGCCGGGCATGGTGGTCATGACCCAGGTTCAATTGGTCCGGCTGGTACCTATGAAAAGCACATCACGCTGAGTATCGCTAAAAAGCTGGAAGACATGATAAATCGGGAGCGAGGCATGCGCGCTATCATGACCCGTGGCGATGATTATTATGTCTCTCCTAATCGACGCCCTGAAATTGCGCGCGAGAAAAAAGCCGACCTGCTTATTTCTATTCACGCCGATGCGTTTAGTCAGCCTCAACCACGTGGCGGTTCGGTATGGGTATTATCCATGCGAAGAGCCGATACCGAACTAGGTCGATGGCTAGAAAAATCTGAACGCCACTCGGAACTATTAGGTGGAGCTGCTGAGGTTATCAATGACAAGTCAAGCGAGCGATATCTAACTGAAACCATACTGGGTTTATCGATGGATCACAGCATGGCGACCAGCCACGATTTAGGCAATAAAGTGGTAGAAGAATTAAAGCAGGTGACCAGTCTTCATAAGAGAAGGCCACAAGCCGCCAGTTTTGCAGTTTTGACAGCGCCTGACATCCCCTCTATTTTGGTTGAAGTAGGCTTCATTTCTAATCCGCAAGAAGAGAAGAATCTGAACTGGTCTAAACATCGCGAACGCTTAGCGAATGCCATGTTTAATGCGACTAAGCGTTACTTCAAGCAAGTTCCCCCTGATGGTACACTGTGGGCACAAGAAAGGGCGAACAACCGAACGCACAAAGTAAGAAGCGGCGAGTCGCTCTCGTTATTAGCACAGCGTTACAATGTAAAAGTAAGCAGCATCAAAGCAGCGAATGATCTTTCAAGTGATGTTGTACGCGTAGGGCAGGTACTAAATATTCCGAGAACATAAACCAAGGTTTTGTTTCATCGGCTTTTTCAGCACTCATTGCACTTACATATCGTATCGCCACGAATCCATATAGTTAATATCATAGGGTAGTCCTTTGCCTATACAGCTTTTATCTCCCCAACTTGCAAACCAGATTGCCGCTGGTGAAGTGGTTGAGCGCCCCGCGTCTGTGGTTAAAGAATTACTAGAAAACAGCCTTGATGCTGGTGCCACCAAAATAGAAGTCGATATTGAAAAAGGTGGCCACAAACGCATTCGAATAAAAGACAATGGGTCAGGCATTGTCAAAAGTGAACTGCAGCTGGCATTAAGTCGCCATGCAACCAGCAAAATCACCACTCTGGATGACTTAGAACAAATTCTCTCTCTTGGCTTTCGTGGCGAAGCGCTGGCCAGTATTAGCTCGGTAAGCCGGTTAACACTGACATCGCGCACTGAGTCTCAAGGTGAGGCGTGGCAGGCCTACTGTGAGGGTAGGGAAATGGCGGTAAATATCCAGCCAGCGGCCCACCCTGTTGGCACCACAATTGACGTGGCAGATCTGTTTTACAACACGCCAGCAAGACGTAAGTTTTTACGCACCGAAAAAACCGAATTTCAGCATATTGAAGAAGTCATAAAACGCATAGCACTGAGCTATCCCAAGGTTTCATTTGTTTTAAAACACAACGATAAAGTAGCAAAGCGCTTTATCGCCGACAAAGCAGGCAGTTTAGCCACCCGAATTGGCGCTGTGGTTGGACAAAAGTTTGTTCAAAACGCCGTACATATTAGTACTGAGTATGAAGGTCTTCACATTGATGCTTGGCTAGGTAATGAGGCCATGCTTCGCAGCAGTAATGATTGCCAGTTCAGTTTTGTTAACGGCAGAGGCATGCGAGATAAGCTTATTATGCACGCTATTCGCCAAGCGTACGAAAGCGTTTGGGGTGTGGTGGAGCAACCAAGCTTTGTGGTGTACTTAACGGTTAACCCTAAAGATGTGGATGTAAATGTTCATCCCGCCAAGCATGAGGTGAGGTTTCAACAAGGCAGATTGGTACACGACTTTATCTGTAAAACCGTGAGTGATGCGCTGCACGCCATGACCGAAGAACAGCCTTTATCAGGAATGGATGCAAACCGTCCTTCGGGCTCAGATTTCATGTCTTCTCAGGTAGAACACGATTACATTAGGCCTTTACAGAATCAAACCTCGGATAATACACAGGCGTTCAACGAGTCTTCTCGTTACTCGACGGGGGGAGTCTCTCAAGGCGCGCCACAGCCTTATGGACAATTTACAGGCAGTCCAAGAAATACCTCCTCGGGGAGTGCCAGTAGTGGACGAAGTGGTGGCGCTGCACATAAGCAAAGTCGAGGGCCAACCGCGGCATATCAGTCAAATTACAATGCGTTAATGACGCCAAATAGCGACATTATTAATAACAATGCAGACCCGATGCCCGTTGTAGAGCACGTTAATCTAACTTCCCAGAGTAGAATTTACCCAAAATCAGAAAAAATTTACCTTCTTTATGCAACTAAAGTTGCAAATATCTGGTTAAGCGAACTATTTTTAAAAGCGCAGCATGGGCAACCGTTGTTAATGCCCGTTGCTGTTTCGCTCAATAACGTCAATGAGCAACTGGTTACACTGCTAAACAACGCGCATTTTGAAGTGAATAAAGTGGCTGGCAAATATCGGCTGC
>Ga0208334_100640_pt1 | contig 10733 bp, 7 predicted proteins | sample DeeseametaMP0900_FD_184201 | JGI IMG/M metagenome (GOLD analysis project Ga0208334, IMG submission 184201) | Marine microbial communities from the Deep Indian Ocean - MP0900 (SPAdes) | ecosystem: Environmental > Aquatic > Marine > Oceanic | place: East of Durban, South Africa, South Indian Ocean...
AGCCAAAGGCGCGGTAACCGCAAACGCTAACCTAATGGCCAACATTCTAGACAGCAACCTTCCCATAGAATTCACAGCGAACTGGCAAGAACAAGCCATACCGACAGTGGAAAACACTACGCTCAAAGAAGGACAGTTAACGCTTTCCGGCACCATGGGTGATTACGTACTTAAAGGAGCTGGCGCAGCTACATTGCCTGACATTGGCAATGTACCGGTATCACTTGATGTGGTGCTGAAAAAGAACAATATTTTTGTTAATCAAGCCAATATAAACGCTTTGGATGGAAGCTTAACCAACACAGGTACCCTTTATCTAAATGAAAGTATCGCGTGGGAAGGTAAGACAACGCTTAAGAATGTATCAGGGCGGCAATTCAGCACTTATGCGCCTGAAAAAATTAGCGGAGAAATAGACAGTATATTGCAATACTCTGAGCGCGGCGGATTACACATGAGCCTAAGAGATATGACTGTCTCGGGCGTACTTCAGGGCAAACCGCTTCAGGTGAAGGGGAATGCGGTTTATGCTGGCCCCAGCGACTTATTCGTTACTAACGTCAATATCATTCAAGAACACGAGCAAGAGCGAAACACGATACGCGCCATTGCTCAAGTACTGAATAAGCGGCATTTAAATGCAAATATTGCGATAAACGTTAACGCTATTTCAAGCCTATACCCAGAAGTGACAGGTGCGATAAGTGGCAATATCACAGCCGCCGGTCCTTGGCAAAACCCAAGTGCTAACGGCACACTCGCCCTATCTAATATTGCTGTGTCACCCAATTTAAATGCCTCTGCCGCGCAGCAAGGACCATTGAACGGCGAAATCAAAGTTAACGGTACCTATCGCGACCATACCGCAGATATTGACCTAGCTGTGCCCAACAATAATATTGGGCTGTCTTTAAAAGGTGCATGGACTAACAATCACTGGGTGGGGGAAATTAGTGATACCGCATTGAAGCTCGCTAATATGCAGTGGACGCTATCAAGCCCGTTCAGTGTAGATATAGGCACCTCACCTATAACGGCTAAAATAGGTCAGCACTGTTGGACCTCTCGAAAAGAAGGTGAGCTGTGTATTTCAAACGTGAATTATCAACAAAACAAAGCCAGTTGGGATATCAGCGCGACGGCGCTGCCCATCGGGTTGTGGGCGAACGAGTTAGCGCCTACTGTTGTTTCAAGTCCCTCACAAGCAACACTTACCGTAAAAACCAAAGGCAGCTACTCAGCTAACGATCCCATCGATGCCACATTTACTGCGTCTATGAGTTCTGCGCCATGGCAACTTGGTGAAACGCGCCCGCTAACGCTCACTATTAACTCCATAGAAACTAAAGGAGAGATAAAGCAGGGGCAGTTAGCATCAACATCTGTGATCTCAAGCCAAGACGTCGGGGATGCAACACTAACCTTGAATACCCGTCCTTTCGAATCGCGTATACCACTCGATGGTAAACTAGAGATGCAAGGGCTTAATGTTGCACCATTCAAACCCCTTTCCCCTGCTATCAGAACCCTTACAGGAAAGTTAAACGGGAACGTATCGTTAAGTGGTTACATTGACGACCCTACGCTTAACGGTGAATTGACGGTTTCAAATGGCGCTATCGATATACAAGATACACCTGTGACACTGGCCGATTGGAATCAAAAAGTATCGCTTAATGGTCAAACCGCTGCTCTAGACGGCACCTTCTTACTAGGCGGAGGAAAAGGGGCGTTAAAAGGCGAGTTAGACTGGTCATCCAACCCCAGTGCGACATTTAATTTAAAGGGAAACGGTTTCGAAATTCGTCAGCCAAACATTCGACTCAAGGTATCACCGAATATCGATATCGCCGCCACAAAAGAAAAAGTGGACGTGAGTGGCGAGGTAAATATTCCTTGGGCGAGAATTGAAATAGAGTCGCTACCTGAGAGTGCTGTTTCCCCATCAAAAGACGTGCACCTGCGTGGCGAACCGGATAGAGAGGAACCGCTAGATATCGTCCACGCTTCGGTATTGGTCAACATCGACAAAAACAAAACCGAAGAAGTAAAACTCGAAGCGTTTGGCCTTACTGCAAGTTTGTATGGTGGCATTCGCGTAAACACTCAACCTGCACTTGTGGGCTATGGTGACCTTCAAATTTTAAATGGTCGATACAACGCTTACGGACAACAGTTAATTATTCAAACCGGTGAAGTACAATTTAACGGCCCAATTGACCAACCTTTGTTGCTGGTCGAAGCCATCCGCGACCCGGCTAAAACCGATGACGACGTAATTGCAGGTATCCGAATTGATGGCGCGGCTGACTCGCCAAGTATTAACCTGTTCTCTGAGCCTGCAATGGATCAACAGGGCGTATTGTCATATCTACTCACAGGTTCTGGACCGAACTCGGGCACACAAGATCCTAACTACGCTGCGCTGCTGGTAGGTTTTGGTTTATCCAACACCAAAACCCTGACAGGACAAGTGGGAAGCGCGCTAGGTATTGATGATTTTAGTTTAAGCACTAACGAAGACTTACTGTCGGTAAGAGGGCAGATTAACGAGCGATTATCTGTGGAATACAACGTGGACGTTGGTCTAAGTAACAACGACGCCAATAGCACGCTAAGACGCAGACAACTACCGCCTGACTTGGCGGTAAAATATCAGCTTCTACCTAGTTTATATTTAGAAGCCATTCAAACCACACTGGAAGACCAATCTGAGTTCGCGTTAGACCTTTATTATGAGTTTTTCTTGGGTGATAACAGAACCCGTAGAGATAGTGATGAAGACGACAGTGAAGCTGAAGAGTCCAATGAAAGCGCAGAGCAAGATCTGAAAGATAATGTGAGCACTCCGAGCACAAGTAATAACAATTAAGCGCTCAAAGTCAAAACATCGTACTTTTGCACTCATGCGCCCTTAACGCTGCTGTGCCATCTTCTCAAGCGTTTCGAGTTGACGCTCAAAACGCTTTTGTCTTTTGCTCGCCCACACATACCACACTAGCATCACAACGCTCATGGACGTCATAACTATAGCCATCTTCATAACTTTCTCTGGGGTAAGCTCCCCATAAAAATAGCGCTCCACCAGAAAGGCACATCCAAATAACACTGCAGTCCATGTCGAGTGTTTAGTGATTACAGCAATCTTCACGTTATTCTTAATTTGCTTTATTAGCTGCGTTAGGTGGTCAGCGGTTTGAGTGTCTTTTGAAAATGCGGCCACTCTTCTTAACCACAGCTGATAAACAAGCAGGGGAAGAGCCGTGACCAGCATAAAAACAAACATCGCGTGGGCGACAAAAGTGAACTTTTCCCAAGTAACAACTAGCAAGTAGATCGCTGGGATAAACGCTAAGGAGTCAACCAACATATACCAGCGTTGCTTGGTTCGCTCGCTGCTTAAACTGGCTTTTACTTCAGAGAGGTTGATAGTCGTAACTGGCTGAGCTTGCCATAGCGCAGAAAGGCCATCATTTTGCGCATCGTCTACTGATACGGGCGGGTTCGTTTGATTCTCATTATCTGAATTATGCATGCGGTTGCTCCTGCATGATACTTTGTTTGGCGCGCTTTAATATCACACCAACATGATTTTTAGTCAGACCACAGACGTCTGCAATTTCATCGTAACTTAAGCCTTCAAGAGAAAGCGTTAGCACTTGTCTTGACTGCAATGGAAGTGCCCGTACCGCGCGAAGTAGGCGTTCTAATGACTGGTGTTGACTAGACATTTCCTCTGGTGAATGGGTAGTACTCACGAACCTGTCAGAGCCCAAATCATCGTGGTCATATTGATGGGTATCGAGACGCTTCACTTGATTTGCTACGTGAGTAACTGCGCGGTTATGAGCTATCTTCAAAATATAGGTTTTCACGCTGCTATCGCCCTTAAAGCGAGACAGCCCCTGCCAGACGGCAATAGCAATTTCTTGCAATAATTCTTGCTGCATCGCTTCGTTTGCTTCATAGCTGTTGGCTACACGGCTCAGTATTGCCCCGTATTGCGCAAAAACATCTTCAAAACCCTGCCCCAACGTCACATCCCTAATCACAAAAACTGTTGTTATTTTATTGTGTTACTTCTATCAGTCTGCCCCCACGAATTTTTATTACAAACTTTTTTCGTCAATGCTGTAATTTTTTTAAGCAACAAACGACTAGTTAAAACAGTAAGTGCAGTAACGTGCGTTTAGGGCATTTTCCCTAAAAGCCTTCAACCTTGAAATTTGGATTAGGAAAAAATTATGTCTACGTTAAGTATAGTTTTGTTAATTGGCAGCCTGACGTCGCTTGTGCTTTTGGCAAGCTACTTAGACGCAAAATTTCAGTGGCGACTAAACGACTGGATGAACGGCGAGTGCAGCAACCCGTTCGTTAAAAGCGTGACCGACAAACAGCAGCAGCGTTTAGAGGAAAAAGATGCGCAGATTGAAGCTTTGATGGCGCGAATCGAAACCCTTGAAACCATTGTTACCGAGCCTGCTTACGAACTGAATAAGAAAATCAACGCGCTCAAATAAACGGTTTTACCAGCTCCTAGCTCGACACCGGTGGGCGACGCATAAAGCGGGGAACTTTCCCCATTGCAATGGCGTTGCCTACCAGCACAATGACCACCCCAACCACAGATAAAACGCTCCAGGTATAGCCTTCGAAAAAGGTGGAAATAACCAGTGCAACCATGGGGTATACCAAGACCACATATGCAGCCTTGTCAGCGCCCATTTGCTTTAACAGTTTCATGTACGCGCCAAACGCAAACACAGAGCCAAAGATAGCCAGATAAAGCAGCGACAGATAGAACTCGGTATGGGTAGGAATGACCAACTTACCCGGCATTGCCAGTGAGGTGATGAAAAGCAGCACCATGGCATAGCTCATGGCATAGAAGTTCATTTGGATAACAGGCGTACCCGAGGTCAAAATACGCTCGGAGATAACGTTACCTGTTGAGGCGCAGAAAAAGCTGACAAACGCTATAGCGAGGCCGGTGGCAAGCGCCGCATCCATGGAGACTTTGGAAAACTCCGGCACAAACAAACACACAATGCCCAGCAAGCCAAATGTAGCACCTATAACCACTTCTTTTCTTATAGGCTCTTTAAGCCACCATCGCCGAAGCACAACATTAATGTAGATAATACAAGAACTCATAAGGGCTAACAGCGCGCTAATTATGTGCGCTTGCGCCATATACAGCAGCGTGTAATTTAAGCTGTATAAAAAGAGACCGACTGCGGCCATTTTCACATGAACATGTACCGGTAGCTTAAGCGGCAAACGCCTAATAACACAGTAAATCCCTAAACAGGCCGACGCCAATAAATAACGCAGCGCAATGGCAAACGTTTCAGAGGTATGCCCTATTTGGTAAGTGATGGCTATCCAGGTTGAGCCCCAAATCAGGCAGCACAGAGCAAATAAGGTTGCGTTATTCATAGTGGTGTTCTAGCCCTGGGGAGCTGATAAACAAGAAGATAAGTGGGCAGATAAATGGTCAATAGCACTATCTAGCAGTTTTTGCCTAGCGCCATTACCAATCCACGCATTATGCGGCGTTACCAGCAAGTTAGGTAGTGCCTCTTTAAGCAATATATGATCAACAGGCGGAGGCTCGACACTTAATACATCTAATCCCGCGCCACCAATTTGATTGTTTTTAAGCGCATGATAGAGTGCCTCCTCATCAATCAAACCGCCGCGAGCCGTATTAATGAGAAAAGCGGTTGGCTTCATCAGCGACAACGTCTCGGCATTAATCAGCTTGTCGGTGGCTTCAGTAAGCGGGCAATGAAGACTTACCACATCGGCATTTGGTAAAAGCGATGCAAGACTTGGACGAGGGTCGTCTTGTTTACCTGGGCGAGCAGCGATACTCACCTGCATACCCATAGCCTTAAACAATGCCTCTACACGCTTGCCAAGCTCGCCATGCCCAACAATTACCGCATGCTTACCCGCCAATTCCACCACGGGATGATTGAGTAAGCAGAAATGAGAAGATGCAGACCATGCTTGGTTGCGCATATCGCGCTGATACGTCACAAAATTGGTGGCCAAATTCAACGCCAAGGTCAACGTATGTTGAGCAACGCTATCAGTGCCGTAGCCCTCTACATTTTGAACGATAATACCAGCCTGTTCGCAGTAATCACGGTCGATATTGTTCATGCCGGTCGCAGTTACACCAATATAGCGAAGCTGACTGGCCTGCTGTAAATCTTTGGCTTGTAGCACGACTTTGTTAACCAGCACAGCATCGGCATTTTTAATGCGCTCGGCCACATCTTCGGCTTGAGTTTGTTGATGAAGCGTAATACCTGCGCCGAAATTAGTTTGTAAGTCATCTAGTGACGAGGTATCAAGGCTGGGCAAATCCATGGTTTCGGCGTCTAGAAAGACAACCTGCTTTTGATTGCCGTTGCTCATCGCTTGTGATGCATTGTGTTTCGTCATTTTTGCCATGCTCTACATTACTTCCACAATCGACTCTAACGCTGTTTTCACATTAACAGGAATAGGAATGGCCTTGTCGGTTTTTCTATCTACAAACACATGCACAAATTGGCCATGAGCCACGCGTCGCTTATTCTCTCCGGCATAAACCGATAGACCATAAGTCACTGAACTTCTACCAATTTTGATAACGCGCAAGCCTACAAAAATGTCTTCAGGGTAGGCTGCCGGAGCAATGTACTGACACTGACTGCTTACCACATACGCCACGGATTGCCCGTTGTGTATATCTAGCCCACCTTCTTCAATTAAAAAACGGTTTACCGCGGTATCAAAGAAACCATAGTACACAACATTGTTGATATGTCCGTACGCATCATTGTCTTGCCAACGCGTGGCGATAGTGACTTTGTAAGGGTAGTCGGCAAGTGTAGGTGTGATATCAGTCATGATCGTCCCTTAGTGAATAAATGTATCGCTTTGTTGTTGGCGCAAATAATGAAAATCGATGAACGACTAACGCCAATTAATGTTTAATGTGCGGTAGTCTATTGCAGCGATTCTTTTGAGTAGCGCTATGAGTAAAGCACCATATCGTCACGGTGAATGGCAACATCCGTTGTTTCATAACCTAACACACTGGCAATTTCTTTCGACTTTTTCCCTTTTATAAGCGTTAAGTCTTTTGCGTTATACAGGCAAAGCCCCTTGGCAATAACTTCGCCTTGGCACACCACTTCAACAGCATCGCCTTGTTCAAACAAACCGACGACATCAACAATACCCGATGGCAGTAATGACGCGCCTTTTCGCACTAACGCCTCTTTCGCACCGCTATCAACGTCTATTCTGCCAGCGGTTTTTAGAGTATGGGTAAGCCACAGTCTGCGCGCGCTGGCGGGAGTGCTACTAGCATTGAATAGGGTTCCCGGCACTTTACCTTCAAGTAATGCATCGAAGGTTTCGCCTTTTCGCCCGTTGACAATAAGAGTTTGAATACCGCTACTGGTGCACTTGTCTGCCGCTTCAATTTTTGTGCGCATGCCGCCAGTTCCTACCGCAGTTCCAGCGCCGCCGGCAAGGCCGTAAATAGTGCTGTCTATTTTATCTACCTGTGGAATGAGTGTGGCGCTGGCGTCTTTTCTTGGGTCTGCGGTAAATAAACCGTCGATATCTGAGCAGATAATGAGGGTGTCTGCTTGGGCGACCAGGGCGGTGTAAGCACCCAAGTTATCGTTATCACCCACTTTGAGTTCGTTGACAGCTACGGTGTCGTTTTCATTCACAATAGGTAACGCATTGTGATTCAAAATTTCGCGCAAGGTATTTTTAATATTTACGTAGCGGGTTCTATCGCGTAGATCATCCGCCGTTAACAATACTTGTGCACAGGGAAAGTCGAAAAAGCGCTGCCAGTTGGCCATCATTAAATTCTGGCCAATCGCAGCCATGGCTTGTTTTTCTGCAATAGATGCGTTGTGACGAACCTTCACTTTGCTGCGGCCCGCGGCAACACTGCCAGAAGAGACAAGAATAATTTCTTTGCCAGCGTCGCGACTAGCAGTAATAAATCGAGCAAGAGACAGTAAATAACGCCCACTACACTCATTGCCTTCAGGAGCAATAAGCGCACTGCCAACTTTTATAACGGCACGTTGCCAATTAAAACGGTTCATAGGGGGAAGAAAAAAGAAAACAAGAGCTTAAGAATACGACAGTTAAAGCGCGAAACAAAACGATCTGTTACAGTTTTTTTGCGTTAAAACATGGTTAGTTTACGGTCAAAAAATTGGATTGTGACAGGCATACTTATATACTAGGCGGTGTTATCTTATAACAATTCTAACTTACAAGTTGCAAGGAACCTGCATGAGCACCGCAAAACGACACTTTTTCTGGCTAGCGCCAGTGTTGTCTATGCTGATTTCTCTTCCTAGTACCGCCGCTATTAAACAAACTAAAGGCGATTTCGAAGATAAATTCCGTCAGCTGGACGAAGTTCTTCCTACTCCAAACGTATACCGTAACGCCGCTGGTGAGCCAGGCCACCAATATTGGCAACAACAAGTAGATTACGATATTGACGTAAAGCTACTTGAAGACAAACGCCGCATTGAAGCAAGCGAAACCATTACTTACCACAACAACGCGCCAGATACGCTTAAGTACTTGTGGATCCAGCTTGACCAAAACAAATTCCGCGACGATTCAATGTCTGCGCTTACTACCACGTTTGGCGGTATCGGTAACCGCGGGCCGGGTACGCAAGCTGCTAGCGGCGATACGCCAGCTAAGCTAAGCATGGGTGCATTGCGCCGTCAGCAGTTTGTTGACGACAACGAGCTGGGCTATACCATTTCTCGTGTTGAAGACAAAGCGGGCAATGACTTACGTCACACAGTAGTTGGCACCTTAATGCGTGTTGACTTGGCTCAACCGTTGAAGCCAGGCAGCAAAGTTACGTTCGATATCGATTTTGCGTTTAACATTGTTGAAGAAGACGCTGTTTCAGCACGTGCAGGTTACGAGCATTTCCCAGATGACGAACGTGAAGGCGGTAACGACATCTTCTTGCTAGCACAGTGGTTCCCTCGTCTAGCGGCTTACACCGACTACGAAGCATGGACTAATAAAGAATTTATTGGCCGTGGCGAGTTCACGCTAGAGTTCGGTAACTACGAAGTAGATATTACAGTTCCTGCTGACCACATCGTATCGTCAACGGGTGTGCTTCAAAACCCGAAAGACGTGTTAACTAAAACACAGCGCGACCGTCTGAAAAAGGCAGAAAAAGCTGACCGTATCGTATTCATTGTTTCACCAGAAGAAGCAATTGAGAACGAAAAAGAAGGCACGACTAAGCTTAAAACCTGGACCTTTAAGGCAGAAAACGTACGTGACTTTGCATGGGCCTCTTCGCGTAAATTTGCGTGGGATGCGCGTGGTTATCAGCAAGGCGGTGACACTCAACCATTGGTAATGGCCATGTCTTTCTACCCGAAAGAAGGTGGCGAGCTATGGCAGAAGTATTCTACAGAATCAATCATCCACACCATGGATGTTTATAGCCGCTTTAGCTTCGATTACCCATACCCAGTAGCCCAATCAGTAAATGGTCCAGTTGGCGGCATGGAATACCCCATGATCACCTTCAACGGCCCGCGTACAGAGCTTCGTGACGATGGTTCACGCACGTACTCGCTTGCTGAGAAACGTTTCCTTATTGGCGTGGTTATTCACGAAGTAGGTCATATCTATTTCCCTATGACAGTTAACTCTGACGAGCGCCAGTGGACATGGATGGATGAAGGTCTGAACAGCTTCCTAGACGGCGTTGCCGGTCGCGAGTGGGATCCTACGATCCCTTGGGGCGTTGAGCCACGTGATATCACTGGCTACATGAAGTCTCAGACGCAGGTGCCAATTATGACCCAGTCTGACTCAGTACTTCGCCTTGGCCCAAATGCCTATACCAAGCCTGCAGTAGCACTTAACATTCTTCGCGAAACTATTCTTGGCCGTGAGCTGTTTGATTTCGCGTTTAAAGAGTACGCGCAGCGTTGGATGTTTAAACGTCCTACACCATCAGATTTCTTCCGTACTATGGAAGAAGCGTCAGGCGTTGATCTAGACTGGTTCTGGCGTGGTTGGTTTTACACCACAGACCATGTAGATATTAGCCTAGACAGCGTATATAAGCTTCGTTTAGACACTGAAGATCCAGATATCGATTTTGCTCGCGAACGCGAAGCAGAAATGGAAAAACCGAAGTCACTTACCGACCTTCGTAATAAAGAAGAAGGCAAAAAGCTTTGGGTAGATCGCTTTGAAGATATCAGTGACTTCTACGACGAAAACGATCGTTACACCGTAACTAACAAAGAGCGCAACAAGTACAAGAAATTCTTGAAAGATCTTGAGCCTTGGGAGCGTAAAGCGTTTGAGCGTGCGGTGAAAGAAGACAAAAACTACTACGTGCTAGATTTCAGCAACAAGGGTGGGTTGGTGATGCCAATCATTCTTGAACTAACGTTTGAAGACGGCACGAAAGAAGAAATGCGTATTCCTGCGGAAATCTGGCGTCGTACACCTAAAGCCGTAAGCAAGCTTATTGTTACCGACAAAGACAAAGAGCTGGTAAGCGTAACCGTTGATCCGCACTGGGAAACCGCAGACGTAGATGTGGAAAATAACCACTACCCGCGTCGTATCATTCCTTCGCGTATTGAAGCGTATAAGAATAAGCCGCGTAACACTTACGAGTACCGCGACCTTAT
>Ga0208334_100641_pt1 | contig 10727 bp, 4 predicted proteins | sample DeeseametaMP0900_FD_184201 | JGI IMG/M metagenome (GOLD analysis project Ga0208334, IMG submission 184201) | Marine microbial communities from the Deep Indian Ocean - MP0900 (SPAdes) | ecosystem: Environmental > Aquatic > Marine > Oceanic | place: East of Durban, South Africa, South Indian Ocean...
ATCATTTTTGCTAAAAACGGGTCGTTTTCGTTATCGCCAATGTCGGCATAATCGGTGGTTTGAAAGCGATCCCATTTGGCAAACTGTGAGGTTATTTCTGCTTTATTACTGTTTACCTCGTCAAGGCTTAGTAAAGTATGGGTATCGCTTTTTTTATTGGTTACGCTAAAGCTTTTAACCAAGTTTGATTTGGTAAATAAAGCGAGTTTAAATTGGTTGCCGCCCTCAGAAAGTGTGTAGTTTTTTACTTCATCGCAGCCGTTGCCTTGGGTGTTAACTAGGGTCATTTTTTCGATTAAATGCGTATCCACCAGCTGATTTTTAGCGCTCCAACTTTGTACACCGCGTACCTCAGATGGCTGATACTCAATACCACGTTGCTGAGCATTAAAATAACGAATTGGGCGAATTTGTTTGTTAGCTAAGTGCTGCCAAAGCTCAGTAATTACCTCACGTTGGTGCGCAACTTGTGAGTTGTTTCGCCAAAGCGTAAGTGATTGCGTGCTTTGCTCGTTTTTATGAGTATTGGTAATTTTATAGTCGGCTTTTAAATGCGCGCTATCAATATTACATTGCTGCGCTAGGGTGCTGGTACTGGCAAATGTTGCCATTAAAAATAATGCTAGTTTCATTAAATTATCTCTTATTTAAACGTCACTGTAATAGGCATTACCATACCCATTTACAGTGACGTTTTTATGACATAAAAAAACAGCTCGCACAGCGTACGAGTTGTTTTTAAATACCCCATTTTTATACGTACTTTATGTGCTGAGCGTACGTATTAAATTGCTTATGGCGTTACTTTTTCATCAGCGGTAGTTACTAAGTCTGCTGCAAAGTCCATTACATGGAATAAAAAGCTTTGCTCGTTAGTGCCTGTAACTAAGTGAGCGCCTGGGCCCATTGCGTATACGCCAACATCTTCACCTGCGTGAGTTTCTGAGCCAAGTGGTACAAGTGCCTCTTGGTGAAAGCCCGCTGAAGTTGTATCAACATCGGTTAAATCTACACGCCCTGTAACAGGTGCAAATGCATAACCTGCATCGGCATCGGTTTCATCGCCTAAATCTCTAAAGCCGCCACCGTTGGTGTAGCCAACTGTGGTATATGGCATATCGTCGGCAGCTAGACTTGGCTCGGTTTCGCCTACGGCAACAACTTTACCTAATATTGGGTTACCACGTTTAGGATAGCCTGCAATAGTAAATACGTGGCTGTGATCGGCAGTTACTACTATTAGCGTTTCTTCTGGGTTAGTGTTTTCCATTGCCACTTGCACAGCTTTTGCAAATTCTACTGTGTCGTTTAGGGCATTGTAGGCATTACCCGCATGGTGCGCGTGGTCAATACGACCTGCTTCTACCGATAAGAAAAAGCCATTGTCGTTGTTATCTAGTACGTTAATTGCTTTTTCGGTCATTTCGCTAAGCGAAGGCTCGCCCGCTACATCGTTTGCGCGGTCGGCTTCGTATTGCATGTGCGATTCGTTAAATAAACCAAATACTTTAGTGGCATCGTCGCTAATTGCATCAAAACCGGTTTGATCCATAACGTAAGTGCCGCTTGGGTAAGTTGTTTGCCACTCGGTTACGAGGTTGCGGCCATCAGTACGGTCGCCTTCTACTGCGCTTACTGCATCGGCTGAGTTTGCTGCTTCATCTTTTGGTAAAAAGTGACGGCGTCCGCCCCCCATTACAACATCAATGCCATCTACATCAATACCCGCATAACGCGACTCTAAGTTGGCTTCAAAGTTAACAAGTTGCGATGCAATATCTTCACAGGCTTCTGTGCCCTCTGGCATATCTGAGTTATCTTCCCAGTTACGGTCAGCCGATTTAGCATACGTTGCTGCAGGTGTTGCATGGGTAATACGTGCGGTTGAAATAAGGCCGGTTGCTTTACCTGCTATTTCAGCAAGCTCTAACGAGGTAACTAGTTCGTTGCCTGTTACCGTGGCACAGTCGCCGCGTTCAATGTCTTCATCTACACCAATTACGCCCACATCGGTTTTAACACCTGATACCATTGCCGTCATTGTGCCTGCTGAATCGGGCGTTTGTGCATCTACGTTGTAAGTTTTAACAAAACCTGAGTACGGCATTTTTTCAAAGCTTAACTGGTAGTCTTCACCTAAACCGCCTTCAAGCTGGCCTGCTAAAATACGTGCAGCTGTTACGGTAGAAATACCCATGCCGTCGCCAACAAATAATATAACGTTTTTCGCTTTGCCAGATTCAGTAACCACTTCGCTATTAGCTTGTTGTGTTGCCGCAAGCTTTGTTTGTGCATCGCCATACCATGCGTTAGTCGTTAAGGTGGCAAGTTGCTCGCTGGTAAGTGACGTAGCAGGTGCATTACACACTAAGTTAGAAGAGGTAACTTCGTCGCTATTTAGCACGCCATTGCCGTTTGTATCTACGCCAGTTTGGGTTTCTACACCGCCATTAACACATTGCTCAGAGCCTACTGCAATGGTGTTATCTACCGCGAGAATATTATTTTCGTCTTTGTCGTCGTCACTACAACCTGCTAGCGCGACCATTACTGCTAAAGAAAGTACTGTTAATTTGTTCATGTTAGCCGCCATTATTGCTGAGTTAGTTCAAGAGCTTGATTAATTAAATGAAATACTACGTTTTGCTCAATTACGCCTTGAGCTAGCTGTGCACCAGGGCCTTTTGCATGCAGCGAAATATCTTCACCGGCATGAGTTTCTGAGCCAAGAGGGACAGTGGTTTCTTGGTGAAAGCCAACATTGGTAGTATCAACGCCAGTAAGCTCTACACGTCCAGCAACTGGGCCAGTTGTATATGCTGCATCGGCATCTGTTTCATCAACTAAATTTCTAAACCCTAAACCATTTGCATAACCTACTGTGGTGTAAGGCATATCGTCGGCAGCAAGGCTTGGTGTGGTTTCACCTACCGCAACTACTTGGCCTAAAATTGGGTTACCGCGTTTAGGGTAGCCAGCAATAGTAAATACGTGGCTGTGATCGGCGGTTACTAAAATAAGGGTTTCTTCTGGGTTGGTATTATCTACCGCAGCTTGCACGGCTTTAGCAAATTCAATGGTGTCGTTAAGTGCGTTGTAGGCATTACCCGCGTGGTGTGCGTGGTCAATACGGCCCGACTCAACGGTTAAAAAAAAGCCGTTTTCGTTTTTACCTAATACATCAATTGCTTTGCTGGTCATTTCGCTAAGCGAGGGCTCGCCGGCAATATCGTTTGCGCGGTCTGCTTCGTATTGCATGTGTGATTCGTTAAATAAACCAAACACTTTAGTGGCATCATCTGCAATGGCATCAAAGCCTGCTTGGTCCATAACATAAGTACCTTGTGGGTATTGTGTTTGCCACTCAGTAACTAGGTTACGCTCATCAGTACGATCGCCTTCTACAGCGCTAAGTGCATCTGCTGAATTAGCTGCTTCATCTTTTGGTAAAAAGTGACGACGTCCGCCACCCATTACAAAATCAAGGCCGTCTACGTCGGTACCTACAAAACGTGCTTCTAGGTTTTTCTCAAAATTAACTAATTGCGAGGCAATGTCTTCACATGCAGTTTCGGTTTCTGGCATGTCTGAGATATCTTCCCAGTTACGGTCTGCCGATTTTGCATAGGTTGCCGCTGGCGTTGCATGGGTAATACGCGCTGTTGAAATAACACCGGTTGCTAGGCCTTTAATTTCAGCAAGTTCTGTTGCTGTTAAAAGTTCATTACCCGATACAGTTGAACACACACCGCGCTCTATGTCTTCGTCTACACCAATAACGCCTACATCGGTTTTAACCCCTGAGATCATCGCGGTCATTGTGCCTGCAGAATCTGGTGTTTGTGCATCTACGTTGTATGTTTTTACTTGTGCTGAGTACGGGAACTCTTCAAAGCTTAAATAACCTTCTTCACCTAAATCGCCCGCTCTTTGTCCTTTTAAGATACGTGCTGCGGTAAGGGTAGATACACCCATGCCGTCGCCTACAAACAAAATAACGTTTTTAGCTTTTGTTGTTTGCTGGCTTTGTGCAAGCGCAGTTTTTGTGGCGAGTGTGGTTTGGGCATTTGTATACCAGTCATTGTCTGTTTGGCTTTGTGGTAATACATCGGCATGACTTGCAGCACTTAACATAAACGTTAAGCCAACTGCCGCAGCAACTTTTTTAATTTTCATCCTTTATTATTCCCATTGTGTAGTGGTTATTTTTTGCTTGAAGCGTAAACCTCAAATAAGTAACCGCTGCACTATAGAAAATAGATGTGACCTCTAAGAGTACTTTTAATTAAAAAACAATGACTAAACCATGACAAAATTAAGACACAAAAAAGCGCAGCGGTTAAACGCTGCGCTTAGCACAATTTTCACAGGGGTGTATTTATATAATTAAAAACGCGCCTTAAACGATACGCCAAAGTAGCGCTCTGCATCACGCGGAATTTGGTAACGGAAGTTGTCGCCACTGTAGGTGGTTACGTAGCTTTCGTCAGTTAAGTTTTTAGCAATAAGCGATACTCTAAATGCATCATCTTTAAACGATAAACCCACACTTGCGTTTAAAATACCGTAATCTGGCAGTAACGCTGCTGGGTTAAACTCGCCTACATTGTTTGGTAGGTCTGAGTATTGCTCGTCGGTGTAAATGTAAGAGCCGTTAATATGAATATTAAAGTCGTGCTCTGTTTCAATAAAGTAATCAGCACTTAGTGAGTATTTTAAATCTGGCGAAAACGGGACATCTAAGCCAGAGCGGTCAGTACATGAACCTGCTTCTACCTCTGCCGGACAATTAAACTCGTCAATTTCGGCCTGAATGTACGCAATACCACCGGTTAAAGTAAGTGAGTCGGTAGCCGCCCACATAAAGTCAACCTCAGCACCTTGTGTACTTACATCACCTGCATTGGTTAAACGGGTAATACAGGTGCCGTCTGAACAGTCAAAGTTATTGGCTTGAAAGCCTTCAATTTCGGTTCTAAATACAGCAAAGTTAAATACAAAGTCGCGGCTTGCGTATTTGTAGCCTAACTCGTACGCGTCTGACTCTTCTGGCGATATTTCGCGGCTATCGTTATCTGGATTAAAGTTGTAGTACACGTTAAAACCAGGGCCTTTATAGCCTTGCGAGTAAGTACCATAAACCATTTGGCCATCGCCTAGGTCGTATTGCATACCTAAACGACCCGACACATTGGTTTCTTCTGCACTGCCTGATTCGTCAGTATTTAGTGCTGCTGAGCGTACACCTACACCGGTGCGGCCAAATTCGTCATTGCTTACGCGGCGGTGTGTGTACGACACTTCATCGTCGGTATAACGAATACCAAACAGTACACGTAAGTCTTCAGATAAATCGTAAGTACCATCGGCAAAGGCTGCCCAGTTGTTAAACTCGGTGCTCATGTACGCGGTTGCCGATACAATATCGTTAGCATTACAGCTTACACCTAAGCTTTGTGTGTAGGCGTCTAAGTCGGCCAATGCGGCATCAAGCTCTGCACCGGTTAAGTTATTTTGTGCGTAATACGCCATTGCAGCGTCTAGTTGGCCACCGTTATTTTGACAACTCGCGTCACGGGTAAAGTTACGTTGCGAGTCCATGTTCCAGTAAAATAAGCCAGCCACATAGTTAAACGGACCCGCTAGGTTTGAAGTAACTCTAAATTCTTGCGAAAACTGATCCCACTGCTGGGCACCTAAATCGTGTAATTGAAAGGGCGCGCCAAATACAGGTTCGTTACTGTCGCCGGCAATTGAGGTAAAATCGCCTTCGCGGTATTCGGTGTTATCCCACGAGCGCTGCGCAGTAATAGAGGTGTATGTGTAGTCGCCAATGGTTTTATCAACCTGTACCGAAAACGCGCTGTGTTCGTCAATGGTGCGCGACTCATAGTCGTGATCAACTTTGCGCTGGTCTAGGTCAATATCGGCAACACCATCAACAATACCGTTGCTGTTGGGGGCTGCGTCTGAATCTGGGTTACGGCCACTTGGCAGGGCTTCTAAATCGGCACAACAGTCGTCGTCGGCGTTATAAAATTCGGCAATAAATTTTACGTTTAAATCATCGCTTGGCTCGTATTTAAATACAGCACGTGCGCCTTCACGGTCGTAACCGTTTACTTTTTCGTTGTTGTAAACGTTATCAATGTAGCCATCAAACTTACCTTTAAACACGGTTAAGCTTGCTGCTAAGTCGTCGGTTAAGCCGCCGCTTACCACGCCTTTAAAGCGGTATTCGTTGTCTTGATAAAACGAGGTTTCTACGCTGCCGGTGGTGTCGTATGAAGGATCTTTGGTTGTAATGTTTACCACACCCGCCGAGGCATTTTTACCAAATAGTGTACCTTGTGGGCCGCGCAGTACTTCAATGCGAGATACATCGTATAAATCGGCAAAGGCTTGACCAGAGCGACCTAGCACCACGCCATCAACTACGGTTGCCACACTTGGCTCAGCAGCAATACTAAACGAAATAGTACCAATACCACGCACTGTTAGCGCTGAGTTACGGGTTGTGGTGCCTTTTCTAAAACTCACCGAAGGCACAAGTGACTGCAGGCCTTCCATGTTATTAGCAAACGCCGAATCAATCTGGTCGCTATTAAGCACAGACACCGCAAGTGGTACTTCGTTTAGGCTTTGCGTTCGTTTTTGTGAGGTAACAACAATTTTTTCAAACTGGTCGTTATTGTTTTGCTCTGCTTGTTGTTCAGTTTGCTCTTGCTGCGCATGTGCTTGCGTGCTTAGTGCTAAACCCGTTGTCATTGCTAACGTGACTGCCAAGCTTAAGACGGACTTTTTAGCTCTCATGTCATTCTCCAAATTGTGCGTGTGTGCTGTTAAATTACCGCGCTAGCAAGTGTGTGGGTTGCTAAAAAGCGGTGCCAGAGTGTTGTAGTTATTTTCCTTATATCTCTTATGTCTTATATAAGAGATATAAACTTAAACAAACTTATGTTCTATTGCAAACATTATGTGAATAAAATGTGATTTAAAATTTGTATAAAGAATATAACGGCGCGTTATGCGACCTTAGCAACGCCAATATGCGCCAAGCTACTTGTATAGCGTGTATGCCATCGGCGTACGCTCCACCAGCTAAGCACAAAGGCGCTAGTCCAAACAGCAATTAAGCTTGGTACAAAGTACACGCTGGTGCCACCCACCAATCCAAGCGGAGAAAACAGTATGTACAAGCTTATAATTAAGCTCACTAATACAATCGCGCAAGGCAGTGCGTATTTCCACGGGCTTAGGTTTACCTCGGCTTTGCGGGTAAAGTTCCATGGTGTGGCAAGAGGTTTGTAGTAGCCAATACCTAACATAATGGCCAGCTCAATAAAGAATAATATAGCGTAAATATGGATAAAGTTAATATCTACATCCCACACAAATTTAGGCAAAGTGTAGGCAATAACATGAAAAACAATAGCCACTTTAGCGCCCAGTGCAGGCACTTTGCGAGTAAATAACCCCACGAGCACAATTGTGATGACCGGAATGTTGTAAAATCCGGTAAATACACGAATTATGTGCCATAAACCTTCTGGCGCAAACATCAGTAATGGCGCGGTAATAAACGATAAAACAGCAATTACAATACTGGTAATTTTGGCCACTTTAATCAGCTTTTCGTCGCTTACTTTGTCTTTTTTCATGGGTTTGTATACATCTAAACAAAACAACGTGGCGGCACTATTTAACAACGAATTAAACGAGCTAAATACCGCACCTAATAGCACCGCTAAAAAGAACCCAGATAAGTACTGAGGCAGTACATCTTTAACTAAATGTGGGTAAGCTAAATCTATGGTTTGTAAGCTTTCGTGCTTATAAAGGTGATACGCAATTACGCCTGGGATCATCATCATAAAGGGCACTAGCACTTTAAAGTACCCTGAAAACAACACGCCCTTTTGGCCTTCTACTAAGTTTTTAGCGCCCAGTGTACGCTGGATCACGTACTGATTGGTGCCCCAATAAAATAAATTAGCGAGGATCATACCGGTAAAAATGGTGCCAAAGGGCACGGGATCATCACTGCTACCAATGGCGTTGAGCTTTTCGGTATCGGTGTTTACCAGTGTGCTTAGGCCATCGGCAAAGTTGCCATCGCCAAGGGCAATAAGGCCAAGGGTAGGCACTAAAATACCAATAATTAATAACCCAACACCGTTAATGGTATCTGATACTGCAACCGCCTTTAAACCGCCGAATACCGCGTAAATAGCGCCCACGGAGCCCACAATAATAATGGTGACAATTAAGCTTGCTTGATAGCTTAAGTTTAATAAGGTGGGCACATCAAACAGCCTAAGAACGGCGATTGATCCTGAGTACAAAACAGAAGGGATCGTTATAAAACAATACCCTACCATAAATAAGATCACCGTCATGCGGCGTACGGTATCGTCAAAACGATCCCGTAAAAATTCAGGCAAGGTAGAAAACGCGCCGGCTAAATACCGTGGTAAAAAGATCAGCGCCATTATAATGGTTGATATCCCAGCTGTTACTTCCCACGCCATTGAACTTAGGTTGTAACCATACGCTGAGCCATTTAGGCCAATAAGTTGCTCGGCCGATAAGTTAGTGAGGATCATCGACCCCGCTATAAATGTACCTGTTAAACCACGCCCCGCTAAAAAATAGCCGTCTTGGGTGTTAACTTCCCCTTTGGTTTTTTGGTACGAGATATATCCTACCAGCGCCATAAACGCCAAGCACGATAGCAGTGTCATGGTAATGTTCATACCTTCCATCTTGCGCCCCTTTTAGCTTACTTTACTCGGTAAAAAGTAAGCTAATATCTTTATTATTGTGTGTGTTACGTGTGTTGTGTGTGTTTGCTATTAACCGAGTTTTATTTTGGCCATGCTGTTAGCTGGCTCATGTCTTGCTCTGTGTGTTGAACCTCAGGGCCTAGCATGAGCGTATCGCCTTTACGAACAAATACGGCCATTTGTGTAAGCTCAAGTGTTTCTTCGTAATACTTGCCGCCTTGGTACGCCTGCCCATCAGGGAATCGCACCCACTCGCCTTGTGGTAAATAAAATTTAACTTTACCGTTTGGTACAACACATGGCACAACAAGGAGTTTTTCGCCGCACATAAATTGCTGATCAAAACTATGTGCCAGTACGTCATCAGGAAACGCCAGTGCCATAGCACGCTGAATAGGCAGCCCTGTTTGTTGCGCTTGCTCTGCACATTCTTGTAAGTACGGAATTAACTGATAGCGTAATTTAAGCGCTGCAAATACTGCGTCACTTGCTTGCTCGGTGTATGACCACGGTTCGCGTGGGCCAATGCCATGTAAACGCATGTGCGCACTAAATACCGACGCTTGCGCCCAGCGTACATAAAGCTCTGCATCACGCGTATCTTTATAAAAACCACCAATGTCGGTTGCAAAAAATGGCCCGCCCGACATGCCCCACGCTAAGCTGCCACGAATACTCGCCGCTAAGCCTTGCCAATCGGCTTGTGGGTCGCCGCCCCATTGTGCTGGGAAGCGTTGGCTGCCAGTCCATGCTGAACGGCTAAACAAAAAGGGACCTGTCTTACAGTATTTTTCGGCGGCTTCATAAACGCAGCGGTTATACAGCATGCTATAAACATTATGCAGTCTAATACCGCTGTCGCCACTGTGCGATACCATGTTTTCGTCTTCTAGCTGTTCGCCAAAGTCTGCTTTTATCATATCTACGCCAAGCTCAAACAATGGCTTGTGCGACTCCAGCCAGTATTCGTAAGCATCGGGGTGAGTAAAATCTAAAATACCCGACTCTGGTAATGGCGTAAGTACTTCGCCAAAGGGGCTTAAATCCCACTCATATTGATACGCTTTACCTGTGCGTTTGTCTTTTATTAGCCAGCCATTTTCGGCCGCTTTTGCAAATAATGGGTTGTTTACCGAGATCATCGGGTATTCCCACACGCAAATTTTAAAATCCATGGCTTTTAATTCATCAAGCACAGGTTTTGGGTCGGCGTAACGTGTTGGGTCCCATTCAAAGGCAAAGCGGGTGTCGGTGTCTTGCCATGCGCGGCCATCAAGGGTAATTACATCGCATGGCATGTTTTTAGCGCGTACTTCGCGGGCGACACTTAATAGCTCGTCGGCATCTTTGTAGTACGCTTTTGATAAAATAACACCCAAGCTCCACTGCGGTGGCACCGGCGCAAAACCAGTTAACTCGCAATAGCGATTAATGCTTTGTGCAGGCGTTTGCTCTTGGTATAAAAATACATCTAATGCGTCGTCTTCTACTAAACACACATAAGCACGTTGCGACCAAAGTGCGTAACCTACGCCATGTGTAACGGGCGCCGGCGTGTGTACAAATAAATTCCAGCCCTCTGGGCTCCATGCGTATGGCGTATTTTTATAAGACTTTTCGGCGTTGACGCCCAGTGCATCGTGGTTGTATGAGCGAATAAGCTGGCCGCGTTTATCAAGCTTGCCCCATTTTTCGCCAAGGCCGTATACGGCTTCGTCATAATTAAGCTCTAAGCTTAAAATCCAGCCGTTATCGGTTTTCGCCAGTGGCGGTAAGCGGTGCTGGCGCACAAAGTGGCCATCGGTTGCTGATTGCTGTACTAATTTATCGTTTTTATAAAGTTTAAAGTAAAACGGGTCGCTGTAAAATTCTAAGCGGTACTCACCGGCGGTGGCTGCAAAGCCTTGGTCTAATTTATTAAGTGATAGCGGTAAGTTTGAA
>Ga0208334_100643_pt1 | contig 10696 bp, 6 predicted proteins | sample DeeseametaMP0900_FD_184201 | JGI IMG/M metagenome (GOLD analysis project Ga0208334, IMG submission 184201) | Marine microbial communities from the Deep Indian Ocean - MP0900 (SPAdes) | ecosystem: Environmental > Aquatic > Marine > Oceanic | place: East of Durban, South Africa, South Indian Ocean...
CTTGCTTGAAGAAGTGCGCTCTATTTGCCCTGCTGATGTAACCATTATGAGTGTGCGCCAAGGTGAAGCAAAAGGCTTAGGGCATGCTATTTTATGTGCTAAGCCCATTGTGGGCGACGATGATTTTATTGTTTTATTGCCTGATGTAATACTAGATGCGTATACGGCAGACCAAAAGACAGAAAATCTTGCGGCGATGTTAAAACGCTTTAGCGAGACACGCGCAAGCCAAATTATGTTGGAGCCTGTAGCGCAAGAAGATGTAAGTAAATATGGTATTGCTGATATAGATGGCGTACAGCTCACTCCTGGCAATAGTGCAGCTATTAAAACCATGGTTGAAAAACCAGACGCAGATAAAGCACCATCAAACCTTGCTGTAGTAGGGCGTTACGTATTAAGCAAAAATATTTGGCCATTACTGGCTAAAACGCCAATTGGCGCTGGTGGTGAAATACAATTAACCGATTCAATCGATGAGCTAATGAAGCGAGAAACGGTGGAAGCCTTTCACATGAGTGGCCGCTCGCACGACTGTGGTGATAAGCTAGGTTACTTAAAAGCGATTGTTGAGTACGGCATGCGCGATACAAAGCTTGGCGACGAATTTGGTGAATACATAACTAAGCTTGTGAACGGTGGTGACGTACAAACTAATAATGTCGTTAATCTATAATAATATGAGCTTAAAGTTTGACACTATGAGCTGCTAAGCTACTTAGCATAGTGTAAAAACCTGTTATGGCGTGGCTTTAAGCCGCGCTTTTTCATTTTTTAACCTTGTTATTTTAAATAATTTAAACTGATTAAATATAAAGGAATAATCATGTCACGTAAGTATTTTGGTACCGATGGTGTAAGAGGCAAAGTAGGTACGTTTCCTATCACGCCTGATTTTGCAATGAAACTTGGTTGGGCTGCGGGTACTGTTTTAGCTTCTAGCGGCACTAAAGAGATTTTAATCGGTAAAGATACACGTAATAGCGGTTATATGTTTGAATCGGCAATGGAAGCTGGCCTTTCAGCTGCGGGTGTAAATGTTGCTTTTGTTGGCCCAATGCCAACCCCGGCTGTTGCCTATTTAGCATCAACTTTTAGAGCCGATGCCGGCGTTGTAATTAGTGCTTCACACAACCCTTACTACGATAACGGAATTAAATTTTTTAATAACTTTGGTACTAAGCTTAATGACGAGCAGGAGCTTGAAATTGAAGCCTTGCTTGAGCAAGCATTAAAAAATGATGCCATGCAGTGTGTTAGCTCTGAACGTTTAGGCAAAGCAAGGCGTATTAACGATGCCCCCGGCCGATACATTGAATTTTGCAAAGGCATATTTGCCAAAGACTTAACCCTTGAAGGCTTAAAAATTGTTGTAGATAGCGCTAATGGCGCAGCGTATCACATTGCACCTAATGTTTATTCGGAGTTAGGTGCTGATGTGATCAGCATTAATGACACACCAGATGGTTTAAATATTAATGAGCAATGCGGTGCTACTCATTTAGATAGTTTGCAAACTGCCGTAGTCGCGAACAATGCAGATTTGGGCATTGCGCTTGATGGTGATGCCGATAGGCTAATGCTGGTTGATGATGCAGGCAACGTTGTTGATGGCGATCAAATTTTATATATTCTGGCAAAAGCGGCGAAGTTACAAGGTAATATGAACGGCGGTGTTGTAGGTACGCTTATGTCTAATCTTGGCTTAGAGCTTGCGCTCAAAGAGATGGATATTCCATTTAAGCGGGCAAAAGTAGGCGACCGCTATGTTGTAGAGCAACTTAAAAATACCGGTTGGAAACTGGGCGGTGAAGGCTCTGGCCATATTCTACACTTAGACTATGCAACCACGGGTGATGGTATTGTTGCCTCACTTTTAGTGCTCACCGCGCTTATACAGCAAAAGCAATCATTAAAAGACTACGTAGCGGGTATGCAAAAACTACCACAAGTACTTTTAAATGTGCGTTTAACACAAAATAATGCCGATGACATACTCAATACAGACTCAGTAAGACAAGCTGTAACCGAAGCTGAAACTATACTGGCAAATACAGGGCGCGTTTTACTGCGTAAATCTGGTACTGAGCCACTCATCCGCGTTATGGTCGAGTCTACAGATTCTGTAGCATCTCAAGCGCAAGCTGAGCATATTGCTATGGCAATAAAAGCGTTATTGTAGAAATATATGTAGATTATAGAAGGTGAGGTTTCTATCTCACCTTCTAGTATATCTATGGACTACGTATATAATTTGGGTTCAAATTACTGGCTATATGGCACTATTGATTCCCGAGTTAGCACGTAAAAACGTAGCTAATTTTATTTAGTATTTTAATCAAGCGCTTCATGCAATCCCACGCTCAATCATCATTTCATTAAACGCGAACCCATCCTGCCTAGATGCATTAGCGACATAGGGCGCATAAACCTCGAATAATAAACGTGTATCGCTATGCCCAAGCATATGTGAGATATATAGCGGGTTTTCGTGCGCGGCAATATGTAGCACAGCTGCAGTGTGGCGTGTTTCATAAGGGCGTCTTCGTGCTAAGCCCGCTTTTTTTAGTGTGGGATACCACAGCTGTTTACTCACAAAATGGTTTTCGAGTGGGTTACCTTTATGCGTAAATACAAAGTCATTATTCGCTTGCTCTTTTACGCGGTTGAATAGCATATAAAGCGTATCGCACATTTTTAATTCTCGTCGTGACTTAGGCGTTTTCACATCACACAACTCACCGTTAACCCAGTTATGGCGAATACGAATAAGGCGGTGATTAAAGTCTATGTCTTCCCAACGTAAACCATGTACCTCACAACTACGCATCCCTGTCCAAAAGCGTACTTTAAAGTAATCATTCCACGGTGTAGGCACTTCTTCCAAAAAGCGTTGAACCTCATCCGCCGTTAATGGGTTAGAGTCAGCGCGCTCTTCTTTAAGTATTTTGTATCGGCGCATAGGGTAAGGAAAGTTATGCTCATCAGCCGCCAAGCTTAAAATAGCAATAAGTGGCCATAAAATGCCATTAATACGCTTGTTGGTGAGCTTTCGTCGGCCATTCTTTTGTATCAACGTTAAGCTTTCACGAAAATAATCTACATTGGCTAGTGTTATTTCGCTAATCAGTATATTACCAAACTCAGGGATCAAATAGGTATCAAGCGTATTGCGTACTAGGCTTTGGTAACTGCTTTTCCATTTGGCTTTTTGACGGTCAAACCACTCATTAGCATAATCGTTAAAAAATGGGTGAAGGCGATCGGGGTGTTTACTGCGTTGTAGAGCTTCAAACTTCGCTACTTTTTTACTCTCAGGAAAATAATCACGATATTGAAAGGTTTCTAAATCAATTTCCGCATTCATTTTTTTGAGTAGGGTATTGGCTTTTTTTAAATTAGCCGGCGTGGCCATGAGCTTAGTGCCTTCACGAAAGCGTTGCCCATAAAGGTGTAAATCATATTGAATACGCCCATTAGGGCGAATACGAATGTGAGCCATAATGGCCTCCATTAGTTCATGGATCTATAAATAGATCTATCCCTCACCAATGGAATTCGCTAGAATTAAGCCATCGGCTGGGTCGGGTTAAACGTCGCGCAGCCGGTACGGGGTAGGGAGGTTCCAGTCTCTCTACCCCAACTGCTTATTTTATTGTCAGTTATGCGAATAACATACACTAAGTACAAAATTGCGCTACTGACTAGAATTTCACTATTAAAATATAGTAAATACTGTATATTTGTCTAGTGTTTTCAGCGTTAATACTCTTTCTCTTTCTCTTTATCCATAATGTACCCAAATAAATCTTCTTGTACTTCTCGCTTTGTATTCTGAACATCTGTATCATCTTGACTTTGATTTAACTCTTCAAGCAACGCTACAACTTTAGGAAGCTGGCTCTCATCTTTCTCAATCGAAATAGTGCGATGTGGTAGTGTGTTCTCAAGTGAAAAATACACACCTAATTTACGTTCGCCGTTTTCGTACTTAAGAATGTCGAGGCGCGTACTTGGCGCTTGGGTTAAGTCGCTAATGTTAATGCCCAATAGTGCTTTTAGTGAAAAGCGATATAATGACTCACTATTTTTTGTTTCGCTACACGTTTGAGTTACCGCGATTGGGTGCACAAATTCAAAAGGGGGCATAATAAATGCTATAGCGGCTTTGTCACCGCTTAAATATAAGAGTGCATTATCTGATTTTTTAATAGTTTTATACTCAGCTGAGCAGTGCCTAACTTCATCTTTAACTGCAAGGAAATCTACTACAACATTTTTTTCATTAATGAATTTAAGAGGCTTCTTTGCGTAAAACTCTTCAACGCCGGCCAATGAATAAGTGACTGTGACTTCCGGTGTTTTAAAGGTGATTGATTCACCTTGTTGGGCAACTTCAATTTCATCGCTTTCTGTTGCTTTACATACATTATCAACCTCACGGATAATCTCCTCTGTCAAAACCATTGAAACCGTTAGTTTTAGGTTGTCAGGTAGGTGCACTTCCTCTACATTACCATCGCGTTGAAATCGACAATATTGTTTTTCTGCGTTCATTTCACATAATTCTAAAGGTATATTTTGTTTTGCCTCATATATAGCTCGCTCTATTGTGGCTTTAGAAACAGTTGAGGTTGGGCGCTGCGTACTTTCTTTAAAATAAGTCAAATGTGCTTCATATACATCGACACATTCACACCGACGCAGTGCATTTTCGCTGCTGTTAGTGTCTTTATGGATTAATTCAACTGATGTCGCATTTGAAGAGGAGGTATGAACACTGAATTCAATGTCTTCATCTTTACTAAAATAGTTTGGGAGCTGCTTTGTAAAGCTGCTATCCATAGAAAATTGTGTGTCTTTTACATGTGTAGAAGGTGTATCAAGTTTAAATGTACTGTGCGAGCACAAAGGAGGTTGACCAGTTATGAATGTAATGGAACCTTCTTCTTTACTTATAGATACGGTTGCTAGGCTATCTTTATAGCGGGTATCAATATTCTTCGTGACGCTTTTAAATAGTGTTTTTTTAGCACTAGGAATTTTAATCTTCATGGTTGTTCCTTATTGTATTTGAATGATTGAATAAATTTATGTGCAAACTTGAGCACACTAGGTGAAAGAGGTTTTTTGGGTATTAAATAAATAGTTAACGTTGTTTCTCCTGTAGCATGTTTAGTGATTTGAATAACTTCATTTTTCTGAGCGAACTGCGCTTTAAGCAGCTGTTTTTGTCGTTCGATATTGGTTTTTCGATTAACTGATAATACAAATTTGCTAGTTAACCAGCCCCAGTCGGAATGTCTAAAAGCAGTGGTAAATGCTTGAGCGTTTTTGTTATTACAGGCCAGCGTGATTTGTAACGACTGACCATCATCAGAAAGTATGATGGGAGGTAAATTGTTTAGAGCCGTACTCTGTTTTTTATGGGTAGGTTGAATATGATGTTTACTTCCATTACCCCATATAAAGCTAAGTGCACTTAAATCGAGTGCTGTATGTTCAAACATGGCTTTAAAAATAAAACCCAGTAACGTGTGTTCGCTACTATGAATTGATTTTTTCCACATTGAGGCAAGATCAACAGTTGTACTCGTTTTTTCCGCTTCACTCTTTTTGCCAAATATAGCCTCTCTGAGCTGCTTATCGCTCAGTTTTACTGGTTGACTGCGTTTTTGTCCCAGTGTTTTATTGGCGTATTCAGGGCTGAGCCTAAGTAGTATTCGAGATAGATCGTTAGATTTAGGGCCTAGCCCTAATAAATAGCGCAGCTCACTGTGCGTATATTCATGAAGAACATACGGTGCATGGGCACGACTAATAATAGGAATTAGCCATTCAATATCGTGTAAATACGACCACCTTGTTGTGTCATAGTAGAGGTGACCAATTTGCAAACCCATTTCATCTAAAAAAGCAGCATCATTCACTTCGTTAACAGCTCTGCCTTCAAACCAATAATCGAAACGAGTAGTCACCGAGTCATTTGAAAGCACTTCTTGCTCTAGTGGGGTTTTTCCTCGGTGTTCATCTGGTGTAACGCTCACAAAATGCAGTGTTTGCAGCATAAATAGATGTACACCACTGTGGCGAAGGTGATGAAAGTTAAGATGCTGACCAAATAAACACCTCAAAGCACGCGACACAGGTAATAAATAATAAAGCTGACGTGAATGGTATTTCTCACCTTCAAACCCCAGCAAGGGTTGCTCGCGAGGTATGTTCTTTTTTATTTCAAATAGATATACAAATAACAGGCGGTACTGCACAGGAAGTGTGGTGTACACCGTGCGAGTAGTGTTGCTTTTGGTGTTGCCTTCTGGTGTATTAGTTACCGTGACAGTTATAAGGCCAGTACTTGGCTTAAATCGAATATCTTTACGGCGTAACCTTAGGACTTCACCACGGCGCAGCATAGCGTAAAAACCTAATAACGCTGCAATCGTACTAAATAAACTACGAAAAGGGTTGTTAGTTTTGCTAGATAAAAGCACTTCAAGTAGACGGTCAAATTCGTCAACAGTTAATCGACCAGGACTCACCGACGGCGCTACCAGAGGTGAGCTAAAGCTAGATAAATCGAGTGTATCTGTTTGTTCTTGGTAGCTTAAAAAGCGTAAAAAGTTATAAAAGGTGCCTTTTACTATATCGGAGTCTATCGAGTCATAGACAGTGTGAGCCCACCCATTAATAGCCTCTTCGCTAATAGCATCTGCGTAACACAGAGGGTAGGGCTCAAGTTTACTTTTAAGTGAGGTGTAGTTTTTAATCGATCCTAGTGCAAGAGACGCTTTTTTTACTCCCCCATACACAAGCAGCTGTTTTGTGTAATCAAATAACAAGCGCGGTAGAATATTATTAGCATTCCATTGCGGTGCTTCGACATTGCTGAAATCTTCTGAGTGTTTGAGTAAGGCTTCATGAGGCCAAAGCACACTTTTTTGTAATTTAGTTAATGAATCAAACCACTTGGTATCCCAATCGATAGCATAAATCCCAGCCTCTTTTATTTTTGGCAGTGAAATGGGTTTTGACAAGCCAACATGCCGCTCTGGATTAGCCAAATCCTTAATGAAAACAGGCGGTAGCTGAAAACGAAGATACCAATGGATTTGAAATCGTTTCGGCCATATTTGCTTTCTACTACAGGCCGGTAAGCCATTTTTTTCCAACCAACTTGATAAGTCTGCATACAAACATTTTGAGCTTATTCTTGGAGATGATTGCGCATAATAGTCCTCTAAGAAACGATAGCTTTCGATTGATAAATAGTAATGAGTTGCTCTTAATTCATCTTCTCCATACCCCGTGTGAGCAATAGCAAGGCGTGGATTATCTCCTTTATCTATAATCGAATTCGGATTATTTAAAATAGCGCTGATATGCTCAAGCGATAAGGGGGCTATCTCAAAGCCAATTATTAACGCCATAAAGCACGGTGTTAATGAGCCCCTTGTATCAAAAAAATACGTTTTTTGTTGTTGGTAACATGTAAAAGTTTTATGCGCATGCGCTGCACCTTTTGCAAGCTCTTCAAAATATTGATGGTTTGTGTCACTGATTGTGTTTTTTATAAGTTCTGGTAATTGCCAATGACACGCTTCTCCCAAATAAAAAAGGATCCCCTCAAGCGCCTGCTTATATGCTCGTTGCTTCCCCGTTGGAATAGCATTGATCTGCTGAGTGATACGCCTTAGATCATTATTAACGATAATGCGCGTTTTATTTTCTGTTATTTGCCAGTGTTCTAATACCCAAAAGATGTCATCTTCTGTTGTCTTTAATGGCCAGGATTGAGTCAAATAATCAGCAACTTTTTTTGCATGCTGATGTATAAATTTTTCAGACATAAGTTAAATCCTTCAGTCCTAAACGCTTCGGTAGTGTATTTAAAAAACCTTTAATTGCTTCGAATCGAGGTGAGAACAACATATCGCTTCCGAGGCGCTCTCCCAGATTTTCATGCCCCATCAGCCGATCGATATCGTTGTCATATAGCTTGTCTGAAAACATATGGCTATTAGCACAGAAACTAAAAAAGTGGCGCAATTGATAAGGCACTACATTGGGCCAAATTTGATTCATGAATAAACGAAGTTCGCGACTAGTTAGGGCCTTCGGCATATTTTCTTCACTACACGTATACCAAAGCTCATTTAATTCAGTATGTATGCTGAGTTGTGTACGAATAACTGATTGTAGGGATAAGTACTGTTTTATTTCTTGCTGCAAGTAATCACAGAGTATTAGCTGTCTAAGGACACCTTTATCTTTGATAAATACAACATCAGAACCTGAGTAATAAATCGATAAAATACTGATGCTATGGGTAGGTCTTTCGCCGGTAAGCGCAATAAACAACAGTGCAATTCGATAGGTTGCTTTATTATAGTAATCTCGAAGCGCCGATTGATTGGCTAAATATGCTTTTGAATGAGGACCGTTAACCAAGGATTTTTCTCTAGCATTTCCAACTAATGTATGTACTTTTTGGAAAAAGTGACTGACGTGGTTATCTTCAAGTGATCGAGCACTGCCAATTAAAATAGCTGGAGTGCGCCTTTTATCACGACTGTTTTGTGTGATATCGAGTTCAAACTGACTTATCTCACCAGATTGCGATAAATAGTCAGCCTCTGTTATTGGCGCATTAATAAGGTTTACAGAATACTCTTCCAGAAAGAGCTCAAAATATACGTGGAGTTCAGCTTTTCTTGCTGCGTTAATAAGGCGTGATAAGTAGCGGTTATGCGCTTCAAATATCTTGCCACGGATACGATCAGTATTTAACTGTTGGTAATATATCGCGCTAGAATGATGTGCTCTATTATTCGTTATTAGCTGTGATCGAACTATTGCACCTAGTGTGTTATCCGCCTGAGCACAATTAATAAAATAATGCTGGAAGGTATTTTTGTTAACGCGAGGGTTATTTTTTAATGCATTCGGTGTTTTCCATGCTGCCTTTATTATCTCAAATAAATGTGCTTTGTTTTTGAGATTTAAAAAAGGCGTTCCGTAAGTGTGATCGCTAATAAATCGTTGAAAGAATACATTTAAATAGGTCGGCATAGGTTGCCATAAATACACAATACGGTTTTTGTATTTATAGGGTTTCGCATACTCAGCCCACGATACTGTTCCATCAAAATAAGTGCGAAAAGTGTGCTTTTTACAAGGTTTCGTGGCAGATATTTTTATAAAATCAGGAATATCACTTGCCGAACTAATATGCTTCCAGCCTAGTGTTAACCACATGAATAGTGCTACTGCAGTCATTGCTGGGCGAGCTTTTGCATCAACTCTAGCTAGCTTTATCAACATAATAGCTAATGTTGTGGCGTGCGCTAATGCATTAGGGTAGCGACCACCGGCATTACTTAAACGGTTACTTCTCGCAATATGCTCCGATATGCCCATGTTTAGCACTCCATTACCGAAAAGTTGAAGGAGATGTATTAGCTAGATTTGCCAATACATATTGTTTAGGTGTCGCTTTTCCTTGCTCTTTAATGCAATTAAGACGGTGTTTAATATTTGTACTTAAATTGTTTTTTGAAAAAAGCGTTAATGCACCGTCAAAGAGTAGAGTTGTCAGAAGAACTTGCTCGGTAACTTCTTGCGGGTAAATAAGCAGTCTTAAGTTTAATTTCGCTTTCAGTGGATGCGCTTTAAAGCGTTCAAGTATGCTGCTTGTTGTAAGTGTTAAATAGCTATTATCGTCAGTATCAAAAATCACAGCTAATGGGTGTAAGTCTAATAATGACTGTATTACTTCTATAGGTAAGTCATCGATACTTTGGTTCGCTCTTAGCTGTATTACATCATTTTTGGTTAATTCAATTAGTAGCGGGTGAGGCTTCAGCTTAGCCTTTGAAAGTGGTATCGATTTTTGTTTGTATTTCATAATTAGCTTCTCCATACGTTTTAATCATCAAAAGAGCATAAAGTTTTCATTTCGCTGCTGTGACGATTAAGACATGTTAATAAGGCCTACATAATCGAAGCCGTAGTAAAAAGAGTTACTTTGTTGGATGAAAGCAACAGCTCACTCCATAAGTACAGAGTGAATCGTAATTAGAGCTTTTATAAGCTCCAAAATAGAGCTCTTAATATGTACTCTTTAAATCTATAATTTTTGTAAGTTTTTTATTTCAGTTGGTTAGTGATTTTTAGGTTTTGTGTCCCATATAAAAATCGCAGTCAAAAATGCTAAATTATTGAAAATATACTTATGCAATTTTGTTTTGATAAATTTTGAACACAAAAAAGAGACCTATAGGCAAATTAACAAAAATGCTTATTGGTTTTGTGGTTAGGTAGGCTGGTTTAAACCTACTTTGCTAGTTCAGTTGAACTAGCGGTTAGTTGGCTAAATAGCCAAAGGGGGTTTATCGCCGAAGCGACTTTTTATTTGCCGAAGCAAAAAAGGGGGTTTTATCGCCGAAGCGATTTTTTATTTGCCGAAGCAAAAAGGGGGTTTTATCGCCGAAGCGACTTTTTATTTGCAGAAGCAAAAAGGTTTTTTATCGCCTTTGCGATAATGGTTTTTATCGCCTTTGCGATAATGGTTTTGTATCGCCTTTGCGATAATGGTTTTTTATCGCCTTTGCGATAATGGTTTTTTATCGCCTTTGCGATAATAATTTTTTATCGCCTTTGCGATAATGGTTTTTATCGCCTTTGCGATAATGGT
>Ga0208334_100654_pt1 | contig 10529 bp, 11 predicted proteins | sample DeeseametaMP0900_FD_184201 | JGI IMG/M metagenome (GOLD analysis project Ga0208334, IMG submission 184201) | Marine microbial communities from the Deep Indian Ocean - MP0900 (SPAdes) | ecosystem: Environmental > Aquatic > Marine > Oceanic | place: East of Durban, South Africa, South Indian Ocean...
CGACTCGAACGGGGGACCTGCGGATTAACAGTCCGTCGCTCTAACCAACTGAGCTAAGGGGGAAGCGTCATGCCTTTCAACGGGGCGAAATATTAATGATGGAGCTGCAAAGTGTCAACATATAAAAGTCATAAATTTAAAAAAGAAGTTTATTCGTTGTTTTTATGTTCGATCTGCGCATTTTATAACTCTATTTATGCAAAACACGGCGGTAAATCTCTATTTAGACTCACACCAATGTGAAAAAAACAGCGCCGATAAAATAGCCATTGTTTAATTTATGTGTAAAAAATGCCGCTGAGACAAAATTTATCGCGGCAAATCAGTAAATTTGTATTTAACCTGGTTGTCATAAAACCGAGTATAAATTTAGCTAGCAGATCTTTTTAAAAAATCCAGCAGGGTAGTTTTTTCGTATTACGGTATTTAAGAGGGGTTAAACTAATAAAGCCGTGGCTGGAAACTTTATTTTAAAAAGCTGTACAAAAACAAAACAATCAATAAGTTGCTAAATATTTGCGTAAACTAATTAAGTCACTTATAGCTGTATTAGGCACAAAGATTTGGCTTAGCTTAATTTTTTGTTTGCAAGCATTGATAAGTTTTTAACTTTAACTTTGAGCAAAGGTTGGACCTGAGCTGAATTTTAGCCAGCGCGCAAGCCTTTATAAATGCGGGCTCAGCTGAGTTATCCACGGTTTCTGTGGATAACTCTGTTTATGAAACTTTAAGAACACTGTCCCGACCAGAGTTTTAGGGCGCTACAACGATTTCAAGCTTTTAAAACGATTTTTTATTACTATAAAAAACATAGGGTTATAAATGCATGCTGAATTACCATGCAACGATGAGTAAATTAATTCGTTACGATAAAGATTAATACCGCGCTGTGTAAAAATTCAGCGAATTTGCAGGGTTAAATGTTAAAAAAGTAATAAAAATGTTCACTTATTGTTTTTTGGCGCTCTAAGGGCGTATTTGTGCACAAATGCTTAAAAATTCAACTTTAGCTATTTTTTTAATTGTTGCTTTATCATTAGTATGAAATCCATTGATAAATCCGTGGCTTGAATTGCTATGATGCTTTAAAATGGCTCGCTCAGTAAAAGAGGCTTATTTATTCCATGCGCGAAACTTCACATTCTCAATCACGCCCAGATTTACTTAACGATCCCATCTTGCCTACATTGAAAAAAATGACCATTCCGATGATATTTGGCATGGTCACGCTAATGATGTTCAATATAGTCGATACATTTTTTATCAGTATGTTGGGCACAGAGCCCCTTGCGGCGGTAAGCTTTACGTTTCCGGTAACCTTTACAGTAATAAGCCTAGCCATAGGTTTAGGTATTGGTACATCAGCGGTGATAGCGAAAGCCTTAGGCAGTAATAAAATAGAAGAGGCGCGTTTTGATGCCAGTGTGTCGCTTATTGTGGCGCTACTATTAGTTATTTTACTTTCGTTTGTTGGATATTTACTAATCGACCCAATATTCACTTTATTAGGGGCCGGACAATTAGTGCTGCCACTTATTCATGAGTATATGAATATTTGGTTTATTGGCAGCGTATTTTTAATTACCCCCATGATAGGTAATTCGGTATTGCGAGCCAGTGGCGATACTAAAACACCCAGCATCGTAATGGGTGGGGCAGGGCTTATTAATGCCATACTCGATCCTATTTTGATATTTGGCTGGGGCCCAGTACCGGCATTAGGCATTCAAGGTGCCGCTATTGCCAGTGTTATTGCCTGGGGCGTAGCGGTTATTATTATTTTATATGTGCTGGGCGTTAAAAAGCGGCTATTAAGCTTAAAAGCCGGTAATCAAACTGCGGCCAGTGCAATTAAAAAAGTACTTAAAATAGGTTTACCCGCAGCGGGGGCTAACATGCTTACCCCAGTAGCAATGGCAGTGATGACCGCACTCGTTGCTAATCATGGACCCGAAGCGGTTGCCGCTTTTGGTGTGGGCAGCCGTATTGAATCAATTGCCAGTATTTTAGTGCTGGCTTTGTCGATGACATTGCCTCCTTTTGTTAGCCAAAACTTTGGAGCGGGTAAATTAGGCCGCGTAAAAGAGGCGTACATTGGTACGCTTAAATTTGTGATGTTATGGCAATTTGCTATTTATATTTTACTCATTGCGCTGTCAGGGGTAATAAGCCAATTATTTGGTAAAGAACAAGCTGTAATCGATGTTATTAAGCTCTTTATATACACCATACCGCTAAGTTATGGTTTTCAAGGGGTGATCATTTTATCAAATTCATCGTTTAATGCTTTACACAAACCTATGAATGCATTGTTTTTAAGTATTATTCGTTTGTTTGTTTTTTATCTGCCTTTTGCTTATGTAGGCAGTATGCTAGGTGGCTTAATTGGCTTATTTATTGGCGCTGCAATCGGTAATGTATTCACAGGGTTAGTCGCGTACAAATGGTTTGTAAAAGAGCTAGATGCAATATGTAGTAACACGGTAACGGAGTAAATGAATGAGTGATCACTTTGAGCTAAAGTCACAATTTAAACCCGCGGGCGATCAACCCACAGCGATTAAACAGCTTGAAGAAGGCTTAGAAGCCGGGCTTGCGCATCAAACCTTACTCGGTGCTACAGGTACAGGTAAAACATTTACCATGGCCAATATTATTAGCGATTTAAATCGCCCAACAATAATAATGGCGCATAATAAAACACTAGCCGCGCAGTTGTATGGAGAAATGAAAGAGTTTTTTCCTAATAATGCAGTTGAGTATTTTGTATCTTACTACGATTACTACCAGCCAGAAGCCTACGTGGTTGCCAGCGATACGTTTATAGAAAAAGACGCCTCTATTAATGAGCACATAGAGCAAATGCGTTTAAGTGCTACTAAGGCATTGCTTGAACGCCGCGATACCATAATAGTGGCCTCTGTGTCGGCTATTTATGGTTTGGGCGACCCCGACTCATACATGAAAATGATGCTGCTTTTAAAAGTAGGCGAACAGGTCGACCAACGCGATATGCTGCGCCGCTTAGCGGAGCTGCAATATACCCGTAACGACATTGACTTTAGCCGTGGTACTTACCGTGTACGTGGCGAAGTTGTTGATATATTTCCTGCCGAGTCAGACACCTATGCAGTACGTGTAGAAATGTTTGATGACGAAATAGAGCGCCTTAGTATTTTTGATCCTCTTACCGGTGCGGTAGAAAAACACATAGTTCGCGCCACTATTTACCCTAAAACGCACTATGTAACGCCACGCGAAAAAATTCTTGATGCCATAGAAAAAATAAAAGCTGAGCTTAAAGAACGCAGAGCACAATTATTAAGTGCCAATAAATTAGTAGAAGAGCAGCGCATAGCGCAGCGAACACAATACGACATAGAAATGATGACCGAGCTTGGTTATTGCTCGGGCATAGAAAACTACAGCCGTTATTTGTCGGGGCGTACACCGGGCGATCCGCCACCCACATTACTAGATTATCTTCCTGATGATGCATTGATGATCATCGATGAATCGCACGTAACCGTATCGCAAATAGGTGCCATGTATAAAGGCGATAGAAGCCGTAAAGAAAACCTAGTTGAATATGGCTTTAGAATGCCATCGGCGATGGATAACCGCCCATTGCGCTTTGAAGAATTTGAAGCCATAGCACCGCAAACTATTTATGTATCGGCAACGCCGGGTGATTTTGAATTAGAGCGCAGCGCAGGCGAAGTAGCAGAGCAAGTTATACGCCCAACGGGCCTGTTAGACCCAGAAATAGAAATACGCCCTGTAGGCACTCAAGTAGATGATTTACTCTCAGAAATTTATAAATGTGTAGAAAAGGGTGAGCGAGTACTGGTAACTACGCTTACCAAGCGTATGTCTGAGGATTTAACCGATTACTTAAGCGAGCACAACGTAAAAGTGCGTTACCTGCACTCAGACATAGACACAGTAGAACGCGTTGAAATAATTCGTGATTTACGCGCCGGTGTGTTTGATGTGTTAGTGGGTATAAACTTATTACGAGAAGGCTTAGATATGCCAGAAGTGGCGCTAGTTGCCATTTTAGATGCCGATAAAGAAGGCTTTTTACGATCAGCACGTTCGCTTATTCAAACTATTGGCCGTGCTGCACGTCACCTTGATGGGCGCGCCATTTTATACGCCGACAAAGTAACTAAATCGATGGACAAAGCGATTAGCGAAACACAGCGCCGCCGCGAAATACAACACGCCTTTAATATAGAGCACGGCATTGAGCCGCAAGCCTTGGTTAAAAAGATCACCGATATTATGGATGTGGGCGAAGAAGCCGCACCAAAAGATAACCTTAAGCTGGTGCGTAAAGAGTCTAAAAAAATACTCAGTGCGAAAGAAATTGCCACACAAATTAAACAGCTTGAAAGCAAAATGCATGCTTATGCCAGCGATCTTGAATTTGAAAAAGCCGCGTCTGTACGCGACGAAATACACGAACTACAACAACAGTTGATTAACTAAATGACACCCGATTTTTCACCCCTAATAAGCGCGCTTGAAGATGCGCCATTACTACAAAACGAACTATGCCGCGTATTTCATGGCCGCGGTCATAGCGTGGCATCGCTAAGCCATATTAATTTAGACTTTTATCCGCCAAGCTTGTTTTTAATTTCGTACGATGAAATTGACGAAGCCACGTTAAATACACTGACCAGTACCCTTTGGGCGTGGGCGCAGCAGTATCACCCTGAATTAATATCTGCATTGGTGTATCAACAGCGCGCGGGTGTACAAAGCAGTAATCGTTTAGTGCATGGTAATCTTCCCTCGCCACATGTGGTAAAAGAAAACGGCATTGGTTTTTTAGTGGATTTAACAAGCCGGCAAAACACCGGAATATTCCCCGATATGCGAAGTGGGCGTGAGTTTGTCTCTGCCAATAGTAAACATGCAAAAGTACTTAATTTGTTTTCATACACGTGTGGTTTTTCGCTTGCGGCAATGCAAGGCGGGGCAGATCATGTTATGAACATGGATATGAGCAAAGGCGTACTTAAAGTAGGTAAGCAAAACCACCAACTTAATGGTTTTGAGCGCGGAGTGAGTTTTTTACCGCACGATATTTTAAAGTCGTTTGGTAAATTAAAAAAAGCAGCGCCGTTTGATTTGATTATTGTAGACCCGCCAAGCTTTCAAAAGGGCAGCTTTATTCTAACTAAAGATTATCAAAAGGTGCTGCGCAGATTGCCCGAACTACTGTGCGATACCACACAGCTTTTATTATGCGCTAATAGCCCAGAGCTTAGCGAAGATGCGTTTAAAGCTTTAATAAACGAGCACACCCAAGGAGCAATAGAATTTGTTGAGCGCCTTGCACCAACGGCCCGTTTTGTAGAAGTAGACAGCAATAAAAGCTTAAAAGCGTTAGTGTATAAAACGGCACATACCGCAACTTATACCAATTCGCAATAATACTTAATCATTTTAAGGGGCTAAACGTGTCGCTATCTGTGTTAAAAAACTCTCATTTAGAACAACTAAATAGCGAATTTTTTGCCTAGCTATCAACACGTTTTTCCAGCCTCAAAATAGATCACTTAATTAAGCTAATTGGTATTAAATGAAACTGAGTAAGCGTTTAAACGCAATTAATGCGTTAATTACTAACCCCGTTGATGTTATTTGGGATTGCTGCTGCGATCATGGTTACTTAGGCATTGCACTATTAAAGCGCCGCGCTGCAAAACAGGTTAATTTTGTCGATGTGGTAGATAAAATAATGGCCGAGCTGAGCGAGCACCTTACAAATATTAGCCAAACACTGCCAAGTGATGCGCAATATAAAGTGCATTGCCAAGATGTAAGAGAAATAAAGCTCGTTCCAAATGCGTTAAATACTGTGGTTATTGCAGGTGTTGGCGGCGAGCTGTTACTAAAACTTGTAGCCGGCATTATTAAAAACAATTGCGCTGCATCTGTAGCAAGCACCCGCTTTATAGTTTGCCCTATACACCATACTTATCATTTGCGCAGTGGTTTAGCCAAATTAGGCTTTGGCCTTGAAAGCGAGCAATTAATCACAGAAAACAACCGCTATTATGAGCTTATAGAGGTAAGTCAACGTAGCACGGCGTTGCTCACATCTACCGGTAACAGCATGTGGGATTTAAATAATGCATCACACAGGCAATATCTTAAACAGTTACTCACTCATTATAATAAAATGCTTAATAAAGATGAGCTTTATTATCAAAAAGTTATAACAGATTATAAAAAGCTCAGCGACGCTTAAAAATGGCTTATTTAGCGCTAATAGTGTGATCTAATGCAAGGCGCAAAAACGTAACATCAACATAGATTATATCGCCTTGCGCGAGTTTATTTGGTTTATGTATGTCAGATAAAAAAAGTCGCATTGAGCCGCTGCTCAGTGCAGAGCAAAAATGGCAAAACAGTTACGAGCAGCCAATTTCGTATGCTCCATTAGTGCAACTTGCAAATAACAGCTGGATAGTTCCACAGCACTTTTTACGCTATAAACACACCTTACAAAGCGTTAATCAAGTACTAGAAAATATTAATTTTTCAGCGCATTTTAGAGTGCTTGCTGCACAAAAAAATCAGCAACTTTATTTACAAGTTGCCGTACTGAGCCCCGATAATTACAAAACCAGTAGTTACGCGGGTGAGGGCACAGCAAAAAAATTACTGTTTGGCAGACGCTGGATAGTAGAGGAAAACTTACCAACCTCCGAGCTTATTCAAACAGCGTTTTTAGCGCTTAAAATAGCGCGAGAGCACGAGGTAAGAGAGCTGTTTCAACTTACTCACAGCAATAATACCACCAGCACGCCATTTAATAATCATCATGATTTACCGGTTATGGCACAAAATGCAGAGCTTGTTATTGCACACGCGGCGCAGGGCAATGAGCAACATTGTACTATTGAGCAGTTATTAAAACGGGTAGTATTTGCAGGCGATAAGGTATCGCTAAGTGCTATGCAGCAAATAAGCTCGCAGCAGTGGTTATACACCTTAAAATTACACTGCAATACTTGCCAGCTTACTGAATTTAATAATAAAACCTTTTCATTTTTAACCAGTGATAGCAGCGCAAATAGCTTTTTACATGGCCTTATTAATGCCCTGGTTGATATTAGTAATGAGTATGTGAGTGAGCAATTTAAATACCAAGGGTTTGCCCGATTTAGTAAACACAATTGCGTAGAAAAAATAGGTGCACTTAGTGTGGCAATGCGCTCGCCAAAAGTGTTGGGGCTGTGCTCGCTTGGCAAGCAACATGCAAATAAGCTTAATTTTGAAATTGATAGTTCGCGTGCGCCACAAGGTTGCGGCCAAGCTATAGATGGGTTTTTAGCTGCCCACGGTATAGAGCAGCCAGAAAATGCACATTTATACCGTTTTTAAAGGCGGTTAATTTCTTCTTTTGTGGTGTAGCTTGAGTCTGTGACTATGGCCTCAAGCGTTTGCACGCGCTCTTTTAAAGCAACCACTTGGGCACTTACCTCGGCCAGTTGTTTATTGGCATCTTGGTTGCTATCTTGCATTTTGTGTTTAAATTCAAGGTGTTTTTTGTACATATCGTAAATAACCCCAGAGCCAACCGATATAAGCACAATAAGTACTATCATCGTAGTAATTATAAAAATATAGTTTTTGAATTTAGATAAATATAATTATTATCAATAACTTAAATTTAATTTATGTTTAATAGAAATGTTGCTTCAAAGCCCTATAGAAACATTCCCGCCAAGATTCGTACAGATCCCGCAGTTTTAGAACACATCTACAAAAAATACAAAGTTGATAGTGAAAATATTGCTGGTCATTCTGAAAGTTTTATTAGAAAAATGGGTAAATGCTATGTTCCTATTAAAACTGTGAAACAAGCTTACCCTAGTATCTCTTTGTACCCTTTCTACAAAAAACACAACAAAATAGTAAATCTTAATAGAAAGTATATTAATAGTGCGTACCAACTTTATGCACATCGTATAACATTTTCTATATTCAACGTGACTCGCCCACTGAACAATAATTCGATGCAAGTTCACCACCTTTGCACCAATACCAAATGTTGCAGACCTTCACACCTAGCTTTGATAAGTGTAGCCGATAATCAAAGAGAGAAACTTACTCGAATAGTAGATCAAGCTACCATAGATTTTAATGATAATAGAAACGAGATCTTCAATATTAATAAATTGTCGGGAATAGATCACAATGTTGGGAATAGTGCTATTGATTTTGATAGTGGGGAATATACACAATTAGATGATATTAATGATTGGAATGGGGAATATTGAATATTGATTGATGGAATATAATAATTATTGTATGCAAAAATTATGAACCAACTATACACAACTATTAGTCAACAAAAGGAAGGAAAATCAATTAATAGTTGTGCATGTTGTGAGAGTGAGTTTTAAATAAATTATCGTTTTTTCAACGTTTTAGTTAGTATGTCGATCTGTTTTTGAATAGTTGCTAACTGTTCTGAATCTTTAACCTTTCTTGCTTCATTCTTCAATCTATTCAGTGAGATGTTAAATTCTCTAAAATCCTTAAATGTCATTACTTTTTTTTGTTCATTCATTTTGCTTACCATTCGTTGTAGTGTGTTGATGATGATTCATGTTCAAAACCAACATCTATGTATTGTTCTATAGCTTGATTTTGATTTTCTATAATATTGTGTCTTGCTTCTTCTAAATCGTTTAGGATAATTGCAGAATAATAAGCAACTGGATCTTCAATTCCTAAACCATCATTTAAAACTTGTTTTTCATCTTCATTGATGAAGACAATATTAGATTCAAGATTATCTAGAAGTTCGTTCATTGCTGTATTCAGCTTATTATTGTTCGTTAATCTTTTAACTGCTTTTTCTGTATTCTGGCTAATCCTAAAACTGACTGTTTTGTTTTTTAGTTCGTCAGGGTTCTTTTTTGGTCTACCTACTTTTCTCTTCATAATGCAACCTTTTTGTTTTTCTTCTTACATTTATATATAGGTACTTTTTTTTTCTGGGTGCTTTTAATTGTTCCACTTTGTAGCAACTATAAATTTAGATTTTTGAATGTGTGTGGTTCGTTTAGGGCATACTTTGCGGACGTTTTTCCACAATTATAAAAACATCTTTAAACCGTTCGTTTAGGGTTGCTTTGCATTTAAAGAACCGCTATTTTATAGGCTCTAGAAGCTAAACGAACGGTTAGGTGAATTGTGAAAGGTAAATCATTTATTTTTGGTTATGCGCGGGTATCTACAAAAGATCAAGATTTAAGTGTTCAGTTAGAAAAATTAAATGAACATGGTGTTGATAGAATCTACAGTGAAAAATTAAGCGGTAAAAATACAAACCGTCCTGAACTTGAAAAAATGATTGAACAACTAAGAGATGGCGATACTGTAGTTATAACAAAAATTGATCGGTTGGCTCGTAACATGAGGGACTTTCAAAATATTGTTCATGAATTAACTGAAAGTGGTGTAACGCTTAAAATACTGGATCAGAATATTGATACATCATCTGCACAAGATAAGTTATTTATGGATATGTTGGCAATGTTTGCCGACTTTGAAAGGACTATGATTTTAGAACGTCAACGTGAAGGTATTGCACATGCTAAAGAAAAAGGTGTTTACAAAGGTCGTAAACCCACCAGCGATGATAAGAAACAGTTAGTTTTAGAACTGGCTGCAAGTGGTATGAAAAAAGCAGATATTCAACGTGAAACTGGTTTAGGTAAAACCACAGTTTTTAAAATAATCAAAGAATCTAATATTTAAATAATTGTATACGCTCCTTTCATAGCGTTACCAGCATTATACGTATGATGCAAAAAAGGCTGAACAGTATTAGTTTACTGTTCAGCCTTTTTAAATTAATTCTTAATAATCAATATACTACTATTAATGATAATTAGTTTTTATCACTATTTTGTATCTTCATCTACCGCAAAATCCAAGCCTGTATAACCAATACTTTCTAGTGCCTTATAACCAGATATAGTGACAACTTTACTTTTAAGTGATTGCTTTAGTATCCCCTTATCTATATTTAATGCATCTACAAAATTATTTAGCTCTTTATGCAATGGGAGATCGGGGTATGACAAATACCTTTCTACATTTGAACCATCATTTTGTGAACAAGCTTGAAAAGCTTTAACAAGCCATGGCATTTTCATAAAAATTGATTCTCTCATTGATTTATCAGCTTCAATCGGAAAGTTTAACTTATAAAGCGCACCTACAGTTATTGCTGTGCAAGGTCCAAGTTCACCATCCTGAGTCAATCCATAACGCTCTTGTAAGTTTATTATCGAATTTGACAAGTTATCTACAGTAATATCGGTAGGATTAAATGAATCTACATAAAGTGTAAGAATTTTAATTACAGAAAATTCCGAGATACCTAAAGCTTGAATCGCCCCGAGTTCATCGGAGACCAGTTTGTTTAAGTCAGGCCACTTTACCTGACTCGTTTAAATTATCATAGTAGTCTGTTTCATATTGAGCTG
>Ga0208334_100657_pt1 | contig 10499 bp, 11 predicted proteins | sample DeeseametaMP0900_FD_184201 | JGI IMG/M metagenome (GOLD analysis project Ga0208334, IMG submission 184201) | Marine microbial communities from the Deep Indian Ocean - MP0900 (SPAdes) | ecosystem: Environmental > Aquatic > Marine > Oceanic | place: East of Durban, South Africa, South Indian Ocean...
TCGCTATTTACTACCGCCGATATAACGGCGCAGCACACCTTACTTAATGAAATTAGTGAGCTGATAGACGCAGGTACACTTAAAACCACGCTTGGGCAAAATTTAGGATTAATAAACGCCGCTAATTTATATAAAGCACATCAAATTTTAGAGTCGCACACCTCACGCGGTAAACTTGTTTTAGAAGGCTTTTAAACATGATCGAGATTAAAAAAATACTTTTAGTTGCAGCCTGCAGCACCGCGTTTTTAACCAGCAGTGTGTTTGCTAATACCGCTAATCAAAATGCTGATTTAAAAACAGTAGCCACATTCGACGCGCAGCACCCACCGGGTAATATTGCTATTACGCCCTCGGGCCGTAAGTTTTTATCGGTACATGGTTTTTACGGCCAAAAACAAAAAATTATGGAGCTATTAAGCGATGGCACCACCAAACCCTACCCTAATGAAGAATGGGCATACGCGTATAAAAACGGCAAAGGCTTTTACGATGTACTTGGCATAAATGTATCAGCCGATGGCGTATTATGGATGCTTGATACATCAGGCCCTGATCATGCTGGGCGTTTAGTCGGATGGGATACCAATAAAGAGCAGCTGCATAAAATAATTTACTTAGCTAAACCCACCATTACCGACACCTCGTTTTTAAACGATTTAGTCATCGATAATAAGCACGGTGTTGTATACATTGCCGACACCGCACAAGGCAGCCAAGCCGCTATTATTACCGTAAATTTAAAAACTGGTGAGGCGCGCAGAGTATTACAAAATAGCCCATACACCACAGCCGAAAACATCGATATGGTCATTGAAGGGCGCACCATGAAACTAGGCGGCCAACCAGCTCGTTTAGGCGTAAACCCAATCACACTCGACCCAAGCGAACAGTGGCTTTACTTTGGCTCTATGTCTGGCACATCGGTTTATCGTATTGCCACCAGCGATATTAACAATAAAAGCCTGAGCGCAAGCACCCTTGAGAGTAAAGTAACGCGTTACGGCACTAAACCCATTTCAGATGGCATTATTGTTGATGGCGGCGGCAATGTGTATGTTACCGACATAACTAATGGCGCAATTGGCGTAGTAAAACCAAGTGGTAAATACCAGGTATTATTTAAAGACGAGCGCTTAAGCTGGCCAGATGGCTTTAGTTATGGCGCCGATCATAAAATATATTTTACCGTAGATGAGCTACATCGCTCGCCAGTATTAAATGACGGTAAAAATGCCAGCCAAGGGAAATTTAGTGTGCTGTCGTTCGACCCGCTAGTAAAGGGTAAAGTAGGCCGCTAATTACCACGTATAAAACATAAGCCACGCACCTGCTGCGTGGCTTTTTGGTGCAACTTTTAAGCCCTTGAGCCCCAAAGTGGTGCTAAGTGCTCAAACGTTATTTTTAGTGTTTTAATAAATTACTGATTTGTATTCATAAAATATTCAATTAACAGTTGGCATAATTCTTCCACAGTACAGATGTGTTCAGTGAAACTTTCAAGGAAAATACCATGGCTAACCTATACCACACCCTTTACCTACTATGGCGTTTAGACATTAGCGTATGGCAGGTAAACGATCCGAGCAATACCCATACTACGTGCGACAAAGAGCGAGTTTACAGCCGATAAATTTCGTATTTATAGGCTTTGCAAGCGCGGCCATTGCGTTGTATTGTTAAGTAACTAAAAACAATATGATTGGAACGTGTATGCACGCCTTAGAAGTAAATTTTGATGGCTTAGTTGGCCCTACTCACAACTATGCGGGTTTATCGTATGGTAACGTTGCCTCGTTAAATAATGCGGCAAGTTTTTCAAACCCTCAAGAAGCTGTGTTACAGGGCCTTGAAAAAATGAAAGCCATGCACGAAAAAGGCCTAACACAAGGTGTGTTTGCCCCCCATGCACGCCCCGATTTAAACGTACTACGTCGCTTAGGTTTTACCGGTAACGACTCGCAAGTTATTCATAAAGTATTTAAAGCAGACCCTATTTTATTGCGCGCGTGTTATTCGGCCTCAGCAATGTGGACTGCTAATGCCGCTACTGTTTCTCCATCGCCAGACACCCTCGATGGCAAAGTGCATTTTACCTCAGCTAATTTAAACAATAAGTTTCATCGCTCCCTAGAGCCTGCTACAACTACCCGCTTACTAAAAGCTATGTTTAATAACGATAGCTACTTTGCACACCACACGCATTTACCCGATCAGGGCTTTTTTGGCGACGAAGGCGCGGCTAACCATACCCGACTTTGCGACAGCCACGGCGAGCAAGGGCTAGAAATGTTTGTATTTGGCGCAAGTGCCTTTAACAGCCAACTACCAAAACCGGCTAAGTTTCCTGCAAGGCAAACACTAGAAGCCTCAGAAGCCATTTGCCGATTACATAACTTAAAAGAATCGAGCCAAATTTTACTGCAGCAAAACCCAGATGTAATAGATCAAGGCGTGTTTCATAACGATGTAATTGCAGTAGGTAACGCAAACGTATTGCTTTGCCACCAGCAAGCATTTTTAAACCAACAAGATGCCCTGCAAGAAATTCGCGATGCCTACACCGGCAGCAAACAGCTATACATAATTGAAGTACCTACTGATAAAGTAAGTATTAGCGATGCAGTAAGCAGTTACTTATTTAATAGCCAATTAGTAAGCCTAGACGATGGCTCAATGCTGTTAGTAGCGCCACAAGAGTGCCAACGTAATAGCGCAGTAAACGCCTACATTGAAGAAATGATTTTAGCGGATAACCCAGTAAACCAAGTGCAGTTTTTTGACCTGCGCCAAAGTATGCAAAATGGCGGCGGCCCTGCCTGCTTACGTTTACGCGTAGCTCTTAACGAGCAAGAACTTGCTGCGGTAAACCCAGAGGTTATTTTAACCGATACTAAATACACTCAGCTTTGTGACTGGGCAAAGCGTAACTACCGCGATAAGTTAGGCGCAAGCGACTTTGCCGACTCAGCCCTACTTACCGAAAGCTACCAAGCACTGGATGAACTAACCCAGCTGCTTAATTTAGGCTCAGTGTACGACTTTCAATTAGAAGGTTAATACCTCGGCCAACACATAGGCTAATACAAAAATAGCGAGCCGAGGCTCGCTATTTTTATTTGTGCTTATGCTAATAGAGTTTAAAGGTTTTTATTATACCAATTCGCTTAATTAAGTGATCTATTTTGAGGCTGGAAAAACGTGTTGATAACTAGGCAAAAAATTCGTTATTTAGTTGTTCTAAATGAGAATTTTTTAACGCAGGTAGCGACACGTTTAGCCCCGCAAAATGATTAAGTATTATTGCGGATTGGTATTAACCGTTACTGCAGATGCCATCGACTCAGATATATGCAGCGTTCGCTGCGGAAACGGAATGCTCAGCCCCGCACCTTCTATGGCTTCTTTAACGCGTTTATTTAAATCCCACACGGTTTGCCAGTAATCGCCATTTACAGCCCAAGCACGTAATTGAATATTTACTGCGCTTTCGCCTATTGAGGTAACCATTACTTTAGGCGCTGGCTCTGCGAGTAATCGGCTTTCTGATTCGGCAACTTCTTTAAGTACATTTAAGCCTACATCAATAGAGTCGGCGTACGAAATTCCCACCACGATATCCATGCGCCTTTTACCGTTGCGGGTAAAGTTTTTAATGTTGCCGCCCCACACTTTACCGTTAGGCGATGCGATATAAAGGCCGTCGGTGGTTTTAAAAATGGTCGTAAATAAGTTTATTTCGTTCACTGTGCCAAGCGTGCCGCTAGCATCTACAAAATCGCCTATTTTAAATGGCCTAAGTATGAGTAGCATAATGCCAGCGGCAATATTACTTAAGGTGTTTTTAAGTGCTAAACCAATCGCTAAACCCGCCGCGCCCATTAGCGCTATTAAGCTTGCCGTATTAACGCCAAAAATATCTAAAATAAACAACCCAGCAATTATGTAAACTAAATACCCCGCAATGCTCGATAAAAGCGGCAGTAGCGTTTCGTCTACTTTTTTTAATGGCGACTTAGAATTTTTAATCGCTTTTTTTACTGAACGCGCAATAAGCGCACTCGCAACTAAAATAGCCAAGGCTAATACCACTTTGTAACCTAAAGTGATGATTGTTTCTGAATGGCTTTGCCAAAACACAATAAGTTTATCTTTCATACATATTCCAACTATGGGCTGATTATCAGCAAGAATTAAATCTATACACTTCAAAAGAAGTGGCGGGAGTATATAGTAAAAATTTTAAAGCGATAGCATTAAAATAAGTGGAAGGTGTGCCTATATCAGCAAATTAATTTAGCAAAGTTTTTCTTTTTTCGCTTAAATTTTCACACTTAAAACCTTAGTGCTCACAAACTAGTTAACCTATGGCGTACATACTTTTGTTCAAAAATGCGCAAAGTAAAATAAAGATTAACTTCAAGTAACTATTCTAAAAACCAGTTCAATCTAAATTCAGCTTAGCCCTTCTACAATCCGCTTTATAAACTAAAGGAGTAAATCATGAATTTTAAATCAACATTAGTCAGCAGCGCCGTTCTTTTTGCATTAGCCGGGTGTGGCTCTTCAAGTGATGACAATGACACAACACCGCCACAATCTAGCGACAAATCAACCTTTAGCCTTGGTGTGTCAGATGCGCCGGTTAGTGGTTTAAAAGCGGTTAACGTCGTGTTTGATTCAATCACTATTAAAACACAAGGCGATGAAGAATTTAGTTTTGAAACCCGAAGTGAAACTGACGCATCTCAACCACAAATGGTTAATTTGCTCGATTACACCGGGGATGATGTTTTTGAGCTGCTTGACGATCAAGAAGTGCCAGCAGGCGAATACTCGTGGATCCGCGCTCAGGTTATAAATGGCGATACTAATAACCTTAGTTTTACATCTCACGTAGTATACGAAGACGACAGCATTGCTCCGCTCGTGGTAAAAAGAAAAGGGAATGATGGTGTAGGCGAAATACAACTCGATGGCTTTACACTTAACCAAACTGATAACGACTTTGTTTTAGAATTTGACCTAAAAAAATCGCTGGTCGATCCCCAAAATAATGAGGAGATCTTTTTAAAACCTAGAGGCGTACGATTACAAAATCTTTCTGAGTCACAAGAAATTGAAGGCACAGTAAGCCAAGCGCTTATTAATAACTGTGAAACAGACAATATCGCCACTGCTGCTGCAGATTCAACGTTTGGACACGCCGTATATTTATATTCATCAGATGCTCAAACACCTAAAGATATATACGAAATAGATGAGCAAACCCCAGAAGATGCTCCACTTGCGACCGCAAATGTTGTATTTGATCAAGACGATAACCAATATGAGTTTGAGCTTGCTTTCATTACACCGGGAGACTACCAACTTGGCTATACGTGCACCGCACATATAGACGATGCAGAGCTAGAAGATACTGATTTCACTGTTTATCAACTTAAGCAAATTAGTGTACCGCAAACTGAGGACCTTTCAGTTAGCTTTGACGTAACACAATAAACGTATAGCGCACTTTAAGGTGCGCTTTTTTTTATAAAAAGTATAACAAAAACGAACACTCCACCTTTGCAAAAACCCATTAAAGCCACTCATCTAAGATCATCCAAATAATTCATTCGAAAAGTGACCTGCATTCAAGCCCCGTTAACCCAGAACTGGTACAGTCAATAGCACGTATTAGTTAAACCGTTCTTATCATTTTGAATATGTAAACATAGGAGAAATAATCATGGCGAAAGAAAAAGTAGTTCTAATTACAGGTGCCTCTAGTGGCATAGGTGAAGCGAGTGCAAAAACATTGGTTAATAACGGCCATAAAGTCATTCTTACCGCCAGAAGTGAAGATAAATTAGCTGAACTAGTTGAGTCATTAGGTGAAGATAACGCACTGAGTGTACCCGCAGATGCCACCGACTTTACCGAACTTGAAAACGTAGTAACAGAAGGGCTTAAAAAATTTGGCCGACTAGATGCCGCATTTGCCAACGCAGGTATGGGCGTTTCAACCGCAGGCACTGAAAAAGGCGACCCCGATGAATGGTCAACCATGATAGACATAAACATTAAAGCCCTGCTGTGGACGGCAAAAGCAACCCTGCCTCATTTACGCCAAAACAAAGGCCACTTTATATTAACCAGCTCAGCCGCTGGCCGTAAGCCAATAAAAGGCTCTATTTACGGTGCAACTAAATGGTTTGCTTACGGGTTTGGGCAAAACTTGGCTGAGGAAATGAGCGAGTGGAACGGCCGCTGTACCACCATAGCCCCTGGCATGGTAAACACCCCATTTTTTGATGAAGCTAAACCCGACAAACTCGACCCACAAGATGTGGCCGACGCCGTACTATTTGCCATTGAAGCAAACCAGCGCAACAACGTGCGCGAGATTTATTTAATGCCGACTAATTAACGTTGTTTGGTTAAATTTGAGCTGTCAGGTTTAATGCCAATGGCGTTAAACCTGACGGTTTTTTAATAAATACTGGCTGGATAGGATGAATAATTTAAGATGGGTGTCTTGTTTATTTATCTTGTTTATTTAGTAATGGTAACGGCACGAGATAACTGTAATTGCTGTATCATCCACGGCATATACCAAACGATTTGTATCATCTATTCTACGAGACCAAAAGCCTGAAAGATTTTCTTTGAGGGGTTCCGGTTTTCCAATCCCATCAAATGGAGAACGCTTAACATCAGCAATTAGCTTATTTATACGTTTCAAGGTTTTCTTATCTTGAGTCTGCCAGTAGACGTAACTATTCCAAGCTTCATCAGTCCATGATAATAACCTGTTACTCATCAATAAGTTCTCGTGGAGTCGTTTTGCCCGCTTTATACTGCGCAATTGAACGGTTTAAATGTTCAGCGTTCGCTGGAGAGCGAAGTAAATGAACAGTTTCCATAAGGCTGTTGTAGTAATCTAATGACATTACAACCGCATCTTCAGTGTCACGACGAGTGATTACTGTCGTATCTGCATCATTAATTACATTATCCAAAACGGCTTTTAGACTATTTCGGGCTTCGGTAAAAGACACTATTCTCATTTTGCACCTCACTTGTACATTATATAAGACAAGTTTAGCTGGAAAATTATCACATGTACAGGATACTGTGCATTACTTTGTTGTGGTAGCAAATTTCTAAATAAAGCGCACAGATATATGGGCTAAAACCAAGGCTACTTTATATTAACCAGCCCAGCTGCTGGCCGTATGCCAATTAAAGGCTCTATTTACGGTGCAACTAAATGGTTTGCTTACGGGTTTGGGCAAAACTTAGCTGAAGAAATGAGCGAGTGGAACGGCCGCTGTACTACCATAGTCCCCGGAATGGTAAACACCCCATTTTTTGATGAAGCTAAACCCGACCCACAAAATGTAGCCGACGCCGTACTGTTTGCCATTGAAGCAAACCAGCGCAACAACGTGCGCGAGATATATTTAATGCCGACTAATTAACGATGATTGGTTGAATTTGAGCTTTCAGGTTTAATGCCAATGGCGTTAAACCTGACGGTTGTTTGTATTTTGAGGTTAGGTTTTAATAGCGTAAAGTTGAACACTGCATAATTAAAGGTCTGATTAGCTGCGTACTTCTACACGCCAAGGTGGGTTAACTCTATTAACACCCGCCCAATAGAGCTTAATTTTATGTCCTGACGGATCATGCAGTACGGCCTCTCGCCATAAATAACTCTGGTTTGTAGGTTCTTGTATAAATACAAAACCTTTAACTTTTAAAGCCTCAACCAGTTCATCTAATTGTTCATGTTCAAAATATATTACCGTGCCACAATCAAACTCACCTCGATCTAAAGACAATGAGAAAGTTGAATCCCCATCTGGGCATTCAAAGCGAGCATAATGTGGGGTATCTACAATTTGGGTAAAACCTAAGTCGCGATAAAATTTAGTCGAAATTTCCATATCCGTAACGGGTAATGTAATTTGATTTAAGTTCATTTAACTTCCCTGTAAAAAATAAAGGTGACAAGTATGCCAGTTGTTTATGCACTGTCATGTAATATTTTGCTTTTTATACAAACAAAAGCCTGAAGCTTAGCCTATCAAAGTGAACACTATAAGTGGTTAATAGTTTAATGGGTTTTATTATGGATCACTCACTACAATGTATTCCCCATTGGGATATGACGGCAGCCTACCTGACACCATGAGCCTGCAGTAGTAAAGCGTCTAATCCAATGAGTTACTAAAGCATCGCCACTGTTTAATGGTTAGGGTGTACTGTTTAACTGCCTTTTTGTGATATTGGCCAAGCTCGAACACACCAAACCCAAGCTTCTCGATGACACTAATTGATCCCGTATTTTCAGGCTCCACTATCGCAATTATTTCTGAAATATTTAAATTAGTGAAAGCATACTCTATAACTGCACAAACAGCTTCAGTAGCATAGCCTTTATTCCAATGTTCTCTGCCAAGTCTATATCCTAAATTTACGACTAGCTTATCATTATATGTTTCTTTATTTAGGCCTGAAAAGCCAAGCAACTTGTTATTATTTTTATCAATTATTGCCCAAGGCCCGAAGTCATATTCTTCATAGCTTTTTTGACACCATTGGACAAAATTTGATGTTGCTATTTCATCCATAACACCATTTAAAGAATAAAGCATAACCTCAGGATCAGATAAAATTAGTGATAAAGGTTTAATATCGTCACTAGTTAATGGACGAAGCAAAAGTCTTTTAGTTTCTAGCAAATTTACTCAACTCCTTTTAATTAAGATGACACCCACTTTATTTAATCTGTTCAAATTTTGCCATCGAATTAAATTTTGAAACTAAATTTACGCGCTTATCACCCTAAAAATCGAAGTTAACGGCTAAAATAATTAAGATGGCACCCACTTTATTTAATCTGGCGGCTCACTTAATGCAAAACTTAGGGTGGGTGTCTATTTAATTTTCTTTAGTTTTATAATGCACACACTCCATAACTTTTAAACTTATAACTCGTTATTATTTATACAAATCATAAACCACGCCTATTGAATACTCTGTATTTTTACTTCATATTAAATAATCTTATTTCTCACTTATTAGGCTGTTATGTCACTTTTAAAATTTAGCCAAGCACTTATTTTTACCCTTGCGAGTACCCTACCGTTTACAAGCCACGCGGCGCTTAATAAAAACGAGCGTGAAATAGTAAAACAAGTTAAGCAGAACATGCCGCAAGCGCTTAAAGAAATAGAACAAGCGGTAAACATTAATAGCGGTTCGCTTAATATTGAAGGCGTAAAAAAGGTAGGCGCGCTGGCAAGCGAGCAACTAAAAGCGATTGGTTTTAAGGTTGAGTGGTTAGATGGCAGTGCGTTTAACCGCGCAGGGCATGTATTAGCAACCCATGAGAGTAATGATCCCGATGCAATAAAAATACTGATGATCGGCCATCTTGATACCGTGTTTGCTAAACACGATAACTTTACTACCTATAAACAAATTGATGAACACACCGCCAGAGGCCCAGGTGTAGCCGACATGAAAGGTGGTAACACTATTATAATTACCGCACTTAAAAGCCTGCAAGCGCTCAATTTACTTGAAAACGTAAGCGTAAAAGTGCTGCTTACCGGCGATGAAGAAAGCAGCGGCCGCCCACTTAGTTTATCTAAACAAGCCATTGTTGATGGCGCAATTTGGGCTGACGTAGCGCTAGGTTTTGAGAACGGCGATAACAATATTAAAACCGCGATGGCGGCGCGCCGTGGTTATACCGGCTGGACGTTAAATGTAACGGCCAATGCTGCACATTCATCGCAAATATTTAGTGACAATGTGGGCTATGGCGCTATTTACGAGGCGTCGCGTATTTTAAATGACTTTAGAGAGCAACTAGCTACACAACCTAATTTAACCTTTAACCCCGGGCTTATTGTAGGCGGTACAAATGCCGATTACGATAGTGCTAACTCGTCAGCCACGGCGTTTGGTAAAAGTAACGTAATTGCGCAAACCGTCCATGTAGCGGGTGATTTACGGGCGCTTTCGCCAAAGCAGGTAGAAGGCGCTAAAAAAGTGATGCAGCAAATAGTGGCTAAAAGCTTAAATGGCAGCCACGCTGAGCTTATTTTTGAAGATGGCTACCCACCAATGGGGCTCACCGAGGGTAATAAAAAGCTGCTTGCACTGTATAGCCAAGCAAGCCAAGACTTAGGCTATAACAAAGTGGTGGCTGCAAACCCTCGTAATGCCGGTGCGGCTGATATTTCGTTTGCTGCAAACCATGTTGATATGGCGCTTGATGGCCTAGGCCTAATGGGCAGTGGCGCACACACTAAAAACGAAACCGCCGATTTAACCTCACTTAATAAAAACACCGCTAAAACAGCACTGCTTATTTACAGATTAGGGCAGTTATAAACGCAGGCTTAGCCTTTATGGGCTAATAGGCTCTAACCGTTTGCCTGCTACTTGCAATGCAAACTTACGCAACGTTTTAAGCTGCGGGCTTAGCCTTTATGGGC